>JACCDM010705910.1_pt1 | contig 20795 bp, 23 predicted proteins | sample 7445851 | NCBI WGS metagenome assembly JACCDM01 (sample SAMN15323438, study PRJNA562643) | freshwater metagenome | isolation source: river surface water | place: USA:Blue River Watershed | collected 2017-08-16
AAACCTGTGACTGCAGCCAAACCGAATGCGGCAAAAGCAGCGAACTTCACCGCCTCGGGTTTCGCAGAACCAGATCCGGTTAACCTAAGTGGCCCGACTCGAAATTCATCAGTACCACGTATTCCATCCGAGTAATCATTTGCGTAGTTGACTCCAATCTGCAAAAAGAGTGAAACCAAAAGCGCCAAGAATGCAAGGCCAAGATTCGCCCCACCGGTTACCGATGCAACACCTGTCCCAGCAATCACGGGAGCGAATGCGAGCGGAAGTGTTCTGAGGCGAGCGCCTTGAATCCAAATCTTTAGATTGTTGTTTTTACTCATCACTTCAAATGCTATTTCCTAGAAGTTGCGCAATCGTCAAACGATCTGGTTTGCCGGTGTGAAGCCTGGGGAGATCGGCGAAGTGGCTCACCACAACCGGCTTTGCGGCAGGGCCAAGTGAATCCTCAAGATGCCTGGCCACCTCTACCTCTGGCGAACCGGTGAATGCGATACCGACCCGCTCACCCCACTCAGGATCGGAGATGGCAACCGCAACAACTTCCTGAACGCCGGGAATCTGCCCCAATATTTCTTCGACGCTATCCAGAGACACCTTTATGCCCCCCGAAACAATCACCCGATCTGCCCGGCCTAGGACTTCGAGTTTCCCACTCACAAGCTGCCCTAAATCTTGAGTGAGAAAACTCTTTCCAAGCCCCTTTGCCAAGACCGGGCCACTAATTTGAATCCTGCCCTCAACAATCTCGATTGAGACTCCCGGTAGTGGGACAGAGTCATACACACAGCCGCCACACGTCTCAGTCATTCCATAGGTGATCACGATGTTGATTCCCATCGAGCGCAATTTCAAAACTACATTCAGGTCAGGCTTTTGACCTCCCACCAGAATTGCATCGAATTTTCTCAAGGTTGAATACAAGAAAGCATCGGCATCAATTTCGTCTGCCAACCGCTTTAGCTGAGTGGGAACTAGCGATGTGTATTTCCTTGGGCCTTCTAGCAGTGAGGCTCCTCTAACAAATGCCTCAACTGTGAATGGCATCTGGGTGTTCATTAGTACCGGTTGCAGATCTGAAACTAAAGAGCGAGTTAAGACTTGAATGCCGGCAATGAACGAAAGCGGGAGACACAGAAGAAATTGACCAGGTCCACCAAGAACCTCGAGCGACTTTTCTGCGCTGTAAAGCAGCGCACTTTTGGAAATTTGAATTCTTTTTGGAATCCCCGTGGAACCAGAAGACTCAACAATCAATACCGTTTCTGGATCAAGTTCAATGTTGGACAGATCAACTATTGGCTTTACACCATTTACCTCGGGCCCTGTTACAAAAAGAACAATTTCTCCATCTAATGCGGATTGCAAGGCGGTAAGAACTCCAAAGGAGTCGTTGGCAGGAACTTGCTTAATTTGTTTTTGCATTTTTAGAAATGCCAGGGGAAGCTTGACCAATCGGGTTTGCGTTTTTCCAAAAATGCATCTCGACCCTCTTGGGCCTCTTTGGTTCCGTAAGCCAAGCGAGTGGCCTCTCCCGCGAATAGTTGTTGGCCAACCAGTCCATCGTCAACCGCATTCATCGCATACTTCAACATTCGAATCGAAGTTGGAGATTTAGCGAGAATCTCTTTCGCCCACCTAATTCCTTCGGCCTCTAAATCGACGTGCGGTACAACGGCATTTACAACACCCATTTCGTATGCTCGTTGTGCGTCATACTCACGCCCTAAGAAGAAAATTTCCCTGGCGAACTTCTGCCCGGTCAGCCTTGAGAGGTAAGCACTTCCGTAACCTGCGTCAAATGAACCGACATCCGCATCGGTTTGCTTGAACCTCGCATGCTCCCTAGAGGCAATGCTGAGGTCGCAGACCACGTTCAACGAATGCCCACCGCCTGCAGCCCAGCCAGATACGAGTGCGATAACGACCTTTGGCATGAATCTGATCAGTCTCTGGACCTCGAGAATGTGAAGTCGTCCCGCGCTGCCAGGTTCGTATTCATACCCGGATTCACCTCTAACTCGCTGGTCTCCTCCGGATGAGAATGCCCAACCACCATCCTTGGGGCTAGGCCCATTGCCGGTTAGCAGAACTACCCCGACGTCCCCTTGAGCCCTGGCGTGGTCTAGTGCCTGGTAAAGCTCGTCCACGGTCTGGGGTCGGAATGCATTTCGAACCTCTGGGCGGCTAAAGGCCACCCGCACCACACCCAGGTCTTTGTGACGGTGATAGGTCACGTCCTGGAGTTGCTCAAAACCCTCAACTAAGCGCCATTGGGAGCTGTCGAAGGGCTGTGAGGAGGTATTTGGCATGCTCCTAGACTAATCCCGTGACCACGGCGGAAAAAACCTTCGACCGAATTGAGGTCGTTAGCCTCCCGCTAAAAGTTAAGTTTCGTGGACTGACCCACCGGGAAATTGTCCTGGTGAAAGGTAAGCGCTGGGCGGAATTCTCCCCTTTCGTGGAATACCCCGACCTAGAATCCGCCAACTGGCTAAAGGCCACGATGGAATGGGCGTTTGGGTCTATCCCCGAACCCAAAAGAACAAGAGTTGGGATTAACGCGACCCTGCCCGCGATTAGCCCAGATCAGGTCCAGGAGGTCTTGCGCAACTTCGGTGACTTTAGAACAGTCAAAATCAAAGTTGCCGAAAAGGGACAGAGCTCAATTGAAGACCTAGCACGTATTCAAAGAGTCGCGGATCTTTATCCCACCGCTCAGATTCGTTTAGATGCAAATGGTGGTTTGAGTGTTGCCGAGACACTTGACTTTGCCCGAATCCTTCAAGAGAAAAAATTCAACATCGAATACCTGGAGCAGCCGGTTGAAACAATCGATGATCTTTGTGAATTGAGAGAAAAGTTTCACAATTTAGAAATAGATCTTGCTATCGCCGCGGATGAGTCAATTAGAAAAGTTCAAGATCCTCTTGAGGTTATTAGACGAGGCGCTGCCGATGTTTTGGTTCTCAAGGTAGCTCCCTTAGGCGGTATAAAACCAGCATTGGAAATCGCTCAATCAGCCAACTTGGGAATTGTGGTATCCAGCGCTCTCGAATCTTCGATTGGAATTCAAGCCGCACTCCATTTTGCTGCGTCCCTGGAAAATCTCGAATTTGATTGCGGATTAGGAACTTCAGCGCTGTTCGAATCTGACATTGTCGCTAACCCGCTAGTTCCGGAAAATGGCTTCATCGAACTTCGTGATGTGGATCCAAGCGAAGAACTGATTCAGAAATTCCGAGTTTCTGAAGAGCGTCGTGAGTTCTGGCTGAAGCGTTTAGAAAGGGTGCTCGCTCTTTTATAGACCTGAGTAAACGTGCAGGCCCTTGAAGAACTGGTTCACAATTACAAAGTTGAAAATGATTGCTGAAAATGCAATCAAACCAAGCCAAGCCGCACGCTTACCGTTCCATCCTCTAGTTGCCATCGCGTGCAGATAGCCCGCATACAGCACCCAGATTATGAAGGTCCAGACTTCTTTGGTGTCCCAGCCCCAGTAGCGGTGCCATGCGCGTTCTGCCCAGATGGCACCGGCAATCAAGGTGAAACTCCAGAGCACAAATCCCACAATGTTGAATCTGTAAGCCAATCGCTCCAGTGCCTTGAGGTCTGGGAATCTGTCCATGATCGGTTTTGCCTTGTTCGAGGCCTTCACCAGATAGGCGATGTGCAGACCAGATCCAACGCAGAAGAAAGCGGTCGCGAGAATGGCTACCACAACGTGAATAACGAGCCAGTAGCTTTGCAGTGCAGGCATCAGCGTCTTGACTTCAACATAAAACAAAGAAACCGCAGCAAAAAGCGTGACTAGCACAAATCCAGAAACAAAAGTTGCGATGTACCTAAGGTCTCTAAGTTTCAAAGCAGTGAGATAAACCAGAAGAATAAACAGTGCACCAGAGATTGAGAACTCATACATGTTCGCCCATGGAACTCGGTTGGCAGCAATTCCTCGCATGACAACTCCAGCACCTAAAACCAAGGTTCCAACGCTGAGCACAACTAGACCTGCATTCTCAGCGCTACGAAGTTTTTTGAGTTCAGACTCATCCGTGGAACTTAGCTTTGAAAGTGTGAACGCAAAAATAATTAGAGCTAGGGCAATGAAGGCCATCGAAGCGGAAACAACCAGTAATGAATACTGAGATAGTTCTTCGTTTAGTGATGGAATCAAGATTTCGCCATTTCTTTCTCTAGTTCAAGTGCAAACTCATCGACTATCTCTTTGAGTTTTGGATCTTCGCTACGAGCCAGAGCAGCGATTTCAATTTTCTCATCCAAAAGCTTGACCCAGATTCTTCTTCGGGGAACTAGCAGGGAAATTGTGACTGATCCCAAGCAGACAAGGGCAAAAATCAAGATCCACAAACCTGCTGGGTTGTATGCAATATCTAGAGAGGCGTATCTTCTAAGGCCGTCGAAACTGACCGACCCCAGGTTCTCTGGAAGCTGGACGGTGTCGCCTATTTCGAGAAGGAGAGGCGGGTTCTCGGCATTTCTGGAGGCTACCTCGGTCATATTTGTAGTGTCCAGAGCATAGACATTTCGTGGCACTCCGGAATCCAACCCCAAATCTCCGGTGTAGAGGTTCATTGTGAGGATTGGGTTCAGGGGGTCCGGGTAGATCGAGGTGTAGGCACCGGACTCTAGTTGCTCGGCAGTTGGGTAGAAGAAAGCGATGAACCCCAATTGCTCAGGAGCAGCATCTGGGACCTTGATGACCCCAAGGGAGGTGTTATTTCCATCCTGCGGGAGAAATACCACGGGCCCGGAGAAAGCCACGTTTCCAGAGCCATCCCGAACTGTGACTACCGGAGCAAAGCCATTCCCAGTGAGGTAGACGCTCGCTCCCGGAACCTCTAGGGGATAGTTCACTCTGATCTCGCTCTGCTTGACCTGTTCTTGGCTGGTTACTGAAACAGTTGCGATGAAGTCGATAGGTTGCCCAATATTCGCCGGGTTGTTTAGATCGTAGACAACTTGAAATTTGTCCAGCTTGAGTGCAAACGGGTCCATGGCCGACTCGTCAAAAAAGATTCCAGGTGAGAACGCATCGTAACTGGCGAGATTGTTCACAAATCCATCGCCCTCAACCAGCACTCGCTGTCCTGAAAAACTAAGCCCTCCTCCAAGACCTACCGCAATCAAGACTCCAATTAGTGAGAAATGGAAAACCAAATTGCCTGACTCTTTGAGGTAGCCCTTCTCAGCACTGATTGAGTTTCCGTCTTTTCTTAATCGATATTTGTAATCTCTCAGGATTTTTTCCGCACTAACGAGAGCGTTGACATTTTTTGGTAGCGAAAGATAAACCGGCATCCGTGAGAGATTTGCAGGTGTTGCAACCGGTGGCGCCTTTAGGGCGCGCAGGTGAACTGCGGTCCTTGGAACCACACAACCCACCAGCGAGATAAACAGCAAAATGTAAATTGCAGAAAACCAAACAGAGCTGTACACATCAAACAGCTGAAAGAAATCCAAAACCTCGGCTAACCCAGGGTCTCTATCAAAGTAAAGTCGAACACCATTTGGGTCCGCTGAGCGCTGCGGAACAATGGAACCCGGAATGGCAGCAAATGCAAGCATCAATAACAAAACAAGAGCGGTGCGCATCGAAGTAAGAGTGCGCCAGAACCACCTTGGCCAAAAAAGTAATCTAGAGCGGAAGCTGGAAGCCAATTGTCACCACCTGAAGCCAGTAGACGAGCTGGTTCCAAAGGCCAGTCACCATTAGAAGGCCAATCGCAATCAGCAGTGCTCCACCAAAAATATTGAATGCACGAATGTGTCGTTTTACAAAAGCAACCGAGTTGACAGCAAATCCCGCGCCTGCCGCAATCAAAATGAACGGGATCCCCAAGCCCAGCGAGTAAACGGTTGCCAACAAGGCTCCCCGGGCTGGATCCCCGGCATCGCTGGCAAGCACTAGGACTGAGGCCAGGGTTGGGCCTATGCAGGGTGTCCAGCCGATGGCAAAGACTGCTCCCAGCACCGGAGCCCCTACCAAGCCAATCTTTGGCGTGACGGGAAGTTTTATTGTCTTTTGTAAAAAGCCAACTTGTCCGATCATCGCAAACCCCAACAGCACAACAATCGCACCCAGCGCTATTTGAACCCAAGGGTTCGTGGTGAGGAAAACTAAGCCTGCGGCGCCAGCCAAAATTCCAAGTAAAACAAAGACAGCTGTGAATCCGAGCACGAATAAAACTGCTCCCGTAATCACAATTGACTTTCTTTGCGCGTTGCCGGAAACATAGCCAAGGTATCCGGGAAGAAGTGGCAATACGCAAGGACTCAAAAATGAAAGTAAGCCAGCAAGCAAGGCAAGCGGAATTGCAAGCAGCATTGAACCACTCAGAATTACTTCGGCGGGATTCAATTACTTTCCTCTAAAACTGTTTTGATCAACGTCGAAAGAATTGATGGTTCAATACGTCCCAACACACGAGAAGCAACTCTTCCATTTGAATCAATTACCAACGTAGTTGGCACTGCACTCGGGGAAACTACTCCGGTAAATGCGAGTGATACAGCACCACTTTGAGCATCCATTACCGATGGAAATTGAATGCCGAATTTCCGATCAAATGCCAGAGCAGTCTCAGCTGTGTCGCGCACGTTCACACCAACGAAGTTCACTCCTTTTTTGGAGAACTCTTCGTGCAGCGCTGCTAAGTCAGGAGCCTCCGCTCGACAAGGGGCACAGCCCGCATACCAAAAATTGAGCACCGTCACTGCTCCAAGTAGCGCAGAGGATTCCAGCTGAAGACCGGATTCGGTTACTCCAGACCACTCACCGGCAACTGGTCTTTCTTCGATGGCGAATTCGGTTACTGTTCCATCGCCAGCTATGTAGTTCTTGTTATCGCCAGAGCGAAACTGCTCGGCTAGAGGATCCGAAGCGCACCCTGCGAGTGCCAGAACCATGGAGCCAAGAAGTGCGATGATCAGGACTATTGCAAAGGTGCGTTGATTCTTTCGATTCATCGATTACGCACCCGTCTCGAGTTTGCGTTTGAGGGCCAAACCCGGCTCTAGGTAGTCAACTTCCACGAGCCTTCCATCGTGCAGCTCAAAGCTGGTGATGCTCGATAGTGAAGTTCTACGGTTTCTGGGGTTGTGGGGCAGGGCTAACCCCTTTGCTGACCTGTAGAGCATTTCAATCGGTAGCTGGTGAGAAACAAAGACCACGTCTGCCGAGGTGTCCTGTGAATGGTGCAATGCAGCGCGCTGCATTCTTGCGGCGACCTGATCAAAGGGCTCCCCCCAACTGGGTTTACTGGGGTTATAAAGCCTCAGGGCCAGGGAAGGCTTCGCTAGCACAGATCGGTAGCCCATTGGGTAACCCTCGAACTTGTTCCAGGGTTCAATGATGTTTTCCTCTTCTATTGCCTGAAGTCCATAGAGCTCTTGCCAGGGTGCAGCACTCTCCTTGGTCCGCTGCAGAGGGGAGACCACAAGTTTTCCAACCGAAACCCCTTGGCCCTTCAGTTCCTCGGCGGCGGCCCGGGCCATCTGATGTCCAAGGTCGCTGAGACCGAATCCAGGAATCCGTCCGTAGAGAACTTTTTGCGGATTAAATACCTCGCCGTGGCGAACAAAGTGAAGGCGAGGGGCTGGCATGGTCAAAGTTTACCTTCGCTAAACTTTCCTAATCGGGCCAATCCAGCCTTACTAAGCATTTTCCCAGAGGAACAAATGAAGAATCGTTCGCTAATTGGCTCTCTCCCTGCGGCCCAAGACGGGGCTGTGTCTATCGCCGGTTGGGTAGAAACCCTGCGCGATCAGAAGAAGATTCAATTCATCATCATCAGGGACGAATCTGGCTCGGTGCAGGTCACTTATCCAAGGCCGTCCGAAGAGGATGCCTTGGCAGATAAGGTAAGCGCTCTGACTGGTGGCTCGTTTGTCGAAATCCACGGCACTCTAAAGCACGACGAACGAGTAAAGCTAAACGGTATCGAGATTTTGCTGGAAGACATGGTTGTTGTTTCCACATCACTACCGGACAGCCCAATCGCAGAAGACACCTCTATAGATAAGCGATTGGACTGGAGATTCTTGGATCTTCGCAGACCCGAACTAAACCTAATGATGCGAGTCCAAACCACCATCGAAGCAACCTGGCGTCAGCACTGGTTGGAAAATGATTTTGTTGAGATTCACTCCCCCAAGTTGATGGCTTCTCCTTCTGAGTCACACGCGGAGCTATTCAAATTGGAATACTTCGAGGGTCACGCCTATCTCGCGCAGTCACCGCAGTTTTACAAACAAATGGCCATGAGCGCAGGACTGGGAAAGGTATTCGAAATCGGTCCAGTGTTCCGTGCAGACCCAAGCTTTACCTCTCGCCACGCGACAGAGTTTGTTTCAGTCGACATGGAGATGAGTCACATCGACTCACACGAAGACGTGATGGCATTCCAGGAACAACTCCTGGTGAAAGCAATCTCTGCTGTTAAAGAAAAACACGGGGCAGAAATCGAAAAACTATTTGGTTTTGAAGTCAAAGTTCCTACGACTCCATTCCCAAGAATCCCGCTAATGGAAGCCCACAAAATTGTTGAGGCACGCGGCTATAAAGTCCCTCGTGCCGATGGCGATCTTGATCCAGAGGGAGAGCGTCAGATTGCCGCACATGTCCAAGAAATCTCTGGTCACGAATTTGTATTTCTAACCGACTACCCAAAGAACATTCGCCCGTTCTATCACATGCGCCACGAGGACAACCCGACCCTAACCAAGAGCTATGACTTAATTTGGAAGGGAACGGAAATCACCACCGGAGCCCAGCGCGAGCACCGAATCGACGTTCTTGAAAAGCAGGTGGTTGACAAGGGCCTCGGAGTTGAAGGTCTGAACTTCTATTTGGACTTCTTCCGATATGGAGCTCCGTCTCACGGAGGTTTTGGAATGGGACTAACCCGAGTGGTGATGCTGCTACTTGATCTTCCAAATATTCGAGAAGCAAGCTTCCTATTCCGCGGTCCTAACAGACTGCAGCCCTAGGGCCTCATTCATTTACCCACTTATACAAGGGCACACTGGCTGTAAATCAGTCACGCTGCTCTTCGTCTCGCTCTTCATCTCGCTTTTCGGGCTTTTTCGGTCCCGAACTTGTTGAGCTGAATATCGCGACGAAAAGACCGCCGAGAATTGCAATCCAAATTTCGAGCGGCATTAGATCTTAATCCGCTTCGACTGTTCCCATGCCAAAACCAGGTTTGGAATCAAAAGGATCGAAGCTAGAAGTAACCAAATAATTGTGTTCACTTGACCGAAGGTGAGTGCGAATTGATACGTTTCGATTTCATCAATAACCAGGGCATCCTGACTTACTGTAAAGATCATTAGTGAAACTGCAAGCGCGGAAACCAAACCCCCAACAATTCTGAACGAATACAAATATGTGCGGTCTCGCTGCTTAGTCTGAAATTCGTCGAGGTACTCATCCGGAGCATCCGCAACAAGACGAACCGAAATTCTTAAAAGCCACCAAATCAAGAAAATTGGAATCACTCCAAGAATTCCGATGCCTGGTTTGATTCGGTCTTCAAACCAAAACAGTAGCGGGACGAATATTAGTGTTAGGACTCCAAGACCAACTAAGAATTTTTGAGCGCTTGCAGTTCTCAGCGAATCCCACTTTGTATCGGTCATCATCTTGTCCATGCTCTTGCTCATGTCAGACTTAAAAGCGCGCTTGCTAATTCCATAGAGCTCGGCAAGAGTTCCTTGGTTGGGATTGCGTTTCATGTAGATGAACCAGGCTGGAGTTTCTATAACTATGTATGAAACCAAGGCAAAGACGAACCAGTTGGTTTCAAAAAATAGGAGTGAAAATTTGGGGTCAGTTTCCCAAAAAACTAACCCAGAGGTACCCAGAGCAAGAGCGGTTGCCAACACATCGAGCCAGCGAAGCGCAGTTACGGTTTTGACTCTGGGATAAACGAAGCCATAAAAAACCGCCATTACGGCACCGATGATTCCCAGAATTAGAATTTCATTCATTTTTGTTCCTCTTCAAGCCAGAAGACTTCTTCCAAGCTTGTTTTCAAGACCGAGGCGATTCTTAGGGCCAAAACCAAAGATGGCGAATATTCACCGCGCTCGATGTAACCGACAGTTTGATAATGAACGCCGACCTGATCGGCTAGCTCTTGCCGACTCAGGCCTGCTTTGAGGCGAAACTCCTCGACGCGGTTGGCCACCCGCTCTTCTTCATTCTTAGGCTTTCGTCCCATGTTTGTAGTATAAATGCTATGTAGTAATAATGCAACAAATCTAACGAAGTTTTTTCAAGGCGCGGTGAGCCTTCTCGGCTGATGGGTAGCGCTTACCAAGACGGGCAAGAATGAAAAGAAAGATTGGAAACCAAAAGTTTCTCAGAATCCAAAAGACCGCCCTCCTCAAACCAGCTCCTCCAGCTGTCTCATGAGGCGTTCGCGGTCAATGCGGAAAAAGGCGACTTGATGGCCGTTGAGCAAAAGCACCGGCACCTCATCAGAGAAACGCTCCATTAGAGTCGGATCTCCATCGACATCCTGAACTATGACCGCATACTCGGTCGTGGGGTGGAGGTCAGCAAATTGTGCAATTACGCCTGCGAGATCGTTACTTGCCACCTCACAAAGGTGGCAACCCTGACGTGTAATCAGAGTCAGCTCAATGGGATTCGCCACGAGACCAGACTAAGCGATAGAGCCGGCAATAGACTATGGCGGTGCCGAAAGCCGAAGACAAGAAGCCCAAGATTGAGGCTGCTTTTTTCGATGTCGATAACACACTTGTAAGAGGTTCGACATCAATTCTTTTCGGCAAAGTCGCTTTTACAGGCGGAACAATCAAACGCCGCGACATTTGGCGATTCATGTGGGAACAAATGATGTTTATTCGTCGCGGAGAAAAAAATTCCAAGATGAGTGACTTTGCGGATCGAGCACTAAGCCTCACAAAAGGGCATCCTGTCGCTGAATTACTGCAGCTGATAGATGTCGTCTACCAACAAGAAATTAAGCCAAGACTCTGGCCAGACACTGTTGATGCTGTAAAGCATCACCTTGCAGAGGGCAGAGAAGTTTGGCTAATAACTGCGGCTCCGGTAGAACTAGCACAAGCAATTGCAAAAGACCTTGGGGCCACCGGTGCGCTTGGAACAATAGTGGGTCACGATGGCGATGTGTTGACCGGAGAACTTGTAGGAAAGCCCTTGCACGGCAAAGCAAAGCGAAAAGCCGCAAAGAATCTCGCCAAAGAGAGAAACATCAGCCTGAAGCGTTCGTGGGCCTATTCCGATTCAGTAAATGACTTGCCGCTACTAACGCTCGTGGGAAATTCAGTTGCGGTCAACCCAGACTCTCAGCTCGAGAGATATGCCGAAGCGGCTGGCTGGGAAATCATGAAATTCAAAAAGCGCGATCTAAAGCGTTAAATGCAAAAACCCGCCCGAAGGCGGGTCTTGAAGCTTTTACTTCTTATTGCGTCGCTGGTGGCGAGTCTTACGAAGTAGCTTGCGGTGCTTCTTCTTCGACATACGCTTGCGGCGCTTCTTGATGATTGAACCCACAGAAACCTCACAAAACTTTTGTACTGCCCACAGTGGGCAACTCAGGAAGTTTAGCCCACTTGGATTGGGCCCGACAACCTACTTCTTACCTGGGAGCTTGGACTTCGCGGTCTTGGCCATTGACTTGGCTTCGGACTTGATCTCGCCCACCACTTCGTTGACCTTCTTCTTGGCCTGACGCTCTATCTTTCGAACCTCTTTGGTCGCATCAGCCTTGGTGTCAGCAAGCTTTCGGCCTAGGTCCTTACCAAGTGCCTTTGGGTCAATATCAACTTGACCAACTCGCTCCTCAACCTTTTCTGAGAGCTGCGAAGTAAGTCGGGTCAGCCAGTTACCCAGTTTTGCTCCCGCGTCTGAAAGCACCACGGAAATCTCTTGAGTCTCAGCTTCATCGTCAAAACCGAGGGAAAGGAAATTGATGATCCAGTCTTCAATTTCTTCCAGCGGTTCGGGAGTTACTGTGTAGAAACGCTTTTGCCCCTCAGCACGAGCAGCTACCAGACCGACATCGCTGAGTGTCTTCAAGTGTTTAGAAACTGCAGGTTGTCCCAGCTTGGTTTGCTCAACCAATTGCGACACAGTCATTTCACCGGAACCTCCGACTAACTGTGCCTCCAGCAAAACGTCAAGTAACTGACGACGAGTGGGATCTGCGATTGCCTCAAAAATATCTACCATGTCGTTAGCCTACCTCTCTATCCCTTCGCAATTTCTTCAGCGCGTGCTACCGCAGCTTTAAGTCCAGCCTCAAATATTTCTTGCAGCTTGGCCTCTTCAAATGTTGCAATGATTCGCTCGGTTGTGCCACCAGGGCTTGTCACTTTCTTTCGAAGTTCAGTTGGTGTTTCAGAACTGGACGTCAAAAGTTCTAGAGAGCCAGAGAATGTTTCGCGAACCATAACTTCTGCCTGGTCTTTGGAGAAGCCATTTGCTTGAGCGACTTTTTCCCACTGCTCGATGAAATAGAAAACCCATGCCGGGCCCGAACCCGAGATTGCGCTTAGCGAATTGATTTGGTCTTCGTGCACTTCAATCACGCTGCCAACTTTCTCAAAAAGTGAAATGGCAGCGGCTACAGCCTCTTTAGACGCAGTTGAGCTAGCGGCAACTCCGGTCACGCCCTTACCAACCAGTGCGGGTGTGTTTGGCATGGTGCGGATGATGTTCGGATTCTCCGGCAGAACATTGGCCATGCTGTTTAGAGTGATTCCTGCCGCCATAGAAATAACAACAGCGTTCTTTCCAATCTCACCTCGGAGCTCTTCCAAGACCTCCAAAACTTGGTAGGGCTTGACGCCCAGCACCACTAGGTCTGCGTCTGCCGCTAACAGGGAATTTGCATCGGTTGCCGCCTCAACAGAGAGTGAGCTAATTCCACGATCACGAAAGCGCTTCGCACTCGCCTCACTCTTGGTCGTGGCAGAAATCAGATGTGGTTCATGTCCGGACGCAATGAGTCCGTCCAGGACCGCAGAGCCCATGGACCCTGTGCCAATAAAGCAAATTCTCAACTTCTCCACACCCAAAGTTTAGGTGTCGCGAGCACCCAGTAGTTTTGTTCAATGGCAAAAGCAAGATCCGAATATCGCTGCAGTGAGTGCGGCTGGACCAGCATCAAGTGGGTCGGGCAATGTGGCGAATGCCAAGCCTGGGGCTCGGTGGAGGAAGCTTCGGGAGCAGTAACCGAAGTAAGGGCGGCAAAGGTTCCAAGCTCCATGTTGGCAAAGCCAATCACGGAGGTTTCGTCGGAATCCGCCGGTCATTCTCCGACCTCGGTCGCTGAGTTTGACCGTGTTCTTGGCGGGGGCCTAGTAGCTGGAGCCGCGATCTTGTTGTCCGGGGAACCAGGAGTTGGAAAGAGCACTCTGCTATTAGAGGTTGCCGCCCGGACTGCCCAACTTGGGAAGAGAGTCCTTTATGTCTCGGCCGAGGAGTCAGCTTCTCAAGTGAAGCTTCGAGCTCAACGGACCAATGCTTTGAGCGACAACCTCTTTCTCGCCAGTGAAACCGATTTGGGCTACATCCTTGGTCAGGTTGAGGCCATCAAGCCCCAGCTCCTGATTGTTGACTCAGTGCAAACTGTTTCATCTGCTGAGGTTGACGGAGCCGCCGGTATGCCCTCGCAAGTTCGGGAGGTGGCGGGAAACCTAATCCGACTTGCAAAGCAAAACTCGATGCCTCTTCTGTTGGTTGGGCACGTTACAAAAGATGGTTCAATCGCAGGTCCAAGAACTCTCGAACACTTGGTGGATGTGGTTTGTCACTTTGAAGGAGATAGACAAACTTCGTTGCGATTTATCAGAACCTTGAAAAACAGATTTGGCCCAACCGACGAGGTCGGATGTTTCGAGATGACTGGAGATGGGTTTAAGGAGGTTCCAGATCCGAGCCGACTATTTGTATCGGGATCTTTGAATCAAGTTTCGGGAACTTGCGTGACCGTGACCGTTGAGGGACGCCGAGCATTGATAGCCGAGATTCAAGCACTTGTTGCAAAATCAAATTCTCCACAACCGCGCAGAGTCACAAACGGCGTTGACTCCTCACGGGTAGCAATGTTGTTGGCTGTCTTAGAAAGAAGAGCTGGCCTCTCTTTGGCCGACAAAGATGTTTACGTCTCGACGGTGGGTGGGATGAAGATAACTGAACCCGCTGCCGATCTTGCAATTGCAATTGCCCTGGCCTCTGCTGCTCAGGACAAGCCCGTGAGTAAGGGAATTGCAGCCTTTGGAGAAATCAGCCTCGCGGGTGAGATTCGCTCGGTTACGAATTCAAATCAGCGCAGCAATGAAGCAAAACGACTGGGCAATGACAATGTGATTGATAGCAGTACGACTTCTTTGAAAGCTGCCCTAACTAAGGCACTCAGCTAGTTCAGGAGGAATTGTTGGGTGTTCTCAGAGAACTCCCCATTCACTTCCACCTTCAGGTGATAAGAGGCGCCGCCGGCTGGAACAGCTTCTTGCTCGGGACCGCAACCGGTCTCAGAAGATCGCACTCTAGCCCAGGCGGATGGTTCCGACTGTTGCACCTGATTTGCAGGGAGAGTAACAACTAAGTCTTGATCGTCTTTTCGATCACACTGCTTAGAAGTCCAAATAACTTCTTCACCTGAAGTGATTGTGAAGAAGGTCACGCGAGCACCTACGTTGAAGTTGCAATCGGTCACAGAGGTGTTTGTAATTTCATACCAAATCATCGGCTCTTCGCCTTCGACGAAAGATGCTTTCGGACCGTTAGCATCGCCGACGAATGCCTGAACGGCGACCGTTCCTGGCATGCAGTCGGTCACACTTCCGGACACGACCGTGCTCTGAGTAGCGGCATCAGTCTCGACTGGTGTTGGTGCAGATTGGTTATTTGCAAAGAGTCCAGAGACCAAGTTCCAAATCAGAATTACGAGAACCAGCAACACTCCCAGGGCGAGAGCTCTGCGTCTGCGAAAAATCTGTTCTTGGGTTGGTTGGTAGCGGGCCATGCCAGCAAATTTAGCTAAAGCTTCTTTAGCATCCTGGTGTTTCCGAGCGTGTTCTGCTTAACTCGTGCCAAATCCAGGAATTCGGCAACACCCTCGTCACTGGAGCGAACCAGTTCGGCATAGGTTGCGGCATCAACTGGAACATCCGAAATCGGCTCAAAACCGTGAGATGCGAAAAACTTTGTCTCGAAAGTGAGACAGAAGACTCGATGGATTCCTAAAAGTCGTGCTCTTTCCAAGAGTTCGCGAAGAATTGCAGCCCCGATGCCTTGTTTGTGAAAACCCTGGTCAACGGCCACGGTTCTCACCTCGGCCAGATCCTGCCAAATGACATGGAGGGCGCCGCAACCAATCACCTGGCCGTTAGATTCGGCCACCACAAACTCTTGAATGGATTCATAGAGCTCAACTAGCTCTTTGCCCAGCAGCACTCGCTTTTCGACCAGTGGTTCACAAATTCTGCGGATGTGTGCAACGTCCGAAGTTCTGGCTGGGCGAATTGTGAACATCCGCCAATTATGGCCCCTAGGCCGCTATTTCGACCAGAGCCTCATTGCGCCGCAGGAACGGCGGGGTCCAAGGGCCGTTGTAGCGAGCAAAGAAAACCTCGCCGATGGGTTGAATGCTTCGCGCTTTTAGAACACTCAATAACTTCTGACCCTTGTCCTCAAAAAGCTCTCCGGTCGCCATCCCAGAGAACCTGATCGCGGCAATCCGCTTGGTTGATTCGTGCTCGATCTTGAGGTTCGAACCAATTGGAGCTGGGACTTGCTCAGCTCTCATGTCGGCAGGCATTACGAATGAGACGGAGTAGCCCCCGGACTCTGGCTTCTGAATAACAGGCGAAGTCATAGCAATTGACTGATTCGCCTGGTTTCGGCCAGAGATGTAGCCGGCAAGGTAGCCAAATGCGTTGTAGCCAGCTTGATTGAAATTTCCACTGGTCTGCATGGTCACCAATGAATGGGGTTCGTATTCGCGTATCTCGATTCCAGAAAAGGAATCGAGTACGCGATAACGCTGAATCTCAGTCACTCTTAGGCAACAACCTCTGAGCTGCGATCTTTAGCAACAAATACAAATTCACTGTTGATGAAATCAACCATGATGTCTTGCGCATTTCCGATTGTTCCAGTCAGTATGCGCTCGGAAATTGCATCTTCAATTTCTCGCTGCACGACTCTGCGCAATGGTCTAGCGCCTAGCGAAGGTTCATAACCGAGTTGAATCAGTCGCTCCTTGGCACTTGTTGTGAGAACAAGTTTTAGGTCTCTGTCGTCGAGGCGAACCTGCAGTCTGGAAATGAACAGATCCACAATCTGCATAAGTTCGTCTCTTGTGAGTTGTGGGAAGACAATAACTTCGTCTACACGGTTTAGGAATTCAGGTCTGAAGTTCTGCTTCAATGCCTCATTTACTCTGGACTTCATCTGCTCGTAGTCATTCTTCGAATCGCCTTCGAGTGTGAAGCCAAGAGCACCGCGGGTGATTTCCCTGGTTCCCAAGTTTGTAGTCATGATGATGATGGTGTTCTTGAAATCAACCACTCGTCCCTGGCCATCGGTCAAACGCCCCTCTTCAAGAATCTGAAGTAGCGAGTTGAAGATGTCAGGGTGAGCCTTTTCAATCTCATCGAACAGCACAACACTGAATGGCTTGCGTCTAACCTTTTCAGTTAGCTGGCCACCCTCTTCGAAACCGACGAATCCCGGAGGGGCACCAAACAGTCGAGATACGGTGTGCTTCTCACCGTACTCGGACATGTCTAGCGAGATCAGTGCGTCTTCGTCATCAAATAGGAACTCGGCCAAAGCTTTTGCGAGCTCAGTTTTTCCAACACCGGTTGGTCCAGCGAAGATGAATGACCCCGAAGGTCGCTTTGGATCTTTCAATCCAGCTCGCTGGCGACGAATCGTCTTGGAAAGAGCAGCGATAGCCAGCTCTTGACCAATCACGCGCTTGTGAAGTTCCTGTTCCATGAAGATCAGCTTGGCGCCCTCTTCCTCAGACAGCCTGAAGACCGGGATACCGGTGGCCTGGGCAAGAACTTCGGCGATTAGGCCCTCGTCAACGATTCCTGGCTTGTCGACATTGCCCTCGCGGAACTCGCGCTCCATGCGCATTTTCTCCGCGGTGAGCTTCTTTTCTTCGTCTCTAGTCGAGGCGGCTAGCTCAAAGTCTTGGTCGGCAATTGCTCGCTCTTTGGCTTGGCGAGCGGTAGCAATCTTTTCTTCCATCTCGCGCAGCTCTGGAGGAGCGGATAGGAAGCTCAGTCTCAGTCTTGCTCCGGCCTCATCAATCAGGTCGATTGCCTTGTCTGGCAAGAAGCGGTCCGAAACATATCGATCTGACATTCCAACCGCGGCAACAATCGCGCCGTCAGTAATGGAGACCTTGTGGTGAGCCTCGTAACGGTCGCGCAATCCCTTCAGGATGTTAATTGCCATAGCAGGAGTTGGCTCATTCACCTGCACCGATTGGAAACGGCGCACTAAAGCAGCGTCCTTTTCGAAGTGCTTTCGGTACTCATCCAAAGTTGTGGCACCGATTGTCTGTAGTTCTCCTCTTGCAAGCATTGGCTTCAAGATTGACGCAGCGTCGATTGCACCTTCCGCTGCACCCGCTCCTACTAGTGTGTGAATTTCATCAATGAAAGTAATGATGTCCCCGCGAGTGCGAATCTCTTTGGTTACTTTCTTTAGACGCTCTTCAAAGTCACCACGGTATCTAGAACCTGCAATCAGTGAGCCCATGTCTAGTGTGTAGAGCTGCTTGCCACGCAGTGTCTCAGGAACATTTCCAGAAACAATTGCCTGCGCAAGGCCTTCAACAACTGCGGTCTTTCCAACTCCTGGTTCACCAATCAAAATTGGATTGTTCTTGGTTCTGCGAGAAAGAATCTGCATGACTCTCTCAATCTCTCGCTCGCGACCAACTACAGGATCAAGTTTTCCTTCGGCTGCAGCCTGAGTGAGATTGCGACCGTACTGATCAAGTACCTGAGAACCCTTTTGCGGAGTGTTTACCTCACCGCCAACCGAGACGGTTTCTTTTCCTTGGTAACCGGAAAGCAATTGAATGACCTGCTGACGGACCTTATTGGTATCAGCGCCAAGCTTGGTTAGTACCTGTGCCGCAACTCCCTCGCCTTCACGTATTAGACCGAGAAGAAGATGTTCGGTACCGATGTACGAGTGACCAAGTTGAAGTGCTTCGCGCAGTGAGAGTTCAAGAACTTTCTTTGCGCGCGGAGTAAATGGGATGTGACCGGATGGTGACTGCTGCCCCTGACCGATGATTTCCTGAACCTGCTCGCGAACCTGCTCGAGGTTGATGCCGAGTGCTTCTAGGGCCTTGGCTGCGACGCCTTCACCCTCGTGAATAAGTCCAAGCAGGATGTGCTCAGTACCGATGTAGTTGTGATTGAGCAGCTTGGCTTCCTCTTGGGCCAAGACCACTACCCTGCGGGCCTTGTCGGTAAATTTCTCGAACAAGTCGCACCTCCAAAACTTCTGTAAGGAGATGGTAAGTCGCGAGTGGTACCAAAACTAGGGCTGTTCGCCCTAGGCGTTAGCCTCTTTTGGCTCGCTCTTCCGCTTCAATTTGGGCATAGGCATCGCGCTCACGCTGGTCCGCCCTGAGAATCGAGCGCATAATCACCCAGAACAAGCCACCTACCAGGATTGGCGGGATCAGCGAGATAAGCACGTCACTAAGGATTTCCCAGGCAGTCATTTTTCCTACTTCACTAGCGGGAACAGGATGGTCTCCCTGATTCCTAGACCAGTCAACGACATAAGCAGCCTGTCAATTCCCATGCCCATTCCGCCCGATGGTGGCATTCCAAATTCAAGGGCCTTCAAGAACTCTTCGTCTAGTTTCATTGCTTCTGGATCTCCGGCAGCCGCCAGCTCCATCTGAGCCACAAAACGCTCGCGCTGAACAACTGGATCTACCAATTCGGAGTAGCCAGTTGCCTGCTCGAAACCGCGAATGTAAAGGTCGAACTTCTCTACTACCCCGGACTTTGAGCGGTGATCGCGGGTGAGCGGGGAAGTGTCTACTGGGAAGTCGGTAACAAAGGTTGGACGACTGAGTTTTGGCTTCACAAAGTGTTCCCAAAGTTCCTCGACATATTTGCCGTGCAGTGGGTGTTCAATCTCAATGTCAAGTTTCTTTGCTATTGCCTTCAATTCACTTAGCTCGGTCTGCGGAGTAATTTCGACTCCGGCCGCTTCGGAAAGAGATTCAAACATCGAGATGCGTGGCCACGTTCCACCCAGATCATTTTGCTCGCCGTCCTCGATGTCAACAACGTGTGATCCAAAAACATCCATCGCGGCATTTTGAATAAGTTCTTGAGTGAGATCGGCCATGGTGTTGTAATCGCCATAGGCTTCGTAAGCCTCAAGCATTGCAAACTCCGGAGAGTGTGTGCGGTCAGCCCCCTCGTTTCTAAAGTTGCGATTGATCTCAAATACTCGCTCTAGCCCGCCAACGACCGCGCGCTTGAGGAAAAGTTCGGGAGCGATGCGCAAGAAAAGTTCAGTGTCAAAGGCATTCGAGTGAGTCTTAAATGGTCTTGCTGATGCTCCACCGTGCATTACCTGGAGCATTGGTGTTTCCACTTCCATGAATGCACGGTTTGCAAATGTGTTGCGAAGCGACTGCATAACCTCTGCGCGAATCTTGACAACTTCACGCGCACGATCACGAACAATCAAATCGATGTAGCGGTGGCGAACTCGAAACTCTTCACCTAATTCGTTGTGCAGGTTTGGCATTGGTCGAATTGTCTTAGCGGCCATGAGCCACTTGTCAGCCAAGATGCTCAGCTCACCGCGCTTTGAAGTAATGACTTCACCCTGAACAAAAATGTGGTCACCAAGATCAACCAGCGCTTTCCAGTTTTCAAGCTGCTCTTCGCCAACCTTGTCGAGGCTGATCATGGCCTGAATTCGCTCGCCAGTTCCAGACTGCAGAGTCGCGAAGCAAAGCTTTCCGGTGTTTCTAAAGAACATGACTCGGCCAGCAAGGCCAACAACTTCGCCGGTAGAGACGTCTGCTTCAAGATTTGGGTACTTAGCCTTGGTGGCTTCAATGGTGTGGGTAATGGGCAGGGAAACTGGGTAGGCCTCACCAATCTGGTTCAGCTTCTCGCGCTTTTCAAGACGAATCGCAATCTGCTCCGGCAGATCTTGCTCTTCTAGCTCTTCGCTCACGCTTCCCTCTCAATTTCAACCATGTGGTTGTCAATAAGTCTGGTAGTTCCAACCTTGCAGGCCACAATCATCAGGGCTTTGCCCTGAAAATCAGACTTCACCGGTTGGAAGCCTTCATCGACCAACTCCAGATATTCCAGTCTAGCTTCGGGATGAATTGCCGCCTTGGCACGCGATAGAGCTTCTTCTCGGGAGCCAGAGCCATTCGCGGCAAAAAGTCCTTTCGAAATCGTGCCGGCAATTTGGCGTTCCGATGCAGATAGGTATCTGTTTCGGCTGGAGAGTGCAAGTCCTGAATCTTCTCTAAGGGTTGGCCCTACCCTTAGTTCAACTTGCTTGCCCGCAATTTTTTCATGCTTCAGAAGCTCTCGAACCAACGCGACTTGCTGGGCATCCTTTTGTCCGAATACCGCAATATCTGGCCGGACCAAATCCATCAAGCGCTTCACAACGGTCAGCATCCCGTCGAAGTGCCCAGGCCGGGATTCTCCTTCAAAATGAGTGCCTAATTCCCCTGCTGACTCAG
>JACCDM010313843.1_pt1 | contig 20783 bp, 20 predicted proteins | sample 7445851 | NCBI WGS metagenome assembly JACCDM01 (sample SAMN15323438, study PRJNA562643) | freshwater metagenome | isolation source: river surface water | place: USA:Blue River Watershed | collected 2017-08-16
AAATTCACCCACAATTGAACCATCTGAAAATCACCACCTTGTGCGCTCCATTCTTTTTCGTGGAACTCTTTGTGTAAAACACCAGAAGCTGCTGTCATCCATTGTACATCGCCTTCGCCAATGATACCACCGCCACCGCTGCTATCGTGATGTTCCACACGACCTTTGTAAGCAATGGTCACCGTTTCAAAGCCTCTATGAGGATGAACACCAACACCTCTTGGTGAATTTGTAGGAGGGAAGTAGTGTGGCGCATTGTAATCGAGCATGATAAATGGACTTACACGTTGCATGCTCAATCCTTGACTTCCAGGAATGATGTTATGAACAAAAAATCCGTCCCCAACAAAGTGTTTTCCGGATGGGGTAATCACGCGCTCTAAGTGTTTTGTTTTCATGGGATCACCAATTATGTTACAAAATTAAGGTTAAATTATTTGTTCAAACGAATAAATTCGATGAGATTATCTAAAATTTGTATTAAGGGTTACTCCATATTGAAAAAAAGAGACGCAATTGCGTCTCTTTTAAGTGATTTCTATTAGAAATCCTTATTTTTTAATAAATTTTGCGCAATAATAAGTTTTATTGGCGCGAATTAATACTGTATAAATTCCAGCTGTTAAGTGATTAACATTGATTGTTTGATTGATCATTTGATTTCGACTATACATTACTTTCCCAAGTTGATCGGTAATTCGGATATCGAAATTTTCAATTTTTCCTGGTATTTGAATATGAATTTCTTGATCTGTAGGATTGGGATATATGGAGTTAGGTAAGGGATGTATATATGTTCTAGTTTTGGCAGAAAAATCCTTTGGAACCACCAAAAATTGGCCCATCATTCCATCATCCTCATGCATTAAAATGTGACAATGATACATATATGGTACAATTGTATCGGTAAAGTCTTCGAATTTTGTTAAGAACATTACAGAATCATATGGTAAAACTAACACAACATCTTTTCTACCAAGTTCTTGTGGAAGTGGAGTATTCCCTTCTCTTTCCACCAAATTGAATTGAACATCATGAATGTGAAATGGATGTGCAACCATTGTTTCATTGATAAGTTTCCATCCTTCAACATTGTTTATTGGAATGAAATAATCAATTCTCATCATATCAAACGAGCTGTCATTAAAGTAAAATGGTCCGTCCATGACCATCATATTGTCAGCGGTAAATTTTATAGTGCGAAATGTAATTACATCATTCAGTTGCAAAGGATTTTGATTAACTAGGATTTTGGGAATTGTTGTTACAGGATTCAAAGATTGAACGCCAACTTTAATTGTTAATATATGAAAATCAATTCCGTTTAAAGGACTATTCATTGGGGGACCTTTGGGCATGGGCATTGTTGGTCCGCCTTGAACGCCCATTGGCAGTTCGCTACCGTAACACATTAAATATAAAGTTTGGTTTTCGAATCCATTCAAATCTAACAACAATTCAGAACGTTCACCTGGTGACAAACGAATACGATTCGTATTAACAGGTGTATTTAAAAGTCCACCATCACTTCCAATTATGGTAAAATTTTTATTGCCCGACAAACCGAAATTGAATGTTCTTTCTCCCGACGCATTTAATATACGAAGTCTCACAATTTGTGCAGGTAAATTCGCATAAACTTCATGTCCATTGTTTGCAAGTGCACCATTAACTAAAATTGTACTATCCTGCATTCCAAGAGGCATTGCTTGGTTTAAACTATCGTATTGTTGACATTGAATGACCAAAGGAATATCATCATTTCCGTAACTTCTTGGTAAATTTAATGCTGATTCTATAGAATCTTTAACAATAATGAGTCCTGCAGCCCCTTTAATGGCTTGTTCAGCAGTTTTCATGTGCATGTGTGGGTGATACCAATAAGTAGCGGCATGATCTTTTATTGTAAATTTCGGATTCCAAGAGTCATTTGGTAAAATAGGTGTATGCGGACCACCATCAAATATTGGAGGAAGGTGAATTCCATGCCAATGGATTGTTGTGGTATCATTTAAGCTATTTTTTACATGAATACTTACATTTTTGTTTTTATGAAAAAAAAGCGTTGGACCTAAATAGTGATATTGATTAAATGCATACGTATTCGATTTGATGCCTGTGAAAAATTGCACACTGTCTTTGTGAATGTTTAAAGAAATTTCTGCCCCCCCTAAAGTGTCGGGAATTGGCAGTAAAGTCTGAGCTGAGCCCTTAAGACTAAGGGCACAGCACAAAATGAATAATAAAATTCTCATCATTAAAAAATTATTGAATAATCATTTTCTTTGAAATGACTTGTTGATTAACGTTCAACTGAATTGTATAGGTACCAGGAATTAATCCATCTAAATTTAATTTTTCTTCAATTACTTCTTTAAATGGTTCTATTGGGAAATATTTAACAATTCTTCCTTGCAAATCACAAATTTGAATTTTTTCGATACTGATTCCAGATTCAAACTTTCGAATGTAAACAACAGTACTACTTGGATTTGGATACACTTCAAATGCCAATTGATTCTCGTTAAAACCAATAGATTTTGAACTCGTTCCAGTGAAAGCCAAATTATCTACCCAAAGATAATCTCTGTTTGTAGGAACCAAACCACTGGCCGACATTACAATGATACAAGTATCGGGCACTTCAGATAAACTGTAAGTGATGGGAATTGAAAAATTCGCCCAGCTCATTGCCATTCCAGAAAGTGTTACGTTTCCTGAACCAATGTTTTTTCGAGTCATTGTACTGGAATCCCATTTTGTAAGTGTGATTTTAATGAAACCTTGACTACTACCATAAATCATATGTTGCCATTTCCCCGTTAGACTCGTAGGTCGAACATTTATTGGAAATCCCGACTTAGGCAATAGACTCACAGAATCTAATTCTCCACAAACTGCAATGCCTTTAACAACAGTTGAACCTACAGTTTTCGAGGTTAATTTCAGATAGGAAGAACCAGGATTTCCGGGCGTTCCAATTTCTGCGGTATAAATACTACTCGACTGAGTGGAATTGTTAAGCGTGCTCCAATTGTCAGGGTTTTTGTGTGAACCAACTGTTGTCCAATTTTCAAATCCCGAATTTGGAATTGTTTGGGCTGAAACATTCAATGTTAAAGCTGCCAATACTGAAAAGATAATGCCGTATCTCATTTCTTTTCAAGGGGTTTACGTTCATACTGGCAACAATCGTGAAGGTTGTTGTAAATGCTATCTGGAGCTCTAAACAGATCACTATCATATCCGGCAAGTGAAATTCTTTTTAAAATTTCATTTCTATTGGTTTTTGTGCTGTCGAAAGTGATGATGGCCATTTTGGTAACTTTGTCCCAATTCATGCTGGCAACAGTTTCAATATTTCCAGCTTTTTCTATGGTTTTTTTACACATTCCGCAATTTCCATAGATTTTTACGGTGTCAGTTTTTGAATGATTGATTTGAGATTCACAGTATGTGAAAATTGCTAGTGTAGCACATAGCATTAAGGTTGATTTAATTAATGTTTTCATGATTTAATTTAAATTGGTGAATGAATTGAATAATTTTCAGGATTAAAGTCCTGATTCAGATGTGAATTCAATTCCCAATTTAAATTCTATAAACACTATTCAAAATAAACAGAGGATCTGTATACAAATTTGGTGGATGTTGCCAATACAATTTACGTTGAGACAATCTACTAACATCGAAATGTTTGAAAATTTGTTCAACTTTTGGAAGTTCAAAAAAAACTACGTTGAAAACCTCATCCGAAATTTTATTGGATTTTATTTGTTCGAAATTTGCAATGAAAGTAAACGACTTGTCTTGACAACAATCGCCTTTCATTTTTTCACTGCCACAATCACATTTATCATCTTGGGTCTGAAACCAAGAAATTGATGAAATTTCACCGCCACAATAATGCACCGTAATGGAAATTCCAATGAGTGGAATTACATACAGAATCATTAAAATTTTTGCAATGATTTTTTTCATTGAAATGAATTTACAATCAAATTAAGTTCATTTTGGGTGAAATTCAAAATGGAATATATTCAATGGAACGATTTTAACTAATCAGGTTTTATATAGTTTACACTAGGTGGCAACGAAAGTGAATTTCCCTCGCAAATTAAATTTTTACGGATTTTTAATAATTCATAATTGGGGTTTTGCGAAAATCCGTAAAATCATAAATCGCTTGATTCGGGGAATTCATTAATTTGCGATAATAAGAAAGTATTATGCGCTTTTATTTACTCGATAGATTAGAATCTGTCATTCCAAATGAATCGGCAACGGCAATAAAATGTTGGAGTTTGTCGGATGAAGTTTTTAATGAGCATTTTCCAGGATTTCCAATTGTACCAGGTGTGCTTTTGATAGAGTCAATGGCCCAATTAATGGGAATTTTAATTGAACATAGTTTTCAAGCAAGTTACCCTAATTTGGGGAAGCCTTATCCAATTTTAAGTATTGTTCAAAAAGCCAAATTTAGAGACATAATCACCCCCGGCGATCAGTGTTTTGTGCATGCGAAATTGTTATCACTCGATACAATGCGAGCTACGGGCACAGCTGAAGTTTATGTTGATCAAAAATTAAAGGCCCAAAGCGAATTGAGTTTTACAATCATGAATGAAGAAAATTTGCCTCAAAATCCTTTCCTGAAAAATCGCGACGAATATCATTTGTCTCTCAATATTAAGAAAAACAATATTAAATAATGGGCATGTCACTTTACATCACTGGAATTGCAATTTTCGATAAAGACATTCGTCAAATGGATGATGTACCTTTTGATTTAGATGGTTTTTTTGTAGAAATGCCTGAAAAACAAGAAGTTTTCCCAGGGCATTTTTGTCGCTTTAGAGAACCACACATTGCAAATGATGTAAAGTTTTATCCCAAAATGAGTGATATAAAAGTGATGCGAACCGATGTCGTTGCATCCGTGATTTCTTGTTTGGAATTATTTGAAAATCTTCAAATTCAAGATTCGGAAAAATTAAATATGGCACTCTTGGTTGCGAATAGTAATTTTATTGACAATGAAAACTTAACATTTGAGAGTTTGGCACCATCAATTGAAATGATGAACACTGTTTTATCGGATGCTGAAAAAAATCATCAATTTGGAGTGAGTATTTCGCCATTACTTCCTTTGAGAACTTTAACAAATAGTACTGAAAGTTTTATTGCACAATATTGTAAAATCAGTGGACCAAACTCAACCTACGGTAGTACTTCTGTATCTCCCTTTCAAGCACTAGAAGATGCAATTACTTTTCTTGAATTGGATCAATGCACATCTGCTCTTGTAGGTGGTTCCAATTTTGCAGGCACTTTTTCTTATTCTATGAATTATCAGCAAATACCAAAATCTGATACCTATTTAGAATCAACAGCATCTTCGTTTATTTTTATTGAAACACTTGAAAATGCCGAAAAACATGGAAGAAAACCTTTGGCTAAAATAGTTGATTTACATTTTAATGAGCCACTCGCTTCACAAGATAATTTGATTGTTTTTGGGGGAGCATTTAATAACCTTCATTATAAACAACTTTTAGAAAAATATAATCATCTAAATATACATTCTTGGTATCCAAGCTTGGGGAATTTAGGTGCCGCATCAATGGGATTTGGCATTACTTATGCCCTGAAAAAATTTGATCAAGGGGTCAGTAGAATTTGCATTTTCGAAGAAAATATTTTTGGGAATTCGGCATCACTAACAATTGCAAAACCATGAAGAAAAATCCAGTTTTTGTATTAGATTGCCAAACCATTAGTCCCCTTGGTTTTGGCACAGCAGAACTTTCGGAAAGTTTAAAAAGCAATCGAAATGTTGCTCAAAAAATACAACAATTTAATCCTGAAGGACTTTCAATGGAAATGGCTTGTGAGGTTTTGCATAATACAAGTTCATTACTCGAGAAATTTAGTCCTTTAATTCAAAATACTGCAAAATATGATCGTAAATTTGAGCTGCTGTTGTCGGTCTACGCCGCCAATATGGTGCAACTCAAGGAAACTTTTGCCCAAATTGATCCGAAGCGAAAAGGGGTAATTGTAGGACTCGGGGCAAATGTATTTCCTCTAGAAATTATAGGCACTGAATGTAAAGAAACAACCCGAGATGGTTTGTATAAAGCAATTTCTAAACTCAATGCCGTAGGTGAACAGCATTCAGATGAAAAATATTTCAATCAAATATTCAATCATTCCGATTTGTGTGCTCAATTTTTAGGCAGGGAATTAGAGGCAAGGGCTTTTCAGAAAACATTGTTAACGGCATGCTCCAGTTCTACGCAGGCAATTGCATTTGGTGCGGCAAGTATTGCCGCAGGAAAGTCTGATCTTATTTTAGTTGGTGGGAGTGATTCTATCTTAAATAATTTTGCATATATATCTTTCGGTAAACTAGGTGTACTTACAAATGGAATTTGTAAACCATTTGATATTGCACGAAGTGGAACAATTGCCGGCGAATGTGCCGGATATACTGTTTTAGCCAGTGAAAAAGCAATTGAAATTTTGAGGGCAACCCCAAAATTTCAATTGATAGGTTTGGGGAATTCTCTGGACGGATTTAAAATCACAGCACCTGATCCTACTGGCAATGGCATAGAAAGAGCCATCAAACAATCCATGCAGTTTGCAAATATTCAGCCATCAGAAATTGATTATATCAATGCACATGGAACAGGAACTCGTTCAAATGATGAAGCTGAATTGGCTGCCATTGAAAGGGTCATGGGTGAAGCATCCGTCAATATTTTAGTGAGTTCAACGAAAGATAGACATGGACATTCAATTGCGGCAGCGGGTATTCAAGAATTTCATGTTTTATTGACGGCAATGGAACATTCATTTGTTCCGGCCAATCAAAATTTAGAAAAGCCCATCCAAACAAAATTAATCTTGCCCAAAGGTGAAAATATTTCTAAAAAAATAACCATTGGTATGTCAAATAATTTTGCTTTCGGTGGTATAAATAGTTCACTCATTGTAAAAAATATCTCATGAATTTAGAATTCGAAAATAAAGTTGTGCTTGTTACGGGATCCACTGGTGGAATTGGACATAGTATTGCAATGGCTTTTCTAAAAGAAGGTGCAACTGTGTTAGCCGGTTATAGGGGAAACATCAATAAATTTCAATCACTTAAAGATGATGCCATTGAAAGTGGATTTCAAAATCTTTTGTTTCCAATTGAAATTAACCTTGGCAACATTCCTGCTACCAAAGTATCAATTGATCAAGCTATCAATATTCATCAAAAAATAGATGTGCTTGTAAATTGTGCAGCCATTACGGTTGAAAAACCATTTTTATTGATGGATGATTCAGATATTGATAATCAAACAGATATAAACTTTTCCGCTCAATTAAAACTCACACAACATGTATTAAAATACATGTTGCTTGCGAAGTCGGGAAATATTGTAAATGTTTCATCTTTGTTGGGTCGTAGGTTTGGAAGGGGTGTCACTGTTTATGCATCTTTAAAAGCGGCACTTGATAAATTTACTCAAGCTTTGGCAATGGAAGTTGGACGTAAAGGAATTAGGGTTAATTCTGTTGCCCCTGGAATGATTGCAACTAAAATGAGTTCGCAATTACAAAAAAATGTACCCGATCAATATTTACAAATGAGTGCAATTTCGAGACCAGGAACACCTGAAGAAGTTGCAAATGGTATCGTTTTTCTTGCTTCAGATGCAGTTGCATCTTATATCACCGGACATTGTATGATTATTGATGGCGGTATTGGAATTTAAAATTATAAAATTATAAAATTATGGTAAATAACGAATTAAATCAAAATGAAATTTTAGAAACAGTTAAATTGGTTATCAACCAATCTAGTGGAGTTCCTTTAGAGACTATTCATGCAAATTCAACCCTATTTCATGAATTAAATATAGATTCAATTGATATGGTTGATATACTTTTTAACCTAGAAAGAAAGTATAATATTGAATTGAAAATTAGTGAAATAGAAAATTATGCAAAACAAGAACTTGGTGATGAACCTTTTGAAATCGACAATGTCATAACCCCAAAAGGTTTGCAAATTTTAAAAGAACAAATGCCCGAATTAGATCAAACCAAATTGGTAGATGGAATTACCATCCATGATATTATTAAACTAATTACAGTACAAAGTCTTACGAATTTAGTCATCAGACAAATTGTGAAGAAAAATTCATGAATGCTTATAGAATCATAACGAATACCAAATTGTTTGCTTTCAATGATCACATTGAAACTGTTCCAATTTTGCGCACTACACTCAAAGAATATCAAAATGACATTTTAAATTCTTTAGGTATTCGTTTGATTGATATTGAAATAGGTTCTGAATTGGAAATTGTTGATCAACAATATTTTTTATTTCATGATGATCTAGTATTCACGAAGGCATTTGTAATTCAAGCTATTAAATTCATCACAACAAAGTCCGACGTCTCTGGGTTCAATGTTCAATTTGGTATTGAGTCTCAAGAAAGTGCCATTCGATTTTCATTGCCTACAAATGATCAAAATCAAAATGATTTTGTTTTTGATTTTTGGTATATCAATTCATATAATCGTGAACATATAACAATTAAATTATCTGGAACTGAATATGATTTACATACCGATTTGCCAAAACAAATCGTTGAAGATGGTAAATATTCCATGAATCAAAATGAAGTGTTTGCCGCCCAAATCATTTCTCCATTTCACCTGTTACAAGCGAATATGGCATTGAATTTAAATCGAATGATTCCTTTACAAAAATTAATTCCCAAGCTTTTGAGACCTATTTTAAGTAAACCTTTTAGTCGTTTTGCTATTGAGGGACTTAAATTTATTTCTAAAAAAGGTAAGAATTGTAGAATTCATCCAACTGCAATAGTTGAAGGTTGTATTCTTGGAGATAATGTTACAATTGGTGCTTATGCCGTTTGCCGTTTGTCTATTATTGGCAATAATGTGAATATTGGCGATCTTGCTGTGGTAAATTATTCTGTAGTTGGGGACTCAAATTTCGTGAATACTGGAAATCAACTGATTTTTTGTATGACCTATAACCATGTTTTTACCATTCACGGCCCTTATCAATTTAGCATTTTTGGGGAAAGTTCTTCAGTTTTTGCTACCATTAATTGTGACATACGATTGGATGGAAAACGCATTAAAATTGAAACTAAACATGGAGTGATTGATTCAAATCAACACCTCCTTGGAATTGCATATGGCCATCACACTAAAGTGGGTGGTTCAAACATCATTGCCGCCGGAAGGATTGTTCCAAATCATACAGTTCTAAATCCTCCCGATTTTATCCATTTAAAATTCCCTCAAAATAATGAATAATAAACAATTCGAAATTTTAATTTTAGGTGCTACTGGATACACGGGCCAACTTATAGTTGATCTGCTCATTGCAGATGGACATACAATTGTTGGTGTATCTCGTAATTCGGTAAAATTAAATGAATTGAAAATGAAGTTTCAAGATAATTTTCAGCCAGTATGTATTGAGAATATTGATGCTCATAAGATTCATCTCCACATTCAACAGGCAGACGTAATTGTGAATTGTTTTGGTCCTTTTAATGTTTATGGTTTTCATATTGTTGAAACATGCGCATTGCTGGGCAAATTGTATTTTGATATCACTGGTGAACAAAGTTTTGTTTATGAAACAATGAATAAATTGCAAAAAACTGCATTCCAAAACCAAAGTACAATTGTTCATTCTTTGGCTTTTGAATCTACACTCACCGATATTCTATTGAATATTTGTGCTTCACCCAATCAAAAATACGCATCGTTCAATAGCTATTATCAACTTGAACAAACCCGGCCAAGTCCAGGTACTCGTATCACTATGAAGGTATCATCAGCATATCCTACATATTCAGTTCAAAATTTTAATTTAATTCCAAATACATCCGAAAACAAACCTGAATTTGACAAAGAAATTGCGCCATTCACGGCAATCACAATGTCGTACCCTGAAATATTATTTGCCCATAAGCAATTTGAAATTGGGAAATGCAATTCGTTTTTATTGTTAAATTCTGCTGATGCAAATTATCTGGTTGCATCGCGTAGCACTATAGAAATCAATGTAGGTCAGTTACTTGAGAAGCACAAATTGCAAAAGCCGCAAGGTCCTGAAGAAATGGAAAGAATCAAACAGAAATTTAGGTTGATTACAATATTAAAAGATTTAAATGAAAATTGTATTCAATTAGAATTAACAGGAACCGACATGTATTTAATAACGGCCGAATTAATTCAATTGGCTGTAAATAAATTAATCCAATATCGTGAAAAAAGTCAAGCTTTACCCTCTGGTATATTAACTCCTTATGAATTTTTGGGGGATTTTGCGAAAGTTTGGTTATTGAATCATCCTTCAATGAATTTGGTAAAAAAAGAGATGAATTATGAGAATTAATTGGAAATTTCAATTGCATCTTTTGCTCTTTCCAATTTTAGAATTGGTAAATATAATTTTGGCTTTTTTCAATTGGCAGTCAACAAACTATTATGCATCAATCATTTTTGTATTGATAGCTGCTGTGTTTATGAATTTTAGCCTTCACATCAGTTTTCACTATAAAGTGCATCATCCAAGTCAAAATAAATGGATTGAAATGTTTAACGGATTTGTTATAACCGCTTTATTAGGATTGCCATATCGCTATTATCAGTTTACACATTGGAATCATCATAAACACAACAATTCAATCAATGATTTTTCAACTACTTGGGCAAATCAAAATGATACATTTAAAAGGCGTAATTTTTGGCTTTATACAATCTTTTGGTGGTATTCGCCCAAGTTTACGTTGTTCAAACAATTCGAAATTGGAACTAAAGAAGGTTATTACACAAGGCAAACACAAAGATTTTTTGTTCTGGAATTGATTTCAAATTCGTTCTTACTGGTTTACTTAATTTTTTATAATTGGCAGTTAATAATTATCTATTATTTAATCATTTATATAGGATGGTCTTTCATTGCTGCTCATAATTATGGTCAGCATTTGCCAGTTGAATACATGGGTAGGAAAGGTTATAGCTACCTAAATTCAGTTTATAATATATTATTTTTAAATAACGGCCTTCATGAAGAACATCATGAAAAACCAGGTTTAAATTATTGGGAATTAAAATCAATGAATATATCTAATTCTCAAAAATATCCTCCATTGATTGATCCGATTTTATTTAAAACGAAAAAGTGAAAATTGCATTAAACATATCAAATTGGATGTTGAAACATAAGAAAGGACTATTTTTTATGTCATTCATATTGTTGCTATTGCTGTCATTGAAGTTGCATACTGTTCGTGTATCTGGCGAATTGACAGGCTTTGATTTGAAGGGAAATAAACTTTATCACGACGCAAAGCAATTTGATACTTTATTTGGTCAATTTTCGAAGAGATTCTATTTTAATATCACTCCAAATACAGAAAATGCAGAGGATTTCTGGAACTCATTGGGGTCTTTTGAAAAATCACTCAAGAAATTAGCTGAAAAAGTGCAAATTATTTCACCAAGAAAATTTGCAAAATTTAAGTTTTCATTGCAAGATTCGAATTCTCATTTTTCTACTTCTCATCAACTCAAAGAACTTAAAAAACACCCTCAACTTTGTCATTTGATTTCAAATGATCGTAAAAGTATACTAGTCATCGTGAATTTTTTGGAGAGCCAAATTCAAATCGATTCAATTGACGCTATAATTGCCAAAAAGTCGAATAATATTCAATCAATAGAAGTGATGAGCTTAAATCATTTGAGTGATGCCATAGAGTATAGCATTCTCAAAGATATTTTATTGATTGCTACAGTGATCTGTCTATTTTTTGCAATCTATATTTATTGGGTTTACCGAAGTTTTTCAGCCATTGTTTTTGCAACTTTAATGATGGGAACTTCCATCTGGATGTCGTTTTGTTTAATTTCAACATTGGGTTATAATATCAATATCATTACTGTTCTGGTGTTGCCAATTATTTTAGTTATTTCTCTGAGTGATGCAATCCATTTGTTGTCGGGGCTAAAAGCAGAAAATAATCATGGAATACTGATCTCAACTTATATTTTGCCTTCTTTGTTTTCTAGTTTAACCACCGCTGCTGCATTTTTTAGTTTTTATTTTAGTGAATCTTCGAGTATACAACAATTGGGAATGTTAACCGGTATTGGATTGTTGCTTGAATTTGTATTGTCATTTTCTATGGCTCCGTTTTTGTTGCAATTTGTTGCAATTCAAGTAGTTGAGCCCCGTTGGTTATTCGGGTTTAATAATTTTTTAGTTAAATTTAGAAAACAAATTTCACTACTGTTGGTGGTCATGACAATCTCATCAGTGTTTTTTATAAGTAAATTGAGATTCAATTCAGATACGGATCAGTTTTTTCCGAGAAATTCTAAAATAGAAAAGGCTCATCAAAATTTCAACAAACAATTTTTTTCTCAATTGCCATTCAATTTATGGTTTGAAAATAAAAAGCATTTACCAAAAGAAGATTTCTTAAATATCGTTTCGAAAATTACTGATTCAATTCAATCCAATCGCTTCGTGGTGAGTATTCAGAGCTATAAGCAGAGTTTTGATTGGCAAAATGATGGAATCATAGATTTTGGACAATTGCAAAATCAGATGCAAAATTCAATGCCTTTTGTTTTGAGGGATAGTCAATTGATAAGATGTGAGGTGAATTTTAAAAATTCTAATGATGCTGTTCAATTTTATCACAGTGCGTTAGTTCGAAATTTAATTTCTCACCCTTTAATTGAAACCAAAGTAGCCAGCAATGCCTTAATTCTAGAATACGTGAATCGTAGCGTTGCTAAAACATTGTTTAGTAGTTTATTGACTTCTGGGCTTGCTATTTTTATCATGTTGTTTTTAATAACAAGGAGTGTTAAACAAGCCCTGATTGCATTAATCCCAAATTTTGTTCCTTTATCATTTGTTGTTTTAATTTTTTCATTCTTTGGGTTTGATTTAAATATTCTTACAGCAATAACCGCTGTGGTATGTTTGGGATTATTAGACGATGATACCATTCATTTACTATACAGACAATTTGTACTAAAAAAACCAATCAACAGTTTATCATACAGCATTATCAATACATCGGTATTGTTGGCTGTTGGTTTTGGGAGTTTAGCATTGAGTGATTTTTATCCAACTCAAGTGTTCGGGAGTGTGAGTGCTATGGTATTTCTATTTGGAATATTAGGTGAACTTACTTTGTTTCAATTGATCATAGATAAAATTAAAAAATGGAATTGAGCAATTTTACGTTGGCAAATGGAAATCAAGCTATTGCAAGAGCTGCTATTGCTTCTGGTGTAGATTTATTTTCACATTATCCGGGTTCTCCAGTAAACGGTATAGAGCCAAGTTTGAAAGAACTCAATCAAACATACGATTCACAAATTGTATTCAATGATTCTATCAATGAGCACGTTGCAGCTTTGGTTGCAATGGGAGCAAGTTATGCTGGGGCTAGGAGTATGGTTGTAATGAAGCATGTTGGGTTAAATATTGCTGCGGATCCATTCAATTATGCTGGATATTCAGGCGTAAAAGGTGGAATGGTAGTTGTTGTTGGCACAGATCCAGGTGCCAATTCGAGCACCGGTGAGGAAGATGTACATTGGTATGCAAAACAATTTAATTTTCCTTTGTTCGAACCAACAAACATCCAAGAAATTTACGATACAACGATTTTAGCTTTTGAATTATCTGAAAAATATGAAATTCCAGTCATGATTTTTGTTTCAGGACTCATCTGCCACAATACGGCAAATTTGAAGTTTAATGTCCCTCAGAAAAAAAAGAGACAATTTTATTTTTACAAAAATCGTGAAAATTACATCAATGTTGGGCAAAGAGCAGTTGAAAATCATCGAAAATTAATTGCAAAAATTGCAAGGTTTTCTTTAGAGGAGAAGTTTTGTGAGGCATATTTCAATGAATACGCCGAAACAATTCTTATTACCAGAGGAAATACATTCAGTCATACATATGAAAGTGTATTAAAGTTAGGAATTCAAGATGAAGTGAAATTAATTCAATGCATAGGCGTTTATCCAATTTCATTGAATTACCTAAAAAACGAACTCTCATTGGCTAAAGAAATCATTGTGATAGAAGATCAGGATGGATTTTTAGAAAATCAAATTAAAATGGAGTTGTTTAATTTCATAAATGCTCCAATTCACGGAAAAGAAATCTTTCCCGCTTACGGTGAAATCACAATGGAAATTGTTTTCAAGGCTTTGGCTTTGCGATTTGAAATTGATGTGAATTTCGAAAAAATTCCAACTCTTGATATTCCTGAACGACTGGGTACTTTTTGTGAAGGATGTCCGCATACTGCTTCATTTTTCGCCATAGAAAAAGCAATTCCCGAAGAACATAGAATTATTGGTGGCGATATTGGTTGCTCATCTTTACCGCCATTTAAAGCAGATTGGTTGTTGTGCATGAACTCAGGAATAGGCGTTTCGCAAGGGCTAAGTTATTTTGTAGAAAATCAAACTCTTGTTTCAACTGGTGGCGACGGTAGTTTCTTTCATGGCGGTTTTTTGTCGTTACTGAACGCTGTGAATAACCAAACCAACTTGGTTCATATAGTTTTCGACAATAGAACAATTGCCATGACAGGGCATCAAAAATCGGCGTCAACCACTGTGAATTATCATATTTTAATGAAGTCAATTGGTGTTGACTCATTCACAGAGGTTTTTGCATTTAGACCGCAAGAGTTAGAATTGGCGGTTATTGAAAAAACAAAATTAACGGGCGTTCATGTGATCTGGGTTACAGGAAGTTGTGCAAGAATTCCCGACCCAATATCTACTGAAAGGAGAGCCACATTATACCCTAAAATTCACCCTGAAAATTGCGGTACTTGCACTTTGTGTTATGAAAGTTTGGGATGTCCTGCAATTGAAATAAATGAAACGAATCAATTTGAAATTGATCTCACAAGATGCATGCGCTGTGGTGTGTGTCATGAAATTTGTCCAAACAACGCCATTAAAATTTATCCTGTAAATTCATGAATCAAAGTGTCTATAACATAGTTTTAGCAGGCGTGGGCGGTCAAGGCATTAACAGATTGACAAAAACCATTCATGAACATTGTTTGGAGCAAAATTGGCACTGTGTGAGTGCTGTTTATAAGGGTGGCGCTCAACGTTTGGGTTCCGTTTTATCGCAAATAAGAATCTTTACGCCAGGTTATCCAAATGCTGTACTTGCAAGTAGTCAGATTTTACCTGGAGCGTTAAATGTTTTAATCGGATTTGAACTTTGGGAGACATTGAGGTATTTGAACCTTTGTAACAAAAGTACAACCATCATTGCCAATGATTTTATTGAATTTCCCCCTGGCAATAGAAAAAAAGGAAATTATCTGATACAACCTAAAAAAGAATTGCTTAAAACCACAGAAAATACAGTAGTGAAAGATTTTCAAGAGTTGGCAAAAATATATACTGGAAATCCAAAGAATCACGGTGCATTCATGCTAAATGAAGCCATTGATTTAGGCGTTTTCCCTCAAAATTTTAAAAAAATAAAAATATAATCATATGGAATGGAAAGAAACTTCTCGAGAAGCAATGCATTGGCATTACGATGCAAGTAAGAACAAAGTTATTTGTACATTGTGCCCGAGACATTGTCAAACTCAATCAGGACAAATGGGTTTTTGTAAAGTTAGAGGCAATGTTTTAAATGAATTTCATACTTTTAATTTTGGAAAATCGGTGATGGCCACTCAGGAATGTATTGAAACTGAAGCTGTAAATCATTTTATGCCAGGTGCCAGAATTTTAAGTTTGGGAAATATTGGTTGTATGATGTCATGTACTTATTGTCAAAATTGGCAAACTTCACAGGTAAAACACCTAGACAATAAAAATGTATTTGAATATACGCCTGAGCAAGTTGTTCAATTAGCCATTACAAACAATATTAAGGTAATATCTTGGACCTACAACGACCCAGTGGTATGGCATGAATTTGTTTTGGAAACATCCAAATTGGCGAAGGCCAATGGTTTAATAACTTTGTATAAGTCTGCAATATACATTGAACAAGAACCATTAAAGGAATTGATTGACGTGATTGATATTTTCAGTATTTCTCTAAAATGTATGAACGATGAAGTTTACAAAAAACAAACCAAAGGAAAACTTCAACCCGTTTTAGATGCAATAAAACTCATTGGTGATTCTGGACGGCATTTAGAAATTTCTCAATTAGTGGTGACCGATTTAAATGATGATGGGGTGGATGCGCGTTTGTCGGCAAAATGGATTGTTGAAAATGTGGGTGCACATATACCTTTTCATTTGGTTGCATATCATCCTTCATTTAAATACGACAAGCCAAGAACTCAATTGGAAACGTTATTAAAATTGAGGGAAATTGCAATCGAAGAAGGTATTCAATATTGCTATCTCGGCAATGTTTACGCCGACGGCGTGAGTAACACGAAATGTAAAAAATGTGATCATGTATTAGTTGATCGTTTTGGATTATCGGTACACGTTCCAGGAATTGATGAACATGGAAATTGTAAAAATTGTGGTCATAAATCTCCAATAACACTTCCTTTGGATGGACAAGAGCAACATGTTACGTTTGACCAACCATTTAATTCAGAACAGAAGTATGAATATGAATGGAATTCAGAAGTGAAAAGTTTGCACATTTCAGTTGTTGAGCCAACCAAAGAAAAAATTGTGTTGAAAGTAACCCGTGTCCCTCAAAATAAAATACAATTTATAGAATTGAATGAAGGATTGGAGCGCATCATTCTCTCAAAATCTGAAACCAATGAGCAAAAAATCATTGTAGAGGCCAATACTGACAAGCATATTCATTATTTGCCAGTATTAGATAGGGCTCATTTTCCTGTAATTGATGAAACAATATTGTCGTCGTATGCATAAATTAACAGAATTATTACACGCTAAAATTTCCATCGATGGAAGTGATCCGGTGGTCACACCAATTTTTCAAAACAGTGCTTTTGAATCAACATCACCATATTTTTATACAAGGAAAAATAACCCCAACATAGCTGAACTTGAACTTGTAATGGCCATATTGGAAGAATCTAAGTATAGTGTTTGTTGCACTACTGGGATGGCCGCAATTTCTATGGTTTTACATTTGCTAAAACCTGGGGATGTGTTGGTTGTGAATCAATTGATTTATGGGTGTTCATATCAACTCTTTGAACTGTATTGCGAGCAATTCAATATCGATTTGCATTTTGTGAATTTAAGTGATGAGCAATCAATTCACAATTTACCAGTAAATACCAGTATGGTGTTGTTTGAAACACCTACCAATCCATTTTTGAAATCTGTGAATGTAAAAATGGTATCAGAAATTGTGAAATCAAAAAATCCGAATGCCCTAATTGTTGTCGACAATACTTGGGCAACACCTTTATACCAAATGCCACTGAAATTAGGTGCTGACATTGCGTTATACTCAGCAACTAAGTATTTCTCAGGACATAGTGATGTAATGGGTGGTGTTATCAATGTTAATGACACTGATTTAAATCAAAAACTCAAAGATATTCGCTTTTATCAAGGTTCTATTTTAGATCCTCACAGTGCTTGGTTGCTTAAAAGATCCATGCAAACGTTTGAAATTAGAATGAAAATTCACCAAGAACAAACATTGCAAATTAAAACTTTTTTAGAAACTCAAAAGGCAGTTGAGAAGGTGTATTATCCCGAAATTGATGGTACCCAATTGACCGGATATGGAGCACTATTGTTTTTTGATTTAAGAGATGATTTGATTCCTAAATATAACGATTTTATTGCGAATTTGCAACTTTTCGATACGGGTACTGGAATGGCTTGTGTGACTTCGATGGTCGCAAAACCTTATACTGGAAGTCATGCCTCTATGTCGGCAGAAGATAAAAAACAGATGGGATTAACAGAAAAACTTATAAGATTAAGTATTGGGCTAGAAAAACCTGAAGATTTAATGCAAGACTTATCGGTGGCTTTTAATTATATTGAAAACCATTAATTTAATTGATGAGAGATAATCGTTTCGATCAACTAAGATCAATCTGTATTTTGGGGATTTTCTTCATGCATGTTAGCTTGTCGTTTACAACTATTCCTTATCAGTTTGACTTTTGGCCATTTCATGTTCTGACACCGAGTTTAACATTGGCTGGTTTTTGTTCTTTCATAAATACCACATCGATACCTATTTTGTTTTATTTAGCCGGGACATCGGCTTTGAAACATTTTAACGATGGCAACAAAGGTTGGTTTTTGAACAGAATTGCCAAATGGGTTGCAATATTTTTAATTTCTTATGGCTGCTGTGTATTGGTTGTAGATCAATTAATTGCAGTTTTTGAACCAAAGGTAAAATGGTATTTGGTTATTTTTCCACCTTATTCTAAGGGTTTTTTAATTAATTTAATGCATCTATGGTTTCTGTTGGTGTTAATGTTTTCAGAATTTACTGCCTTTATAATGATTGATTTAAAGAGGATATTAAAACGAATGAATTTCAAACCCAATCAATATGCATTGTTAATTTTTCTATTTCATTTTCTAGTTGTTTACAGCCAGAAAATAGGATATTTGGAAGCCCCATATTTTTTTACAATAAATAAAATTTTACCCATAATTGTTTTTGTGGGATATTATTTTCTAGGAATGGTTTGCCCACCAGATCGTTTAAATATCAAACCCAATACATTACTGGTTTTAGGTATTTCTATTGCCTATTTCGGGATGAAATATTTAACATTAGAATTATATGGAAATACGCATCTTTTTCAAGTTTCAGGCTTGGTAAATTATGCTAATTATTACGGTATATTCCATTTGGTAAATTCTCTATTAGAGGTAACATTGGTCTTTTGTTGTTTGGGATATTATTTTGCAAAAGTGTCATTTTTTTCAAAAATGCAATCTTATGTTGATTTCATAAATCGAAATGCAATTTTGATTTACATACTGCAAATTCCCCTGATTTTTAGTTTTTTCATTTTCATTCACAGCATCATGAAATTAAATTTACAGTATTTGAAGATTTTACATGCAGAGCCAAAATTCAACATCAATGTTAGCCCCATTGAATTGTCATTTTCAAATGAAATTCAACCATGGATTGCGGCATTGATCTCTGCGACAATAATTGCTATATTGCTTTTTATAGTCATCAAAGTCCAAAAAACAGTATTGAAGAATTAATGTCTATTTTGGGGAATTAATGCTAAAATCATCCAAGTTGGAATACTAACAATTGCTGGTATAAAAAACAAAAGAGGACTCCACAGGCTCCAAAGCACAGCTGATCTAAATCCATTAGTATATTCGTCAAGATAATCAATTACGGCGCTGCCAAATAACAATACAAGGCTGTAGTTAAACCATAAAACACCAAGGGCAATAATCTCTCCACCGAACATAGAATCTGTAGTTCCAGCAACAATTATTAGGATAGAAGCAATTCCTAAGATAATACCTAAAACGAATAACATCCATCTTAAACTGGATGCATTTTGGTCAGGTAAGATTGGACGGCTGCTTTTTGAATTGTGGATTGTACTTTTAGAAGAACTAAAAACAGATTTGAGTTTGTTTTTTATTGAAATATTCTGTGTGTTTTGAGGTGAGGAAATTTTATCTATTGATGTCTCGGTTGAATTTAGTGCTTTTTTACCTTGATATGTTTTGATTCTAATGACACTTGGGAGTTTGTCGTTTGATTTTTTTAATTGATCAAATTCTTGAAAAGTAATTGATAAAGATTCATTTTGTGACGCAGTTGTTTCAAGTTTTTGATTCCTTGTTTGCGAATTTGGGGTGCCAGAATTTTGACTTTTTGTTGTGGAAAATCCTCCACCAAATCCTTGGTCATTGAGTTCTTGGAATTTTGGAGCGCAAGAAGTGATTAGCAATGATGCGATTAAAATGTAGATTGATGATTTCATAGTTTACAATGAATTTTTTACAATTGTAAACCAAATTTATACTGATCTGATAAAATGAAAATGAATTCTTTTACGGGGAATCCGTAATTATAAAATTTCAATTACGGAAAATCAATAATTTTTTATCTAAGGAAAGGCTCTACTCTTGAATTCAATTGATTCATTTCTTCTTTTTTGCAATTTCCCAAATGTACATTTCCTCAACTTTTTGTCGTGCCCAAGGCGTTTTTCTTAAAAATTTTAAACTCGACTTAATGCTTGGGTTGTCGTTGAAACAATTGATCCTAATTCTATATCCCAATTCTTCCCATCCGAATGTTTCGTATAGTTCTGTAACTATACTTTCTAGGGTTTTTCCGTGTAATGGATCGTTCGACATATAATTAATTTTTACAAAAATACATTTTTAACATCATAACATTTGAAATTTACCTAAATGTTGGTATTCCACAATCATGGATGATAAATATTTTCGAAAAATGAAAAAAATATCAACCTTATTCGGAGTGTTCTTGTTTTTTACAATTGGGAATGCTCAAAAAATGACATGTAAAGAACTAATTCAATACAGAGATGTGAATTTATTGGCCATTTTAGATGCCGAAACTGCGAAAGCAAAACAATTGCAAAAGAATTTAGCTGCGGCAAAAACGCAAATAGAAAATCAGAAGAAGTTGTTAGAAAAGGCAAAAACGGATTCCGAAGTTAAATTGGCTGTTACAGCTTTAAAAGGTGCTGCAGACCAAGCAGTATCAA
>JACCDM010102288.1_pt1 | contig 20779 bp, 18 predicted proteins | sample 7445851 | NCBI WGS metagenome assembly JACCDM01 (sample SAMN15323438, study PRJNA562643) | freshwater metagenome | isolation source: river surface water | place: USA:Blue River Watershed | collected 2017-08-16
GGCGCCAGATTTTTTCAAGGTCTCTGCCGCTTCATCTACTAGCTGATGCATCGCTGCCGTACTTAGTTCAGATTTCCGGATGGTTTGCCACCTAACTTTTACCGCATTTCGGAAGATTGGGTCAGCAAGTAGGCGCTCCCACCAGAAAGGAACCATCCATGCGTCGTTGGTAACATACTTGTTGTAGTTGGCCACCCACTCATTCATAGGAGTTCGTCCACCATCATCAAAACCTTGGTTCATGTCCCAAACCGGACCCATCGCCAAACGGCCATCTCGATCTTTCTCCAGAAAGGTACTAATTCGGTAAGCGTCTACATTTCTACATAATTCACTTATGATGAAGTAATCAACAAAAGAAGGCAACACGATAAAATTCGTATAGGTACGCGTAGTTCCTGTGAGGTCGTCTGTGATCAGTGCCCGCTCAAATTGATCTATGTATTTAGCGATGTATTCCTTTTGTGCTTTCGTAATTTCCTCGGCTTTCGGGTAATCGTAGGTAAAATAGGTTTCTAGGAATTTTTGAGGATGGTAAGGGGCCAAATAAGGTGGCCAGCTTATTTCTTTGGCATTAATATCAAATTTACTTCTGAAGCTATTGAACTCATTGTATGTGGCATCATCATTCCAGTTAGTCATGAAATAGCTATCTGGTTTTCCGTCATGTTCGGGGCCCGCATCTGCTTTGTCAATTTTTAAGATATATCCGCCCGTTAAGTTGGTAGATGTCGCATTCAGAGATTTGATATTGACCCGGTTGTTATCCCGTTTGATTTTTTCACAGAAAAAATACACACCTTGGTAAACACCATTAACCTCGATTTCAACGAGCTGGCCTCGGCTGGCATACTTGCCTATTTTGCGTGACATTTCATAACCTACGTAGTTGTGGAGTAAACTTTTGTCTATTTGGTATTTATCTTTTAGGTTGACAATCTGACCAATTAACCGCCAATCTTCCTCTGCAGGCATACCCAAAAATGACACGTCCATTCCCTCGCCAGTAGGTGTAATGGTTTCGAAGTTATAGGCTTTTTTATCGGAGAGGCGGAAACTTGTTTTTCCGCGGTAAGAAATGGAAATGCGTTGCTCCTGTGTGAGCTTTTTTTGTTTGTATATTTTCAGTTTACCGACGATATCTGCGCCATATTTGACCTCTTTTCCTTCGGTTGTAATTACGAGGTAAGGAACCTCACTCGTACCTACCTCAACGGCGAATTGCTGGCCATCGTCTCCCGTAGAAAATGAAACTGGAATTTCAGATGGTTTTTCACAGGATAGTAAAAATAGGAGGGAGAAAAATAGGAAGTAGTTTTTCATTTGGATTTTATTGGACTAGGTTCAAATTCCTAATCCATAGGAAAATTAAGTAAATTTAAGTTACCGAAAAATTTGGCGGAGCTTGTTGGCACAGTGTTTTTAAATAATAAGCAATATTTTTTTCACGCTGGTTTTAACGTTTCGTCCACCAAGCAATTTATTTTACGGGACTAAGAACAAATAGATATGAACACATTCCACGCATCCTTGACACGGGAAGCACCTGATGCTAAGCTTTCTCCTGAGTTGAAAAGCCTATGGTATGATGCAAAGGGCGACTGGGGGAAAGCACATGATCTTGTGGACCAATTACCTGGAGCTAATGCCGCTTGGGTTCATGCCTATTTACACCGCAAGGAAGGGGATATTTGGAACGCGGATTACTGGTATGCACGGGCGAAAAAGACCAGGCCTGCCATTTCGCTGGAATCAGAATGGGAGAATTTGGTCACCTATTTTTTGGCTAATTAGCGGACAAATTTTTGAATGGATTCCACTACTTTGCCCGGGACTTCTTCCATCGGAACATGCCCTACATTTTTATAGATTTCTGCCCGACTCCCTGTAATATCACGCAAGAAATTGTCCACATTGTTTACGCCAATCAGATTATCCTTGTCGCCCCACAAGATTAAGGTAGGCGTTTTGATGTCTTTAATTTTGAGAACAGGTGAATCCAAGAAACGCTTCGAACTACCTGTAAATGAGCCTTTAAATATTTGTAAGGCTGCGGCGCGGTTCCCTTCGCGTATAGCTACATCGTGAAAACGCTCCACTTGTGCATCGGTTACGCGAGCGGGATCATAGTAAACCGTCTCTAGACTTTTACGCACTAAAAATTTAGGTGTCGCATATAAGAGGAGGTTATTGATGACAGGTGTGGAGGCAATTTTGAAACCTAATGATCCGCTCTCGCCTTTTTTAGGATACCCGGCTGCGTCGATCAAGACCATTTTAGCTAGCCCTGTGGGATTGTGCAAAGCATAATTCCAAGAGATGGCGCCTCCCATGGAATTGCCTACTAGAATAAAGCGCTTGATCTTTAAACGGGTTGTGAATGAATCGATGAATTTGTTGTAGTAAGTAAAATTATAGGCATTTTCTGGAGATGGCCCGGTTAAACCAAAACCGGGTAAATCCAAACTGATGACACGGCGCTCCGCCTTCAATCCCATCGCCACGCTGTCCCACGTATTAAGCGAGGAAGACATACCATGTAGTAAAATTAACGGAACAGAATCGGTTTGGACGCCCTCATCTCGGTAATGAACATTCATGCCTAAGATGGGCATAAACTTCGAATCCTGATTAGCATACAAAGGAATCAACTCATCCACGGGCCGATCGCGTTCACAAATGATGAATAAAAGTATGAGCACAAGGCCGAATAGTCCGCCGATAATTTTGCTGGCTAATTTCATGGGATTTTTGTTTGTAATGGCGCAAAAATACAGGATTCAAATTCGTTTAAGCAACGGAGTATGTTAAATTTTTGGCTGTTTTAAGTCAGGCTGGCTGCCAAATGGACTAATGTCATCGCGCTGAATTCAGTGCACGCTCTTATTTTATCAAAAAAATACATTAAATTGTGCCTTTGTCATTTTAACCTACATTATCAATGAAAATTAAATCTATCGTTGCGATATGCGCCGTGATTGCGATGTCGTTAGTTTCCTTTAAGCCTTCTGATAAGGAATTACAATCCGAAAAACCATTTGGTGGTTTAGCCTTATATACGGTACGCGATGCGATGAAAGATGCGCGCGCAACCTTACAAAAAGTAGCACAAGCGGGCTACGTTAATGTGGAGTCTGCAGGCTACAATAATGGTAAATTTTACAATTTATCTCCAGCCGATTTCAAGGCGCTTTTGGATGAAATGAAATTAACGCCTATTTCTGCACACCAAGGATCGGTTAATTTTGAAAATATTGACCAGCAGATTGCTGATTTAAAGACAGCGGGATTCAAATACTTTGTTGTTCCGGTTCCTCCGATGGGTTTGTTTGGGTTTGACAATGTGAACAAACGGATGACCATGAAAGGTGGTGCGAAGAATTTGGCCGAAATCCTAGACAAATTAGGCGAGAAATGTGCTGCTGCTGGTTTACAATTGTTGTATCACAACCATGATTTTGAATTCATTAAGGATGCCGACGGAATCGTAACGATTGATTATTTACTTGAGAACTGCAATCCAAAATATGTGAATTTTCAAATGGATTTGTATTGGGTAACTAAAGCAGGTGCTGATCCAGTTGCTTATTTTAAGCGCTATCCAGGTCGGTTTAAAATATGGCACGTAAAGGATATGGATGATCAGGGCCGTTTTGCACCAGTAGGAAATGGTAAGATTGATTTCAAGCGTATTTTAGCTAATAAGAAATTAGCCGGTATGCAATACTATTTCGTTGAGCAAGATGCTTGTTTTAACGAGACTGCCTTAGAAGCGATTGTGATTAGCCACAAAGGTTTATCTAAGATTGGATTTAATTAATTGACATAAAATATTAACTAGAAAAGCCTCGCTTTTGCGAGGCTTTTTGTGTTCTAAGATTATGAATTATTTTTGTAACTCAAATGGAAAAGAACACCCCTATTTTATTTCGCTCTTTATGCCCAATCGCCACTGGTTTGGATGTTTTGGGAGATAAATGGACCCTATTGATTCTGAGGGATATGTTGTTTCTTCACAAATCTACATTTAATGAATTTAAGGCAGCTCCTGAATTGATGCCGAGTAAAATGCTTTCAAATCGGTTAAAAAAACTAGAATCTATCGGGTTTTTGAGCAGAAAAAAGGGTGAGAAAAATAAGAAGAATGTACATTACCTTTTGGAAGAAAGAGGATTAGAAACCTTCCCTATAATGGTAGAAATTGCGCTCTTTACGACCGCTTTTTATTACGATCACTTAGGCGATACCTACACCGGAGTGGTAAAAACAAGAATGAAAAATGATAAAGAAAATTATATAAAAGAAATGATTGCTAGCTATAAGGAATTTAGAGATAATCTAATTCTTTGATCCGCAATAATTCTAATACTAAGCCCTTGGTAAATTTACTGAGGGTTTTTTTGTTGGTTTATTTGTCAATAAATAAAACACATTTTCTTTTTAGTTACAAAATGAATCAACTATTTTGAGATGGCTCCGGGTAATCAAATCCACAATCAAGCGCTTCATACTTTCAAAGACTTCTAGTCCCCCGCCGAATCACTTAGTGGATGACAAATTTCAAATTGCAAAATGTCGTTTTCATTACGACTAAACTAATTCGTCTTCCCTTTAAAAAGTGCCCAAATCGCCATGCAGTGCCCGTGCCCTAATTCAAACTCTTCTTTCAGCCAATTTGTGACGTCAGTCGCTTTAACCGTAGCAACCAGTTGGCCGTTTTGTAAAAAGCCTTTTTGTTCCGCTAATTGTTTCAAATCATCCGGACTTTTACCGGTTTTTGCTTGAATGTTATCGAGGTAGGATTGGAAGGACATAATGTAAGCTAGGTTGATTCCGCTAAATTAAGCCAACTGATAAAATTACCAAAGGCCACGCGCGACTAATTCACAAACCTTACATTCAATCCCACATACCAGGTACGTCCATCTGCTGGTAAAATACCTGGGCCTGGATACCCACCGGACCTTCTGGTAAAGTAACGTGCATCAGTCAAGTTATTTACCCCAAACTTTAGCTGTGCGTACTTCTTAAATTTATAGGATCCAGAAATATCCTGTACTTGGTAGGCGGGAATTAGACCTGTCGTTGCCGCGGCATTCGGTGTTACGGAATTGCTGGCATCGGCGAAGGCTTGGCTGATGTCACTGATTTGCCAACTGACCGAAAGGCCTTTTTTGGAATAGGTTATCCCGTACCGATTAATCTTGTCGGGCGCATTTTCCACGTGCTTGCCAGCTAGATTCCCATCCATGATTTTGCCATTAACGACTGAAGTCGTTTTGAAGTCCAGGTAACGCGCACGAATGGCTGCTACTGATGCAAAGATGGAAATGTTTCCCCAGCGCTGGTGTTTTAACCAAGCAGTCGTAGGACTGAATTCAATGTAAGCCTCTGCCCCTTTCGAAACCGAATGCCCTAGATTTGTCCGGTATTGGTAAATTTTTCCTTCACTGTTTGTTTGTGAAATGGTTCCTACGCGGTTTGCATAATCCAAGTAAAAATAGTCCACATCGAAAGTCAGGTAATTGCTAATTTCTCCCCGGTAGCCTAGGTCAAAATTAAAGCCTTGTGCATCAGTTAAATTGGGATCAATTACATCTGTGGTTGCGGGAGGCAGTAGATCAGATGATAATACAGGGCGATAGGCCTGCGCAATATTGCTATACAATTTTGTGTTTGTGCTGACTTTATATTCACCTCCAGCACCAAATAAAATAAAGGATCGGCCACGGCTACTCGGGGTAGCGGTGATCGGCGTACCCGAAACACTTAGTCCCGATTGTCCAGCCATGCGGGTATCAATTTTTTCTAAACGTGCTCCTAGTGTGATGAGCAAAGGTTCAGTGGGTCGTAGAATCGTTTCTGCGAATGCCGCATAATTGATGTTTTGAAAAGCTAAATCACGGGTGTACAAACCTTGAATCGCAAAATCCATATCATCACCTTTGGTGCCTATACCTAGTTGTTTACGTTGCATTTCGCCGTGAAAATAACGCAACCCCGTTGCCACCGTATTCTTCCAAGTGCCCAAACGATAATTTACGAGGTAGCGTAATTCTGCGCCATTGGTTTGGTAAAGATCGCGGTCTACCTGTCGATTTCCCAGAGGGTCAACTTCAGTGATGGCTTTAGTAAAACCTACGGAATTGCGCTCAGCCGTTGTGCCAAAATATTTTAAGCTAAGTTTAGATTCTGTAGAAATTACATAGTCAGCTGTTAAGGCATAGATAAACCAAGGGTTACTAAACCAGTTTCGAGCCCGCTTGCTTTGTTGGGCATTTTGGGCAAATTCTGCATCTGTTAAGCCTCCCGCTTGTTGGCTCTCCGTATGCATGTAGGTTAGCTGAGCGCCAACTTTCAGTTTGTTGGATACCGCGTAAGAAATCTCCCCATGGGAATGATCCGTATTGAAATAGGCATTTTGGCGCCATCCATTTCCTAATCTTTTTTGGTAATAGGTCGTGTAGGACAGTCGGCCAGACGTACCTCCCACGTAGTTGAATGAACTAAATAGCCCATTATTCCCAGTCGTGTTTTGACTTTCTACGACAAGTTTTGTTGACAAGTCAGGTTTACGTAGGACAAAGTTCATTAGCCCTCCAAACTGTGGTCCATATTGCAAGGAGCTTGCACCGCGAATGATTTCAATACGGTCCACGACTTCCATAGGTGGCGTGTAGTAAGCTTCCGGGTAGCCCATCGGATCAGGAGTAATGTCGTATCCATCCATCCGCACGTTAAATTCCCACGAACGATTGGGCGATAATCCGCGGGAAGCGACGCCTAATTGAATGCCTGATCCATCACTTTCCCAAACTGAAATTCCTGGTGTTCGCGAGAAGATTTGACGCGAATTATTCATGGCTAAATTTGCCTGGAGGTTGTCGAGTACAATAACTTCATTTTTTTTACCTGCCGTAATTGTGTAGTCATTTACCTGAGGTAAAAATGTATTGCCTTTCACGCCGGATTGTGCGAAGACGGATACGCCTTGTAGTTCGACTGCATCACGTAACGAAATATGTAGGGTGCGTTGCTCTCCAGCGCTAATCGATACTTCTTGGGTTTGGGATTGATATCCCACAAAACTTGCTTTGATCGTGTAGGTGCCAGGCTTTAACCCATTGAGTATGTAGCGTCCCGTTGAGTTGCTTTCTACGCCACGAACTGTTCCTACCAAAACAACTGTGGCGCCGGGTAAAGATTCATTGGCTTCCGTGGTAATCTGACCCGAAATAGCCCCCAGTTGCCCCCACGCTGGAATCGAAACTAGGAATAAGAAGAGTAACAGGCCTTTTTTCACACAAAATTTATTTAGACTAATTTTAAATAGAGTACAAATGTAGGGAGGCTATTTGATATGGACAACACTATTTAGAATTATTTTAAATAATATTTTTTATGGATTTTTCATAGCTAGAGCGCGGAATAGGTTAAATTTGGATACATAAACGACTCTTTCATGCGCCGACTTTTGTTTCTGTTCCTGGTTTTTGCTGTACGTACGCATGCCCAAGAGATCACGCTGAATCAGCTGTCAAAGGATACATTTGTTCATACCTCCTATTTACAAACGGAGGATTTTGGACATGTTCCATGCAATGGATTGGTCATTCGAAATGGTGGGGAAGCGATTATTTTGGATACACCTACTGATGATAGAAGTGCCTATGCTTTGATTCGATTGGTACAAGATTCATTGCATTGCCGTATCATCGCTGTAGTTCCTACCCATTTTCACAACGATTGCCTTGGGGGATTAAATGCTTTTCATGCCCGCGGTATTCCCTCTTTTGCTAGTGAGTTAACGCGCGAGCTAGCTCAAAAAAGCCAGATGACAGTACCTCAAAATACCTTCCATGATACATTAACCCTTCAGGTGGGCACCGAAAAAGTGCTTCTTAACTTCCTAGGACAAGGCCATACACGCGACAATGTGGTGGGCTATTTTCCGAAGGATCATGTATTGTTCGGGGGCTGTCTGATTAAGGAAATCGGTGCGACCAAAGGGTATTTAGGAGATGCCAATGTCACGGATTGGCCAGCAACCGTTCGTCGTGTAAAAGATACATATCCCAAGGTAAAGCATGTCGTTCCTGGTCATGGGGCGACCGGAAATGCAAGTTTGCTTGATTACACGATTCAGTTGTTTTCGAAAAAATAGGTTTATCTCTATCCCTATTTCGCTTAAATCGTATGCTAAAATATAGGGTACGCGCTCGTTAGAAATTCAAATAAATTGAATCTAAAATTTCTGCTAAATCCCGGTCCTTTTGCGTCACCTTATTTCCCGCATCGTGGGTTGTTAATACAACGTGAACGCGGTTGTAGGTATTTGTCCACGTAGGGTGGTGATCCAACGAAGTAATTTTGACTGCAGCTTGTTGCATAAAAGACATCGCCAATTCAAAGCTGTTAAACGAATATGTTTTTTCGAGGCTTTGGGAGGAATCTATCCAGGTGTTCATAGGCTTGTTTTTAATGGAAACACATGATCATGTGCTATTGTTTTCTGTCTGATTAGATCTTGCCAGTATAGCGACAATTGTATTTATTTAGTCTCATCGAAACAAATTCCTAGATACTCGGTTTAAGAGGTTGGAAATTTCCATCACGTTCTCCTACAGCTATGAAAAGAAATGAGTTTTTAACCACACTAACAGGAAGTTTTTCAGTTGCCTGCATTGCCTGCCTGACAAATGCCTGTTCAAAGGATGAGAATGGAGCACCGAGTGCTGTGAATAAGCCAACAAGCCCAAGCACTGGTTTTACGATAAATTTAGAAACCGAATTAAAGGCTGTTAATGATTTTGTCGCCAAAAGCGGCTACATCGTTATTCGCAAGGCAGCAGGAAATGCACCTGCTAACTTTTTAGCCGTTTCATCTGTGTGTCCACACGCAGGGGCAACGGTTGAATATAAAAATGCAACATCGTCATTTCTGTGTGCGGCTCATGGGTCCACATTTAGCGGAACCGGGGCTTTAGTTCAAGGACCCGCGACGCAAGGACTTACGAAATTTGAAGTAGAAATCACAGGAACGACTCTGCGTCTAAAAAGCTAGAGTCATTAATTTTATTTATAAAAAACATAATAAAATTAATTTTTTTTAATCAATGTCTCCGTATAAGTTTGTACCATAGACATTTGACTGTGCGATTTCAGTTGAATATTTAATTAATGAAAAAGGGGTGTTTATAAAGCCAAGCAGTTTTGTTTGGCTTTATTTATTGAAAGTGCTCTTGTTTAATTTCATCCTTGTTTTCAATCACATACGCCATAAATGCTTTGGCAACAGGCGACGGGCTTTTCTCCTTGTGCCATATTAACTTCCAAGAGGTGCTAATCGGTAAACCATTGCGCGGAATAATGGACAACTGGCCATTTTTTAATTCATTTTTAATACCAATCATCGGCATAATCGAATAACCAAGCCCCGCCATAACCGCTTGTTTTACCGCCTCATTTGACACTAACTCTATTTTTTTCAAGACATGTATGCCTTGTTTTTTCAAGTAGGCTTCCATGACTTTGCGCGTGCCTGATCCGTTCTCACGAAAGATTAGCGGGAGTTCATGGTTAAATTCTTTAAAGGCAAAGTTCGGATTTAAGGTGGCTGTTTGGGGGTTTCCAACTAAGTATAAATCATTTTCTAAGATTTCAATGTGATCAAAACTTGGGCTATTGATATCGGTGGAGATGAGGCTGAAATCAACTTCATTATTCTCTAAACTATGAAATACTTTTTCTCGATTTGTTACATCTATACTGATTTCGACCCCCGGATTATTTTTCAAAAAACCTGTTAAAAAATACGGCATCACATACTTTCCTGTGGACACAATCGATATTTTAAGGCGCCCCAAAAGTTGGTCTTTAAAGGCCATCGTTTTGTAGTTGATGGCATATACCTGATCAATAATTCCTTCTGCTGATTTAGCAATTTCATGACCAAAATCTGTGACATATATTTTTTTACCAATGATTTCAATCAACGGGATTTCAAATTGAGCCTGAAAGTTTTTTATCTGGATAGATACGGCCGGTTGTGTCAAGTTGAGCTCCTCAGAAGCCTTTGTGATACTCATAGTTTGTACCACCTTCAGGTAGATTTGTAATTGGTTCAGCGTATAATTCATAAGTGGGCCTAATGTATTTCATTATAAACTTAAATAAAAATTATCTAAATGTCCCGCGTTACTTTGTAAAAAAATTTAAATCGCTTGAAAACAGCCATTCGTAGTTTTATCGTTTCGCTTCATTTTGTCGGCATATTCGCTGGCCTATTTCTCGCCATTACTACGCACGATACAGGTACAGAAAAGCTACTTGTCAGCATGTTAATTTTACTCGTTTTGAATTTACTCCGCTTATTTCAGTCTCCGCATTAATACGCACGCATGTCTAATTTTGAGCTGTTAATTTTTAATCTTAAGAATCCCACCCTCTTATTTTTTTTGTTAGGTGTAGTCGCCAAATTAGTCAAGAGCGATCTTGAAATTCCTTCCGCATCGAAGAGTTTTATTGCACTCTATTTGCTCTTTGCAATTGGGTTCAATGGGGGTTCTGAGCTGGCTGTAACCGGAATCACCTTAGAAGTTATGCTGCATTTATGCTTTGGATTTATATTAGCCACCCTAATTCCGATTTATACTTTTTTTATCCTAAAGATTAAATTGAATTCCTACGATGCGGGAGCAATTGCCTCATCCTATGGATCCGTGAGCGCCGTTACGTTTGTAACTGCCATTGCCTTTTTAGAAATGAATCAAATGAAAGTGGGCGGCGAGATGGTTGCGGTGATGGCCTCCATGGAATTTCCGGCGATCATTATGGGGGTTATATTAATGAATTTATTTCCTGTTTCGCAAGAAGTACCCGTTCAGAAAGCGCCTTGGCGGTCAGCACTCAAACATTCATTAACTAACGGAAGTGTTTTGATGATTTTTGGTAGCCTGTTAATTGGTTTCATATCAGATTCAAATCAGTCCGTTGGCATCAAGCATTTTACCTCAGATATCTTCAAAGGATTTCTTGCTATCTATTTGTTGGACATGGGTATGGTCGCCGCCAGCCGCTTCGCTGCCTTCAAAAAGCAAGGAGCTTTTTTAATAGGTTTTGCCATTTTAATTCCTCTCGTGAATGGCGTGCTAACTGCTTACTTTAGCCTACTTATTACTTCAAATGAAGCAAATCGGCTAATATTTGCAGTCCTCGCTGCTAGCGCGTCGTACATTGCTGTCCCTGCCGCGATGCGTTTGGTGGCACCCAAAGCCGACCCCGGACTTTTTATTCCCATGGCGCTAGGGGTAACTTTTCCATTTAATATAACTATCGGGATGCCTTTGTTTCTTCAGATTATTCATGGATAACGTCAACCATTTTCAGGGAAGAAAGATCGTGATCGCTACTAAGCACGGCAAAGAACAGGTGATCGGTCCACAGTTAACGCGGGAGCTGGGTTTGTATTGTTTTGTTACAGACCAACTAGACACCGATCTCCTCGGAACATTTTCTGGCGAGGTAGACCGCGAGGGAAGTCCACTCGAAACCGCTCGACGGAAGTGTCAAATGGCTATGGAGCTAACATCAGTAGATCTAGCTATTGCCACTGAAGGGTCTTTTGGGCCGCATCCTAACATCCCATTTATTCCTGCGCATGAAGAATTTTTGCTCTTAGTCGATGCTAAAAATAAGTGGGAATTTATGGTGCGTAAACTGGAGACAGAAACAAATTACCGGCAAATTACCCTTCATTCGATCGATGCGCTTGCCGACTTTACAGCACAAACCAAATTTCCTTCCCATGCACTTATTGTCAAAAAACGACCAGAGGATGCCTCGGATTGTGTGAAAGGTATTCATGATTTACAGGTCCTCCACCAAACGGTCGAATTCTTTGTAAAGCGCTATGGACAATGCACGATTGAAACCGACATGCGCGCCATGCACAATGCAACACGTATGCGCGTTATCGATCACATGACCGCATCGCTGATTCAGCAAGTTAAAACGTGCTGCCCGTCTTGCCAGACGCCCGGCTTTCGGCTCCACGAAAAAGTGCGGGGATTACCTTGTGGAGTTTGTGGCAAACCTACCCGAAGTGTCAAAGCGGAATTATTCAGCTGTCAATCGTGTTCTTACACCGAATTGCGATCTCCGGGCCACGGGATGCTCAAAGAAGACCCCATGTATTGTGATGCTTGTAACCCTTAATGCATATGATTACTACTGATATATCCCTTATTCGCGAGCGACTCAACGAAGGAGAGCTCATCGGCTTACCCACCGAAACGGTGTATGGCCTTGCCGCCAACGTATTCAATTCAAAGGCTGTGGCTTCCATTTTTTCGACAAAAAAACGACCCACGACCAATCCACTCATCGTGCATGTCGCGTCCATTAGCCAAGCGCGTGCATTGGTGAAGCGCTTCCCAGAAAAAGCGAACCTGCTCGCCAAACGATTTTGGCCAGGACCCTTAACTATGATTTTACCCAAAAATCAAACAGTCAGTCACGCCGTTACAGCGAACCAGGAAAATGTCGCTATTCGCATTCCGAACCACCCGGCTGCCCTAAGTTTATTAAATCAATTAGACTTTCCGCTCGTAGCCCCAAGCGCAAATCCGTTTAACCGCATTAGCCCCACTACCGCGGAACACGTGGATACCTATTTCCCCTCCATTTACACGCTAGATGGTGGCGCATGTCAGTCGGGCGTGGAATCCACCATTGTAGGATTTGAAGGCAATGAAGTGGTTTTACTTCGGCATGGCGCCATTTCTATTGAAAATATCGAGGACTGTGTAGGTCGAATTTTGAATCGTACCGCCGCTACAGCACATGCGTCCCTTCCAGGCCAGCATAAAAAACATTATGCCCCATCCTGTGAGTTGATCGTTACCTATGAGCCTCTGTTTATGCTCAGTGCCGTCAAAGACAAGAAAGTGGGTATACTTTGGTATAAATCCGTGCAAATTGAAAGCATTCATGTAGATGTAAATCTCGTCTTGTCACCGACAGGAGATCTGGCGGATGCCGCAAAAAATCTGTTTGCATCACTTCATGCGATGGACCAAATGGGCCTCGATTTAATTATCGTCGAAAGACTCCCCGCCTATGGATTAGGCATTACCATTAATGATCGTTTAGACCGCGCCGCAACCAAATGAAATACCTACTCACCAATGCCCTCGTTGTGAATGAGGGCCAACAAACACACACGGATGTCCTGGTTAATGGAGAACGCATTGAGCGCATATCACCTTGGATTTCGGATGCACAGGCCCAGGTCATAGATCTCCAAGGGAATTACCTTATTCCAGGTATGATCGACGATCAAGTCCATTTTCGGGATCCCGGCTTAACCTACAAAGCCGATATCCACACTGAATCCAAGGCAGCCGTTGCCGGAGGCATTACGTCCTTCATGGACATGCCAAACACCATTCCCAATACGCTAACGCGGGAATTATTGGAAGAGAAATACCAGCTTGCAGCCCAACACTCCTTGGCCAATTACTCCTTTTTTATGGGTGTCACCGCTGCAAACCTGGAAGAGGCACTTCGCGTAGACAATGAGACCGTTTGTGGAATTACCGATGACGGGCTCTACTTAGAGAAACAAGAGATTTTGGCCAACAACCCCGCTTACCTGGAGAAATTATTTTCCCGTGCCGAGACGTTGGTCGCCTTACATAGTGAAGACGATTCCATTATTCGTAGGAATTTGAGTCATTACCAACAAATCTATGGTGATGATATTCCAGTTGAGTACCACCCAGCCATTCGGTCTTCCGAAGCATGTGAGGTTGCCACCAAGCGAGTACTTGAAATCCAACAACGCCACAATAACCGCTTGCATTTTTTTCACATTTCAACCGGCGCTGAAGCCAAATTATTTAGCCCAGGGCCCATCTTGGAAAAACGCGTAACCGCAGAAGCCTGCATTCACCATCTGTGTTTTTCAGATGCCGACTACCCTGCGCTCGGAAGTAAAATCATGTGGAACCCTTCTGTTAAGTCGGAAGCGGACCGACTCGAATTACTGAAAGCCCTCGAAGACGGGCGCATAGATCTCATTGCCACAGATCACGCGCCACATAGCTTAGCAGAAAAAACAGGGAATTACCTGCAAATAAAGTCGGGCGCTCCCATGGTCCAGCATGCGTTGTTGATGCTTTTTGAGCTTTATGGCCGCGGCGAATTAGCTCTGACCACATTAGTTGCGAAAACTAGCCACCGTGTAGCAGATTGTTACCGCATGGTTGATCGCGGGTACATACGCGAAGGTTATTTTGCGGACCTCGTTGAGGTAGCCCCATCCGACCCTTGGACCGCTACCACGGATTCCTTGTACTATAAATGTGGATGGGCACCTGTCGTGGGACGATCGTTTGAACATCAAGTTAAGCGCACCTTCGTAAGTGGCACCCTCGCATACGAGGCAGGAAAATTTAACGTCGCACAATCCGGCAAACGCTTACATTTTGCCAAAATAAGATAAGTATGAAGCAACTTTTTGTAACCGGAATCAGTACAGAAGTAGGCAAAACAGTAGTCTCCTCTATCCTAACAGAATACCTACAAGCGGATTATTGGAAACCAATCCAATCCGGAGATTTACATTTTTCAGATACCATGAAGGTGCAATCACTTGTATCAAATTCAAAATCAGTATTTCATCCTGAACGGTATCGCTTGCAGTCACCGTTATCACCACATGCCTCCGCAGAAATCGATGGCATTCAAATTTCATTAAATGACTTTGAGCTTCCTCAAACAGAGAATAATTTGATTGTAGAAGGTGCAGGTGGCTTATTTGTCCCATTGAACGAGAAAGATACAGTCATTGATTTAATTGAGCGCCTCAAGCTACCCGTGGTGCTGGTCTCCCGAAATTACTTGGGGAGTATTAACCATACGATGTTGTCCATTGAAGCCCTCAAGGTAAGAGGGATAAAGATCGAAGGCATTGTTTTTAATGGAGAACCTAACCCTGCGACAGAGCGATTTATTGAGGAAAATTCGCATATCCCTGTCTTATTCCGATTGAATGAACTGACTGAGCTTACCAAAAGCACAATCAAATCAACCGCGGAAGCCAGTCAGATCCAATTCAAGTAAGTGCTAAGTATTGTAATTTATAGTTGTTTCCTGTACTATTGCACCTTCAAAATTTTTGCGTGCCTTTGAAAAATACTTTCTTTTTTTGGGGAATCATGTGTTCATGTTTGACAGGATTTGGACAAACAGATACGCTTCAATTTAAGGCAGATGTATTTGCGGAGACGTATTTTTGGCGGGGGCAATCATCGGGTAAATCACCTATATTTTACAACCATACCACAGGGGATCAAGTCGCATTAAATCTCGGTATACTTGCCTTAACTTGGCAGCGAAAAAACTGGACCTTGCAAACGGATTTCATGACAGGAACCTATTCGCAGCGGAATTTAGCGGCTGAGCCTGGCATGTTAAAAAATCTATATCAAGCGAATCTATCTTATCAAATTAATTCACGTCATACCTTAGTGGCAGGAATTTTACCTTCACACATTGGCTTAGAATCTGCGAAAAATTGGGATAATCCTAGTTTTTCGCGCAGTTACATTGCTGAAAATTCTCCCTATTATGAATCAGGGATTTCTTGGAACTTTATGCCCAAGCCGCACATTACGCTACGCCTTTTAGCCTTGACAGGTTGGCAACATATTTCCCGTTTTCGTCCAGCGGTGGGTGCTCAATTTACATATGATACGAAAGGGTTGCGCGTAAATTCAAGTTCGTTTCTCGGCAATGAGGGGAAGGGAATGCGCATGTTTTTCAGTAATTACCTAACAGTTCCATTAGCCGATACATGGCAATGGACCTTATGTTCAGATTGGGGTTTAGAATCGAATGCCGCATGGCATGGAGGGGCGATGTTTATTGCGTGGCAGCCCACCAAAAAAATTCACCTAGCCGGGCGTTTGGAATATTATTCAGATAAACAGGCGCGCATCATGTCTGATGCATTTACGGATACGGCAGCTTCAATAAACTTGGATTATCACCTGCTAACAGGTATCCAATTTCGTTCGGAGTGGAAGCGTTCACAGACCTTTGGCAACGAATGGATGGTGGGTATTTTAACGAATCTACAGTTAAAAAAATAGAAGCCTTGCGGTGATCTTTTTCCATAACCCGTACGTAAATTAACGTAGCATCTAAGCAATAATTAATTGAATTTAGGTAAGTTTGGGAAAACGGAATCTTTATTGAAAAGATTTTGTCCTCGAACCTATTGACCATTCATGAAACAATTACAAACACTCGATTACATCGTTTTTCTCCTCTATTTTGTCTCGGTAACCAGCTACGGCTATTGGGTTTATCAGCGCAAAAAGAAAGCAGAGATCTCTACCAAAGACTTTTTTCTTGCCGAAGGTTCACTCACCTGGTGGGCCATTGGGGCCTCCTTATTAGCATCAAATATTTCAGCCGAACATTTTATCGGCATGTCAGGATCCGGCTTTGCCATCGGACTAGCCATCTCCTCCTACGAATGGATGTCGGCCGCCGCACTCGTCATCGTTGCTATTTTCTTTGTTCCGATTTTCCTCAAAAACAAAATATACACCATGCCGCAGTTTTTGTCGCAGCGCTACAACAATACAGTTGCGACGATTATGGCTGTTTTTTGGTTGTTGTTATATGTATTTGTCAACCTAACTTCGATTCTTTATTTGGGCGCTTTAGCCATAGAGAGCATCACGTCGATCCCTTTTTTATATGCGATGGGCGGCCTAGCGCTCTTCGCTATTTTTATCACGCTTGGCGGGATGAAGGTAATCGGGTATACCGACTTCATTCAGGTGATTGTCTTGATTGTTGGTGGATTAGTTGTGACCTATTTATCACTTGACATGGTATCTGATCGCTTTAATAGCGGAGGCGTTTTTGGTGGATTGGTGGAGTTGCGGACGCAGGCCGACGACCATTTTCACATGATTTTTTCAGAGGGGGATAAGTACTACGATGCGCTTCCGGGCTTTGCGATTCTGTTTGGTGGGATGTGGATCAATAACCTCAACTACTGGGGGTGCAATCAATACATTGTCCAGCGGACCCTGGGAGCGGATCTTCCGACAGCCCGGTCCGGTATTTTGTTTGCTGCTTTTTTGAAGTTATTGATGCCCCTAATTTGCGTCATTCCTGGTATTGCGATGTATGTGTTATACCAAAATGGAGCATTTCAAAGTGAAATGACTATTGCCGGCATCGTGAAACCGGATCATTCCTATCCGACGCTCATGAATCTTTTGCCTGCCGGATTAAAAGGACTTTCCTTTGCCGCCTTGACCGCAGCGATTGTTGCATCTCTCGCTGGAAAAAGCAATAGCATCTCGACTATCTTTAGTTTAGATATCTATAAGAAATCGCTAAATCCAAATGCCTCAGAGGCCCAAACCGTGTGGGTTGGCCGCATCGCTATTTGGGTTTCTTTTGGAATAGCTTTATTGATCGCACCCCAATTGCGCCAGCTTGAGCAAGCCTATCAATTCATTCAAGAATATTCGAATTACCTGACGCCAGGCGCATTCGCCTTGTTCTCTTTGGGACTGTTTTGGAAGCGGACTACCTCCTCAGCCGCTATCGTTGCTGCCGTTGCCTCGATTCCCTTAGTCGTCCTGTTTAAGAACATACACACATTTATCGGCGGAAATCCAATTCCATTTTTGCACGTGACCTCATGGGTCTATGTGATTTTGGTGGCCTTGATGGTCTTGATTTCGTTGGCAGACCGCAGCTCAATTAATAATCCAAAGGGGCTGGAGGTGGAGCGTGCCGACTTCCTTGTGTCGAAGCAATTTGCCATTATTTCAATTCTCGTGATGGGAATTGTCGCGGCATTGTATACCGTATTTTATTAAAAAAAGAAGGGGATTTTACATCCCCTTCTTGATTACAACACGTTGTTTGTGTCCGTCGTAAATAGCCGTGTGCTGACCGTGTAAGTTCCCCCGTTCGGGTCTTTGTATTTAAGGTCCATGTAAAAAGCTTGGTATCCTTTTTTCACAAATGGTATGGTATATTTGACCGTCGAACCTTCATATTTTACCCGGCGAGTCTGCCATAAATTATTTCGGAAATCGCGATCTGCTGAGGTCGTAGCCCAAATCGCCGCCTCCACTAAATCAGTCGGATTAGCCTGAACAGCTAATTCAAAACCTTCGGCTACTTTATTTACTGCCCATGTACTCACCGGATATTCTTTATTCTGTAAGGTTAAGCCAAAGAATGCACTTAATCCCTCCAAGGCTTGTTTTCCGCCCGCCAAATCATGGCCCGCATTCGGTACGTAGTGGATTAAATTTTTACCAGGTATTTGATCGAAATAATGTTTAATGGCATCTGCCGTCCAGTAAGGGTCATTTGTGCCTACGAATATCATCTTTGGAACGGTTAGTTTTTCCTTATATGAATAAGGGTCAACCATCGCCGTGATCGCTTTTCCGTCTGGGCTGGACGTGCTTTGTGGGATGCCTATGTTAACATAATCTTGTATCTGATCACTGTACTCGCCATAGGTTTCAAACTGGTAACTCAATGTTTTAGGCATGTTTAACATATCGATCACCATGGGGCCAATGGCCTTCACGCGCTTGTCATCAATGGCACTCGAGAGCCATGTTGTCCATCCGCGTTTTGACGCACCTGCAATTACAAAATTGGCTACTTTGTATTTAGTTTTTTGTGCGATTACCTCCTGAACGGCATCCATGCCGCGCACCGCAGATTTCACCATCGGGAACAAGAGTGGCCACGTATAATCTTTATCTTTTCGGAATTCATTCAGGGTATGCGTAATTAATTCATCCTCTGTTTTGCCATCATACAGCGGTTGATTCGGGACCTGCTTGATGAGAGCTACCACTGCTTTATTTTTTGAGGCGATGGCATTTAGAATGGGCCATAATTTATCTTCTTTACTCCAGTTCGGTTGCTCATCTTTGTTGCTTCCGCCCGTAATGAAAAGCAAGGCCCCATCATATTGAACAGTAGATGGAACAATAAGTGTAAGCTGATGTCTCCACATAATACCTCGCCATTGTTGCGAAGTTAATAGCACCTGATAGGCTTTCGCACTACCTATGTTGGCCGAATCTTTTATCTCCCACGCATAGTGGGTATCGCCATTCGACAAGTAACTTTTTAAGGCATTTTCAGGCTTGATTTTGGATTGCGAAAATCCAAGAAATGAGATCAATACTAGACTGATAACAGCAACTAGATTTTTCATAGGAAGGGTAGGTTTGAGCGGGTAAATATAAAAATTTAATGAAATTAAATGAGAATTCTTAGGGCTTTTGCCCTGATTTGTGTCGAGTCAGTATGTAATTACAGCCGTTGAAGCGTATAATTATTACCTACTTTTTGTACATTTAAATCAGAGAATGCTTCTTCCCAGCGCAGATTTACATGAAACGATTTATACAGTACACACTTGCTATTAGTTTGTTTATAGGTTTAGGTAGCGCCGGATATCGCGCGCTATATTTTACCGAACCAGCTCATGTAGATGGAGTGAATCCAAAAGAAGAAAAAATTCGGCTCCAGCCGGGGTTTAAGTTGGAGCACCTATTAAGCCCTTCTGACGCACAAATGGGGTCTTGGGTGTCCATGACCTTTGATGACCGAGGCCGATTAATCTGTTCAGATCAATATGGAGGCCTTTTTCGGGTGACCGTACCTCCCCTGGGATCCACAACCAAACCGCAAGTAGAAAAATTGAAAGTTGGCAAAGGAGCTGACACCTTAGGCATTGGGAATGCGCATGGCTTGCTTTATGCATTTCGTAGCCTATATGTGATGGTGAACGCCCGCGTTAAACCTAATTCAGGCTTACGCGGGAGTGGTCTTTACCGCTTACAAGATCTGGACGGTGACGATCAATTCGATAAAATCACCTTATTAAAGGAATTCAAAGGGGATGGCGAGCATGGCCCGCACAGTATAATTTTGTCACCAGATAAACAATCTATTTTTTTAATCTCAGGTAATCATACCGATGTTCCCCCCATGGACGCGTATCGATTGCCCAACAACTGGCAGGAAGACAATATTTTTCCATTGATTAAAGATCCGCGAGGCCATGCCAATGACCGCTATGCGCCAGGTGGCTGGATCGCCAACATTGATCCCGAAGGCAAGAAATGGACACTTGTCAGTGCGGGATATCGCAATGCATTTGACATAGCTTTTAATGAAACAGGAGATTTGTTTGTGTATGATGCGGATATGGAATGGGACTTTGGCCTACCGTGGTATCGGCCCACCCGTATTTGCCATGCGACTAGCGCCAGCGAGTTTGGCTGGCGAACAGGAAACAGTAAGTGGTCGCCTACATACCCAGATAATTTACCACCTGTGTTGAACATTGGACAAGGGTCACCTACGAACCTTGTATCGTTGCAGGATTCGAAATTTCCTGCCAAATACCGCCAATCACTTCTCGCTTTCGACTGGACTTTTGGTATCGCACACGTCATTAAATTAAAACCTGCTGGGTCTTCTTTTACTGCCGATCGCGAAGAATTCTTTTCAGGAATTCCACTACCATTAACCGACGGGGTTGTAGGTCCAGATGGGGCTTTGTATTTCTTGACAGGCGGACGCCGTCTCGAATCTGATTTATATCGGGTTTCGTACGTGGGTCCCGCGGAAAATACGAAATCGGTTGCCGCTACTCCCAATTCCTTAAATCTGTTGAGACGCCAAATCGAACAGTTTCACC
>JACCDM010136494.1_pt1 | contig 20758 bp, 15 predicted proteins | sample 7445851 | NCBI WGS metagenome assembly JACCDM01 (sample SAMN15323438, study PRJNA562643) | freshwater metagenome | isolation source: river surface water | place: USA:Blue River Watershed | collected 2017-08-16
ACTGTAAAACAAGAGTCCAAAAGATAGAAAAAGCAATGAAAATTTCATGGATCTAAATTTTTCAAATTGAATGATTGCTAAAAATGAACTTAGTAAAAAAGTTAAATGATAAAATGAAAATCGTTGAGCTATAGATGTATTAAATGCATGGTCAACCGCCGGATTATCTGTACGCCCAACTTGAATAAATGCACCAATAAAAAGTACTGATAAAAATAGAAAATTTGGAAAAAATTTAGGGTTTTGAATTTTTTGAACAAAATCTCCTTCAATCCGTAAAAAAGAAACCAATTGAATAAGTAAATAACTAAAACTTAATACAATAATTAATTTAAAATTTGAAAATAATCCACCCATAAAAATCATCAACCCTTGGAAAAAATGTATGGAAAAATGAAAATTACTGGAGGTTTGATGTAATAATGAATTTGAATAATTAATACCTAAATAATAGACAATGACATTTAAAATTGAAATCAAAACATAAAAGAATCTATGATTTGATTTAAGAAGCAATGCAATACCACATAATAAAACTAGAGCACCAATTATTTCTGTAGAAATAAATATTAATCCCAAATTAGCTATACAAAAAGCTGGAAATAGTTTTTTGTTAATTAAAGCTAAATAACCACAAATTGTAATTAAAACGATTGTGATTGTATGTTGTAAAATACCTAAAAGGTTAAAATTATCACTATTGCCTTTCAAACTAAATAGTAAGAAAATAAAGGCAAGTTGACTAAAAATGGGAATTGATAATTTTTTAAAATAATTTAAGAAATAGCATAAAAGAATTCCAAGAGATAGTTGCCCGATTAAAACACTGATTTTATAATTAATAATCCCTAAAATCTTATTTTGAATCAATAGAAATATTTTCATTAACACATTTGCATGTATTCCACCATGAAATGGATAATATCCTTGTAATAAATCTAACTCCCCTTGTGTAACTCTTCTTACAAAATCTACAAACACAAGATCATCACCCCAAAAAGGAAATGGAACAGTTAAATAATTAACGATAATAAAATGAAAAAGTATTAGAAGAGATATACTACCGATAAAAATAAATTTCGGAATAGCAGACTCTTTTTTAATTTGTAACATGCTATTTACTTAAATACTTTTGAATGTGGTCATAACTCTTTTTTACCAACTCAGCTTCAGTGGTATAATTTTTTCTCCATATACATGCTGCAGGTAAAAGTGGTGTAAATGCTTCAACGACTAACCAACCCTTATAATTCATTCTCGATAATCCATCAAAAACATTATCCCAATGCACTTGTCCCTCTCCTAAAGTCGCACGTGTACTTTCTGATAATTGAATGTGTCCAACTTCATCTGCTATTCGTACCATGGCCTCACCTGTGTTAAACTCCTCTATATGAGCATGAAAAGTATCAAACATTATTTTAACATTCGGATGATTAATCGCTTTTACCAAACTATACAATTGATCTGCGCTACTTACTACATAATTTTCAAAACGATTTAAGTATTCCAAACCCAACATCACATTAAACTTTTGGGCATGAGATGCTACTTGTAACATACTTTCTTTTGACCAATCTAATTCTTGTTGAGTAGGGGCAGCGCCAGAAAAGACACCTAAGGCTGAATGGTATGGACCTGATAAATAGCTTGCTCCTAAATAGGCTGTCACTTCAACAGCTTTTTTTAAGAATTCTACTCCATTCGCTCTAACAGCAGCATCTGACGAAATGGTATTCATATCTGCACCTAAAAAGGTAACTGTAAATACTTCAAGACCTAAACGATCAATTTCTGCTTTCCAAGGCTTCCAATATTCTAAATCTGTTACAAAAATGGGAATTTCCACTCCATCGTACCCTACTTCCTTGATATATGACAAATGTTGAATGATTGATTCATTCATATCTGGTCCATACACCAGCGTATTCATTGCTACTTTGTATTTCATATATTTATATTTGCGTTTAGTCCTTAAGTTATCAGAGTTATAGCTTTTAATTTTACTAGTCCTAGAGTTTCACTTTCTTGGTCCTGGAGTTTCACTCTCTTGGTCTTAGAGTTTCACTCCAGGTTATTAATATTCAAGTCCTTCGGACTTTACCTTACACCTCACACCTCATACCTTACACCTCATCCCTAATCCCTCATCCCTAATCCCTAATCCCTATTCTCTATTACTTCATCCCTCTATACGGAACATTTATATCCAATTTCCCTTTCCATTTTTTAGGAACTTTCATATCCAACTCCCAATGAATGGCATTGATCACAAGGCGTTGAAAGGGTTCAACTGAAAAATCTTCTGGATGACCCATTGTTGTAAAAAACACTTTTCCTCCGTTCGTATTTTTCCAAGTCCATGCAATTGGTTGATCTACTGCAGGCTTATCCGGATTAACTGCTTTACCCATTACTAGCCATTCTGTACCTTTTACGGGGTAATCTGGCAATACGCGATATAACCATGAACGCACATGAAAAGTTGGATTTACGCCTGTTAAAATTGGATGCTTGCTAGAATTGGATATGATATAAGCATCTGTACTTGCATTATGTCCATAATGTGTATGTCCTGATTTCCCACCCCATCCGGGAGGCGCACCAAATGCACGTTCAGCAAATCCATTATAGGATTCTAAGGCATCACCTTTTGGATAATTAAAACTATGTGTACTTGTTCTAAAACCCATAATTGGTTTTCCAGTTTTCAAATAAGATTCAATTTTTGAAACCTGATCAGCAGGTAATTGTCGCCAGCGCAAAAAGAAAACAGCCAAATCAGCCTCTTCCAATGCTTCCAAACCAGGAATATTTTTTTCTGCATTCTGATCCGGATAGGAATTTAAGACCTTTGTGCGCATTCCATACGTCAATTCCAATTCCTTCGCTATCAATGGTAATGTACTTTCTCCACTGTATTCATGATCACCACATACAAAAACCACCAAAGGTTTGTTCTTTTGTGCTTCCACATAAAAAGTACTAATTATTAATACTATTAATATCCCTATTTTCTTCATAATTCATAAATCATAATTCATAACTCCTACTTCTCCATCGGATGTTCTTTCAACAATTGTGTCGTATTATACAGATCCGATTTATTCGTTGTGGCCACTCGAACTGATTTAACTTGCGCTGGAGTAATCACAGAAGCTTTATTTCCAAATGAATTACGCACATAAGTTAATACTGCTGCAATCTCTTGGTCGTTCATCAAACCACCAAAAGGAGTCATTGGGACTTGACCATCATATTTAACTCCATTTAATTCCATCGGACCCATCAAACCTTTCAAAACGATTTTAATTAATCGATCTTCGTTTCCTGTAACCCAATTTGATTTTGATAAAGGAGGAAAACCTGATGCAGCCAATCCTTTTCCATTAGATTGGTGACAAGTTGAGCAATAACCATCTTTAGCATACAATTTACTTCCTTGAACAAATAATTCCAAGTCCTTCCCTTTTAATTCTGAAGATTGAGTAATTTCTTTTTTCTGAACAACATTCTTGCCGTTTGCATGCGCAACGGCAATTTCAAATGGTTTTTCCATCCATTTATCCAACGGTTTCTTTTTTGCTATTGCAAAGATTCGATTTGCCTGATCCTTTGGTAACCAAGATGCAGCAACAAAGGCTTCCATTCGAACTCGACCATGAACATCTTGAACTGCTTTAGTTAAAAGCGCTTCTTGATTTTTTACTTGATGTCCTGTGTATCTCAAAACTCTAACAGCCGCTGCTCTTGCATGATAATCTTTCGCTTGTAATAACTGATTCAGCAAGGATTGATCTACCTTATTTAGCCCCCATGATACCCATAAAGCTTCTAAAACATGGTGTTCATAATTAAGATCATTTTTATCCAATTTCTTAACCCATTGCGTAATTTTTGGAAGTACCTCATTTGCATTTCTACCCCTAAGCTCTCTCCTTACTCGATAACGTGTTCTGTATTCTGGTAATTTTAAATTATCTAATAATTCTTCTATTGTTGCTCCAAAAACCTTTGCTGGTTGAACTAAAGGTCTAGACGGATAGGTAATTCGATAGACCCTACCATGTGTATGGTCTCTTAATGGATCACGTGCATTATGTTGCATATGACCAATCAAAATATTATGCCAATCGATTACATACAAAGAACCATCTGGTGCAAATTCCATGTCAACGGGTCTAAAATTACGATCCGAGCCAACGATTAAATCCATTCGATGTTTTGATTGGTAACCAGTACCTTCATCTGTTAATTGATGTTGCTTCATCCCTAAAAAACCAATAGTATTGTTGATTAGGAAATCACCCTGAACTTCCTCAGGAAAATGTCTACTGTAAACAAATTCCAAACCAGAAGTGGGACGTACTAAATGTTTTTCTTCAATTAATGTAAAGGATTTATGTCCGTATTGACCATATCTATTTTTGGTTGTTCCTGGCATCATCCAACGTACATCTGGCCCAGAGGTTTCAGCAAAGAAATTCTGCCCCCATTTATCAAATGCTATACCCCAAGGATTAGGAATCGTTAATTGAGCTACTCGCTCTAAATGTTTTCTTGCAGGATTATATCTCATAAAGCCCCCATTTGTGGCACGAACAGTGCCATATGGTGTTTCAACATTGGTTTGTAAGAAAACCCCTTCTCCCATATAAATTGCACCAGATTCATCGGTCACAAATGCAGAAATTTCATGATGCGTATCATGGTCATCAAATCCACTTAAAATAATTTCTTTTTTATCAGCATGATCATCCCCATCGGTATCTTGCAAAAACACTAAATTGGTACCTTGACTCACATAAACACCATTGTGAGCAATTTCCATTCCCACCGGCACATGCAAACCTGAGGCAAAAACTGTTTGTTTATCAGCCTTTCCGTCATGATTGGTGTCTTCCAAAATGATGATTTTATCATTCGGTTTTGGATCTCCTGGTTTATAATGTGGATAACTTGGCATGCAAACCACCCATAGTCGCCCCTTATTATCAAAGGTCATTTGAACAGGTTTTGCCAAATCAGGGAACTCCTGCTCAGATGCGAACAACTCTATTTTATAACCAGGTGCCACATTAATTGCTTTTAATGCATCCTGTCCATATAAATACGTTAAACTACCATTCTTTTCTGGATTAAAATTCGTTTTGACAGGATCCAATTTTCGTGTTTTGGCATCTGCTGCTTCTAAGTCAAATTTTTCACCTTTAATAGCAGCTTGTATAGCTTGTTCTCGATTGATCGTCATTTGACGAATCTTTTCAATTTCTGCCGGATAATTATCTGGTCCAAAAGGATTATATCTTCTACCATAGACATGAACGCCGTTAGGTATTTTAAAATCATTGTGCCACATCCAATTTTTTTCTGCCACTGCGGCAAAAACTGCATCACGCTTAGATTCTATTTCTACTGATTTTTTTCCAAAAATATGATCAATCAAATAGCTTGCAAAAACTTGATAACCTTCCTTATTTAATTGAATTCCATCAATTGTCAAAGGATTTTTATGAGTAGCATACCAATTTTTAGATGGTGAAAATACATCCACAAATCGAACATTTTGTTTTTCACAAACCTCCTTCATTGCAACAGTATACTTTTCTAAGCGAACATTTTCAGCAGTACCTTTAGGCACATCATATAAATTTGTCACATCTTCAAAAGCAATTGGTGATACAATTACCAACTCTGGCGAATGCTGACCATTGTATTTTTGCGATTTCGTATGCTGAATAAAAGCAGTCAACTCATTTTTATATCTTTCAACTTTGGAAATCCCTTCATAAGATTCACTAAATCCAAAAAAGCCAATGACTACATCTGTTTTTAATCGGCTCAACCATTGATCATGTGAATCCAAATGCCCCTCACTTTCTGCATTATTTTCGAACTCCTCTTGAAATTGTTCGGCACCAGGAAAAGCCCAAGGTTTATTTCTAGCTGAATGTGGTCTAAAACCTGGCGTATCTCCTCCATCGCAGAGATTTCTTACTATAAGATTGTTAGCAGGATAACGAAGATGTAATTCTGTTTCAAAATGATCAAAATTAATCATTCGAGATCCTAAATTACCTCCAATTAAGGAGATATGCATCTCCTTTTCAATTGGAATAATTTCTTTATCATTTGGTCTTAAAAAACTAAAGGTACTTATAGAAAGTACCAATAGTATAATAATTCCTTTAATCGAATTCGACATAAATAATTAGTTTAAATACCTAAGGTCCAACCTTCTCTGTAAGTTCTCTTAACAAATTGATTTGCAGCATCAAAATTAGTTACACGCATATTTTTCTGATCCCATAAGAGTTTGGTATTTGAACCTGGATAATGAGTTCCATTTCCTGTTGGTCGAGGGAAAGGCATATCAGCCACACGAATCGCCAAATTGGCCATTAAAATAGCTTCTGTTAATGGACCTGCTAATTCAAATGGTGAACTCAATTGTTTTTTACCATATCCTGCAATACATCCTTCTACCCATTGGGCATAATGACCATCTGCACTACCTGGAACACGTTCTAATTTACGAGGCACTTTCACTTCATCATTACGATAAAGCGGTAATAATCGAGCATTTGCAGCATATTCACTTGCCATCATTTTGCCTTTTGTACCTATAAACAAAATACCTGAATTTCCATCTCCAAATAATTCATCTGGGCCCAATTCTTCTGGACGTTCCGGTTTGATACCACCATCCATCCAATGCATGGTTACAGGTCCTTGAGTTTTATCCGTTTTAGGGAAGGTCAACGTTGCATGTGAACTTGGAGGACAAGAATCAGGGAACACACCTCTTTTGCCAAAGGCAGTAAAAACACTACCTACACTTGCTTGTACATCTGTAGCATATTTTAAACCTAAAACGCGGAAAGGTGCTTCCATTAAATGACATCCTAGGTCTCCTAAAGCTCCAGTTCCATAATCCCACCAACCTCTCCATGACCCTGGAATCAAATTTTCGACATAATCTTTATAAGGTGCAGTGCCTAACCATAAGTCCCAGTCAAGTCCCGCCGGCACAGGTGGTTTTGCTGTCGACCAAGGAATCCCTTGAGGCCAAATTGGACGATTTGTCCAAATTTGTACCGTATGAACATCTCCAATAATACCAGCATCATACCATTCTACTAATTGACGAACCCCATCACCAGAAGATCCTTGATTACCCATCTGAGTGACTACTTTATATTTTGATGCAGCTTCAGTTAACATTCTAGCTTCCCAAATATCGTGCGTCATAGGTTTTTGCACATAGACGTGTTTACCCAATTGCATGGCTGCCATTGCTTGCACAGCATGGTTATGGTCTGGTGTTGAAACTGAAACTGCATCGAAATTTTTCGATTCTTTTTCCATCATTTCACGCCAATCTTTATAATATTTTGCTTTTGGATAGGCAGCAACTGAATCTTTTGCCTGACGATCATCCACATCACATAAATATGCTATTTCGGCTTTTCCGCTTTCATAAAATTTACGTAAATCGGATTTACCTTTACCACCTACTCCAATACCTGCTACCAATAATTTATCACTAGGTGCTGTAAAACCCTTGCCTAACACATGGCGAGGAACAATCATAAAACCAGCAGCAGCTAATGAGCCAGACTTAATAAAGTCTCTACGGTCGAAATTTATTTTTTGTTTTTTCATCATAGGTTTACATCTTAGCCTTAAATCTAAGGAATTTTTTGATAAACATTATCCCTAATTAAAATATATTTTTCAAAGAATTATTTGTGTTTTTCAAATCCTGGAAAATATTCACTTTTCTTATTTTTAAGTACATCTTCTTTATAAAAAAATACATCTTTAAACGTGCCATTTGTATACAATTCAGCTTGATCCTTAAAATGCATAGAGCTTGGATCTCCACTTTGTCCACCCGCTAAGAGAGAACGCGCATGAACTTTATTTCCAAATTCCACTACACAAACAAAACTATTTCCCCCATAGCCATATCTTTTTTTAGAACCGTTAAAAGATCTTGAAACAAATGAAGGGAGACTTCCCCATTGCGAGGAAGCAAATGGTGAAGAAATACTTTCTTTCTCATCTGAAAAGGAAGGTGTTAAAGAATTATCTATTCGTTGAAAACGATTTATTTCTCCCCAATCCACTTTCCAAGTACCAAAATCTTTTTGTAATTTTTGAATAACCTCTTGCAATAAATCTACTTTTATTTTACCAGGAATAGCTTGTAATAAAGATGGCAAATGAATGGTTAAATCAAGATTTTTTTTACCTTTAGTTGCTATTGGCATTAACTTTTCTGCCCATAGAATGGCAATAGTAGTAGCGATTGATTCATTAGATGATTGTCTATTCCATTTTTCTAATATATCAAAAACTGGCATCAATTCTGCATTTGCCATTTCTTTTGATTCTAAAAAAGAAGGAATTAACACATCAAAAGCAGACAAATATCGATTATAACCAATATTGACTAAATCATTAGCATCTAATTTAGTTGTATGTTGAAATAAACGAACAGCATTTAACCCTCTGAAATTTTCAACATCTGGAGCCATATAAGCAGGAAATCTAGATTTCAAAAGAATGCCTGGTCCGGTAGCAGTGAAGGGTGTAGAATTACAATTTTGCAACCAACCTGATGTTGGATTTATCAAATGAACTGTCTCTTCTACTGTATGCAATCCTTTCCATTCCGTTTCATTGATACTTCCGTCCACTGGTAAATTCCAATTAAAGGTTGTATCTCTTTTTGGCATAAAATTTCCATGCCAATAAGCGATATTACCTTCTTTATCTGCATAAACCGTATTATTTGATACATTTTCACGAAGATTTAGAATTGATTTAAATTCGGAAAAGGATTTCGCCTTGGTTCGTGACCAAGATTGAATTAAACCGTTCAAAGAACGGTTATTCGATTTCATTGCTAACCATTTATCATGATCCTTGGCCATTATCGGACCATGATGAGTTGCATAAATGGTAAACTCTTTTCTTTCTCTTCCTGTATTCCCTTTATAAAAAACACTTACTTTATTTTCCCTAACAGGTAATTTTTTATTTAAATACGCATATTCAAAATTCCCTCTAGTCACTTTATTCACTCTATCCACTTTATTCACTTTTTCTAAATACAAATCAGCCACATCAGCATTACTAGAAGTATGCATCCATCCACAGTTTTCATTGAATCCCTGGTAGACAAAAAATTGTCCCCAAGTTACTGCCCCATATGCATTTAGGCCTTCTTCACTAACCATATGTACTTCAGGTCGAAAATAAAAAGTCACATGAGGATTGATGTACAAAAGTGCATTTCCTGATTTACTTTTTGCAGAAGATATAGCAAATCCATTGGATCCTGATAATTTTTCTTCTTTTGAGCGGTATAATTTTGCTACATCAATCGAGAGTCCTTCATAAAACGCTTTGATATCGTTCGCTGTTAAATCACTAGTTTGAATAGCCGAAATACTTCCATCGGTGTAGGTTAAAGGATACCAAGGATGAAATCGTTTCAATAATGCAGGTTTAACGTTAGGATGAGTATATAAATAGTAATTAATACCATCTGCAAAAGCATTTAATAACTTTTTCATCCAAGGGGGTGAACGATGGTAATCTTTCACTGATTCTGTAGAATCAATTACCATTCGAACCAACAAATCATCATAAATAGCTGATTCTCCTTTAACTTCTGCCGATCTTCCTAACATGGAAATGTAATTCATTTCAACACGTTGAAAATCGTCTTCACATTGTGCATACATTAATCCAAAAACACAATCCGCATCTGTTTTACCATAGATATGAGGAACTCCGTAATTGTCTCTAATAATTTTTACTTTTTGCGCTCTTTTTTTCCAAAATGCTATTTCTGAAGCATGCTGTCCAAAAAAACTGTAACTCAAAAACAAGAATAGAAATATCTTTTTCATTTATAATGTTGACAAAAGTATTTCACCCTTTAAAATCATTTGATCCAATGCAAACATTTGATCTTTGTTCAATTCACCTACCTCTCTCCTTGAAGTTAAATTAAATTCATAACCTCTTTTATTTAAAACATATTTTGCAGCAATGGGATAGGTTTGATGAATTACATCCATTGTTTCAATAAAAAATCCTTGTATTTCGTTCACTAATTGTTGATGTTCTATATTGTCAAAATTTTTACAAAGCCAAACAATTAATTCTGGAAAAAAATTTCCTTGAATACAAGACAATCCATTCACGCCTGCACGTAAGGATTCCACTGCATGTACCATATAGGCATCATATATCCCTAATGTTGCATTTTGTTTGGCAGAAATTTTTTCTTGAATATGTTTCAATGACAAGGAGGTATCTTTATGATAAATAAATCTTCCTGAAGGTAAAAGAGCTTTTAAAACCTCAATTGAAATTAATCGTTTATAAGGTACGGGACATTCATAAAAACCAAATCGAACTCCCGGTGTTAATTCCATCCAACGATTCAATCGTTCAATAAATATTACATCACTTTCAGATTCGATTGCAATTAAATTATTTAAAATAATCACAGCATCGACACCTAAATCCCATACCCTATTGGAAAAATCAGCCATTTCCTCGATTGAATTTCCAAATGTACCTGTAGCTACAACCGGAACTCGACCATTGGTAGCATGTAAAACCGTTTCTATTACCTTTAGTCTTTCTGGTGAACTCAATTCAAACATTTCACTTGACAAACAATTGGCAAATAAACCAACTGCTCCCCATTGAATATATTGTTCCGTTAATTCTGAAAGTTTAGAATAATCAACTTCACCTGACGAATGAAATGGTGTTAACATTACAGGAATAAACCCAACAGGTAAAGTTTGCATTTTCATAAAGGTCTTTTAAATAATTTATTTAGGACAAATCCTACAAGGATAATACTGACAGTCCCTACGACAACCGTCATTTTCGAGTCAAGTGGTAAAACCATGACATCAGGAAGAAAATCTTTAAAGGTAATAAGTGCTACGAATACTAGTCCAACAAGTGTTGCCAAAATTGCCTGCCAATTTTGAATTTTATTTACAATCATTCCCATTAAAAAGATCCCCAACATGCCACTGGCAAATATTCCAGATAATTTCCACCAAACATCCAAAAGACTTTTTACTCCAATCATACTGATCCCAAACATGATTCCCAAAACACCTACACCAATGGTTGCTGCATGTAAAACCAACAATTGTTTTTTTGAAGAAAGAGATGGGTTTATGTATCTAAGGTAAATATCCTTTAAAAAAACAGTTGCCGAACTATTCATACCACTACTAATTGTACTCATAGCTGCAGAAAGCAATGCTGCTAAAATAATCCCCAAAATCCCTTTTGGAATTTGTGTTTTCATAAAAAATGGCAACACTTGATCACCATAATCAGAAACTTTTAATGCTGAAAGTGGTATATTCTTAGAAAGCGAAACTTGCTTTTGTAATTCAAGAATTAATTCTGGATTCTTATCATAAAAAACAAATAAAGCCGTGCCAATAAAAAAGAATAAGGCTGAAATAGGAACATAATATAAAGCACAAAGCCAAATACTTTTTGAAGCATCTTTTGCATTTTGGGCCGTATGATAACGTTGAATATAGTTCTGGTCAATTCCAAAATTGGTTAAATTAATAAAGAAACCGTATAAGAAGACTACTAGAATTGAATTAGTGGAAAAATCAATATCAGCATTTCCTAAATTCAGTTTTTGATGTTGACGAGCAACTTGTAAAATTGTTTGAAAATCAATTTGATTTAATACCAAACCTATAATAATAAAGGCTCCAATGGTTTTAATTATTGCTTGAAAAACTTCTGTCCAAATTACGGCTTGCATTCCTCCCATAACCGTATAAAGTACGATACTTATTCCCAAACAGCTTATGGTCAATTGCATATTGAGTCCAAGAAGAGCATTTAATGTTAAGGCAATTCCATAAAATATGGTGCCCATTCGAGCCAATTGAGTCAAGACAAAACAAACCATTGCGTACGTTCGCGCCCATGCTCCAAATCGTTTTTCAAGGTGCGAATAGGCACTAATTTCACCTGAATTTCGAAAAAAAGGAACAAAATATTTGGTAGCTAGGATAGCAGCAAAAGGAATAGAAAGACTAAATACAAATGGATTCCAATTGGATCCAAAAGATTTACCTGGATCACCTAAAAAAGTAATTGCACTTAAAAAAGTAGCATAAAAACTTAATCCGAGTGCCCAACCAGGAATATTACCTGAGGCTGTTGAAAATTGTTCTGAATTATTATTTTTACGAGAAAAATAAATTCCTACTGCTATCATAGAAAACATATAAATAATGATAACCGTAAGATCAAAGATTGGCAAATTAGACATATCTTGTAAGTCTAAGTAAATAATAGTAATTTTTAAATGCAATATAGGATAATATTAACATGAAAAAACAAATTTTAGCAGCAATTTTAGGATTTAGCTCAATAAGCATGACAGCCCAACACAAGTATGCGGCAAAGGATATTGAAGGTCGATGGGATTTAACGCTTCAAAACAAAGGAAAGTCACAACCTTCATGGTTGGAGATTAACCATTCAGGTTTAAAAACATTTATCGGACATTTTGTAAGTATTAACGGTAGCTCTCGTCCTATTTCACAAGTATTTGTTAATGAAAACAAGGTTTCTTTTGCGATTCCACCCCAATGGGACAAAAGTGATCAAGATTTAAAATTTGAAGGTACCATAGAAGGACAATCAATTCAAGGAACCATCATTACTTCAATGGGAGAAACGGTTACATTCACAGGAAAAAGAGCACCTGCATTAATCCCAACCAAAGAACCTAAATGGACTAAACCCATATCGTTAATTAATAATAAAGATTTGACAGGATGGGAAGTTTTGGGATCAACCAACCAATGGATCAATGAAAAGGGAATTTTAACAAGTCCAAAATCAGGATCTAATATTCAAACTAAAGAAAAATTTAGTGATTTTAAATTACATGCAGAAGTTAGATATCCAGCAGAAAGTAATTCAGGAATCTATTTGAGGGGTAGATATGAAATTCAAGTTGCAGATAGTTATGGCATGCAACCTGCAAAAGACCAAGCTGCAGCTGTTTACGGATTTGTTCAACCATTAGAATTACCTATTAAGCCTGCTGGAGAATGGCAAGTGTATGACATCACATTGGTTGGAAGAGTAGTAACTGTGACTTTAAATGGGAAGACGGTAATTCATCAGGCAGAAATTCCAGGTATTACAGGTGGAGCCTTGGATTCCAATGAAGCTGAACCTGGTCCATTAATGATACAAGGAGACCATGGACCAGTTGAATATCGAAATCTAACGATTCAAAAAGGAGAATAACAAAAAAGGGAGCGAAAGCTCCCTTTTTTGTTTATTTAGTATCTTCTTCGATCTTGCATGAGAAAACCGAGCCAAAGTCCACAGAGTCCCCAGGAAACAATTGCATCTATAAAATCTGCTCTAATTTCATAAGATGGATACCACAAATGAAGTGTGTAAAATGAATTAGAGAAAACAATTATGCCTATGAAAAGAGCACTCAGAAATATGGAAAAGAATTTCTTCGTTTTGAATCGATTGACTAAAGTCAAAAATAAAAAAACAATTAACACATTAACAATAAATCCACGAGCCATACTCATTCCCATATTCATTGTATATGCTGGATAATAGGTAATGCGAGCCCAAGGTTTACCTTGAATCTTCTGTGTAAACTGTTCAACCTCTTCAATAGTAGAAGAATTTGCCGGACGAGGAAGCATATAACCACCTCCCTCTTTTATATTGGCAGACAAGAAATTTAAAACGGAATCTTGATTTGCAATGTAACGCTGTCCTGGCTCATGTAAGTTAAAGACCATTTGTGAAGCAGCTTGCCACATGAAAATAATAAGTCCCCCTACGATCGCACCTAATAAAATTTTCTTCATAATTTTAAAATTGGAGATTCGTAAAAGTAAACAATACTTTTATTACTTAATGTAAAAAAAAACTAAAAATTGTCTAATTTTTAATTTTGGTACAAATTTTTTACAATTTTAAGAATTCAGTACCTGCCAACAAGAAACACCCAACTCCAAAATCTTCAAAATTTGGCACTGAGGTAAAAGTTACAGGTTGAGAATCTTTTGGTTCTTTTCCTGTACCCTGCACAAATCCTAAGAATCCATTTGGGTGCACACAGGTCAACATGCCTGCCATCGCACTATTTAAGGGTTTTGAATAGACTTTTTTAGGTAAAATCCCTGTTCTCATTCCATAAGCGAAACCATATGCAAAAAGAGCGGTTCCTGTCAGTTCAGGACCACCAAAATTACTTTCATCTTTTAAACTAACATTCCAAAAACCATCTTTTCTTTGTAAAGGCAATAATGCTTTTGACATATTTTTAAACATTGTCAAATATTCTTCACGATGTGGAGAATTTGAATCCATTTGTTCTAATGTTCTTACCAAAGCGGCATAAACCCAGGCATTTCCTCTCGACCAAAAACATTTTTCTCCGTTTGGTTCGCGATAAGGTAAAACAAAGTCCTTATCTCTAAACCAAAGTGCTTCTTTAGGATCATACAAGCCTGTCACACCATGTTTATTTTTTGTAAATACATACAAATCATACATCTTTTCCCAGTATCGATTATCCTTATACATCTTGCCTAAACGGGCATAAACAGGCATACTCATTTGTAAACAATCTACCCACGACCAATCATCTGCCTTTGTAGAATTTACCATGTTATCGATATTTTGCTTAATCGGACGAATTAAAGAAGAATCTCCTTGTCCCATTAGAAATAAATCAATATAAACTTGGCCGCATGCTTGATTGTCTGCATTTCGGGTATTGATGGCTCCATCTCTTAATCCCCACTTATGAAAATTCCCCCAATCGACCATGTATTTTAAATCTTCTGCTTTGGGATCTAATTTATAAAGCTCCATTAAACCTTCATAAAAGACAGCTCTTGTCCATATGTTACTAGGACGCGTACGGTCTGGACTCACGATCACTTTACTAACATCAGGCCATTTTTGTTGAAAATATGCTTTTGTTGCATGCATCTTTAGCAGCAATTCTTTTTTAGAAAATTGTGCAATTGAAAATTGCGAAATAAATACAAGAAAAAGAATTAGATATTTTTTCATGGCATATAAAAAACTGAAGGTATATCGACACTAATTGGGGAATTATCTGGATTTGTTTGCATTATATCACTCATATATGCCCACCATTTGGCCATAATTGGATGATTAGGAATTGCATCCAAAGCCAACAAATCTGGGGCTTCTAAATAAGCAAATAAGGTCAACGTTTGTTCATCCAAAAAAATGGAATAATTGGTTATTCCAAATGTTTTCAAATAGGCTGATAATTCTGGCCAAATTTCATCATGACGTTTTTTGTATTCTGCTTCAAATCCAGGAAGAAGAAACATTTTGAAGGCCTTTCTTTGCATATTTTTTTTATTTTAAAAGCAAAAAAGAGTAATTTCTTACTCTTTTAATAGATTTCTAAATTCTTCTAAATGTTGATCTGTAAAATCTAAATGTGTCACAAAACGAAGTGAATGATTTCCGAATGAATTACAATAAATTCCTTTTTCCTTGAACGATTGCACTAATTCAGGAGCATGCAGATCATCTCGTAATTCTACAATAACAATATTGGTTTCAACGGGCAGCACATTTTTTGCCCAAGATAAATTACTGCAAAACTTCCCAATTTGTTTAGCACGGTCATGATCTTCTTTTAATCGATCAATGTGATGATCTAAGGCATAAATACCAGCTGCAGCTAAAAACCCTGCTTGTCGCCAACCACCTCCCATTCTTTTTCGTACTCTTTTGGCCTTTTTAATAAACTCTTTGGATCCCAATAAAAGTGAACCGATGGGTGCGCCAAGCCCTTTTGATAGACAAACTGAAATGGAATCAAACCATTGACCATATTGCAAAGGGTTTTGCCCTTTAGCTACTATTGCATTGAAAATTCTTGCACCGTCGAGGTGCAAGGCTAATTTTTGTTCCTTACAAAAATCAGAGATTCCTTGTAAAGATTCTGTAGAATAAACACTTCCTCCTCCCTTATTCATTGAATTTTCTAAACTCACTAAGGCTGATTCGCAAAAATGAATATCATCAGGAGAAATAACCTCTCGGATTTGATCTACTGAAATTCTACCTAAATCACCTTTGATTAATTTTGCTGAAGCCCCGGCATTTGCCATAATTCCACCACCCTCATAAAAATAAATATGAGACATAGCATCACATATTACTTCTTGCCCCTTTCCTAAATGTGTAGCTAAAGCAATTTGATTCGTCATTGTACCAGATGCAGCAAAAATGGCATCTTCCATACCAAAAAGTTTAGCAGCCTTTGCTTCCAATGCTTTAACAGTTGGATCTTCATTAAAAACATCATCACCTATAGCTGCTTGAAACATTGCTTCCTTCATACCAACTGTAGGAAGCGTAAATGTATCTGATCGAAGTTCTATGTGCATGTTAAAATTGTTTTAAGTAGGAAATTTTTGCTAAAAAAGCCTTTTGATTTTGAAGAGTCAAATCATCTCCTAAATATTCTGATTGGTTAAGAACGAAGTAAATATACGACAATGGTTGATACTCCCAAGCAAAACGAAGATTCATTGCTCGTAAATTATTCAAGGTATTTTGCTGATAAAAACCAATTAATTGAACACGAGGATTGATTGCTAATCGACTTTCAATCATCCATAAATTTACATCTTTAGATTCTTTTGCAATACCCACTTCTCTAATTTCATTTCGATTTAAGGTAAATCCAATATTTACATGTGGTATAGGTGCAACACTTGTTTTTATAGTGTATAAATTCTGCTTTCCATTAAAAAAATCTCCAAAATCTGCAGTGATAAAAGCCGAATACTTTTTACTTAAATCGGAAGAAAGGTAAAATCCTTTTCGAAAGAAATTGTATTCTCCTAAAGCAATTTTAATGTTTAATGGAGAAAACTCTGTTTCAAGGCGCTGGTAATTAAATACACCATACATACCTATTACTCCACCATTTTGAAGGGTTGTCCAAGCTGGAGTAAATAAAATAGTACGTTCAATTAAATTCTTTGAACTAATGCTATGATATAATTCGGTATAAATACCAGGTTCAATACTTCTTAACCATTTTGGATACCATGGTTTACGAATATTATAATAAGCTCCTTGACTATTTGAAATTACATTCGTTCTTGAAACAAACCCCATTGACGGATTGTAATTCTTATCAACGTAGGTTTGCGTCCAATACACTCCAACTTGATTGGAACGATACATGATTTGATTAAATTGGGCCCAACCTTGAAGATGATCTTTCCCATTGGTACTATTCGAAATCATACCAGAGTAATAAATTTTATTTGAAAACCGAATAAAGGCATCCGCTGCAAATGTGTTATCGGTAAATTCATGATTCATTCGACTAGTAGCTATTGCTCCAATACGATTTTGACTGCCGAAATTATGTGAAATTCTACCTACACCAAAATTAGTAAAATCGACCCCATCATCAGCACCCTGACGCATCATGATAGCTCCAATATTGTTTTTATCTGATCTGTAAACATATCTTGCACCAGCTACAATGGGAACTGGATTCACCTCCTTATCTAATCCAATAGTTCTACTAAAAAAAGGTTTAATGTACATAGAACCTCCCATGACCTCATCAATTGGTGCTAAACCTGCTGAAAACAAAGAAGCATTTTCTAGAAAAAACTGACGTCTTTCAGGAAAAAAGACAGAAAAGCGAGAAATATTATTGACTTGTCGATCCACATCTGCTTGTGCAAAATCTGTATGAAAAGTTACATCCAAAATATTATTATTATTGATTGCCCATTTCACCTCACCGCCTAATTTGAATTTATTACTATTTTCATTTCCAACTTCCGTTCCTAGATTATTTACATCTGCAAACAAAATGTAAGGAGTAACACGTATATTGGTAATAGAAGGTACAGGAGGCAAAACACCTTTCAGTTGACCAGCATAATCCATTCTCAAAGAACTAAATGCACGTGGATGTGGCGACCAGGTACTTACCTCATTGGAAGTTCGACGAACTCTAAAAAAATTAATTCCCCAATTTTGTGCTTCTCGGTTTTTGACATTTGGATATCTTAAGGTCTGCCAAGGAATAGCAAATTCAGCAACCCATGCAGAATCTGATTGATGTGTTCGAACCCGATAAAGACCATCCCAATCTACATCATAAGCCAAATCGTCAAATGACAATAAATCTCTTTGGGCACCGTATGCATTGGATTGAATGACTAAAGCATTTCTTTTATCATTAAAAGCATCAAAAGCTATTCCTAATAAATCATTTTGATCGAATGCGTAATCACGCATTAAATTGGGAGCTCTGAACTTATTCTTACCAACTGTATCATAATTAATAGCAGCAACATATAGGTAATGTTGATTTGCTAAAAGTCGAATTGAAGTTTTAAAATTTGCATTCTTTCCTTGAAAAGGCTCTACTTGAAAATCTAAATATATGGGATTTGCTAATTTCCATTCCTTCTCATCTAAATGCCCATCTACTTTAAGGTGTGAATTGATTGAATGGGCTTCTACTTGTTTTTGATCCTTTATTGGTGCAAAAACATCTTGAGCAAAACTACTCGTAAATGAAATTAATAATAGAAAATAGGTAAAGTAAATTTTCAAAGTAATGTATTTCAGTTTGATGATTTAAATACAAAATTACCAAATACCATTTACTTTTTATTGATCCATAAGAAATATAAACGAATCAAGACAGGCAGGCCAACAAATAATAAACCTGCAAAATAATAACTAGCAATAATTAAACCGATGGCAGAAATAATGAATGAGAATTTCAAATAATTGGTCCAATTATCATTTTTTACAGCATTTGAAAACCAAAATACCAAAGGAAAATTTGTTGGAAGCAACATAAGACATGATGCATTCCACGACATTACTTCGTGGTCAGTTCCGGTTGCTAAGAAAAATATCAACCACGCAAATAATCCGTAAATAGTAAATAAAATACGATCAAAGATAAATTGAAATGTAAAGTTTTTGATAGAAACCAATAAGGTAATGGCTGAAAGTAAAATAAGTAAAAATATTGGACCCAGAAAATTTATTTTAGGTATTATACTTTCTTTTTCTTCATAAATAGGAATAATTTCTTTTACTAATGGGTTACCATTATTTTTCGCAAAATTGAAGGCATAAAACAAATTATCGGGCAAATAAGTTGATTGCTGTGAATTAGCCTTCACATCTGAACGATAACCTAAAGCTAAATTCATTCCAAAGGTTGTCCAAGTATTATAAGGTAAATACTTGTTCATCCATTGTCGATAGGACAATGATTGTAAACTATCAATGGTTCCCCAAGGAACTCGAATACCTGATTGTTTTTCAAAAATATCTCTCACACGAGAAGAACAATTATCATAAAAAAACTTGTATTGGTATGCTTTGTTTTGCGGCAGCAAATTTGTTTCTAATCGTTGATAAATTTCATTGATTTGAATTGGACTTAAATCTAATTTTTGGGCAACTAATGATCGATGTTCATAAGTTGAATAATAATTTACCACATCTTGAAATTGATTTGCACTGATGGTATAGGGCAAAGTACCTTTTAAAAATTTCCAATAAAAATTTTCAGTATTAAAATCAAAAGTTCCATAAGAATATGCTTTGTCAATTGCATGGTCTGGATCTTGAATTAAAATCATACTATGTCCAAATCGAGCATATAATTCAGTACCTGGGGCAACTGTAATTAGAGAAACGCTTGCATTTGGACCCAATTGTCCAAAAATTGGTAAAGAAAGCAATAAAAAAAAGATGATTTTTTTCATGATTACGATTTAGCTGAAATAACTAATACCATTTCACCTTTAATTTTTTCTGGATGTATTTTAAAATATGCTAATAATTCAATAGCGGAACCACGGTGCATTTGTTCATGCAATTTTGATATTTCACGAGCCAACATTAGCGGACGATTAGGATCCATGAATTCCACAATTTGTTCTAAGGTTTTAATGATTCTGTGAGGTGATTCGTACAATACAATTGTGCGCTCTTCTTCTGCCATTTGTTTGAAGCGAGTTTGTCGACCCTTTTTATGTGGTAAAAATCCTTCAAATACGAAACGATCTGTTGGGAATCCCGAATTGACTAAAGCAGGCACGAAAGCGGTCGCACCAGGAAGTGTTTCAACCTCATATCCTTTTTCCAAGCAGGCTTTCACTAATAAAAATCCAGGATCAGAAATACCTGGCGTACCTGCATCAGAAACTAAAGCTAATTTTTTACCTGCATCTAACATTTTGATTACACCAGCAATTGCAGCATGTTCATTATGGGCATGGTGAGCCATTAACGGCTTAGAAATCTCTAAATGTTTCAATAAAACACCTGTATTTCTTGTGTCCTCGGCCAATATTGCATCCACCTCTTTTAATACCTTAATAGCTCTTAAAGTAATATCGTCAAGGTTTCCGATGGGTGTTGGGACAAGGAAAAGTTTCATTTTACTAAATTAATACTTTTTTTTGTTGCCTGAGGCTCTCGAAGGCAACAAAAAAAAAGCGCATCGTTTGATGCGCTTTTGGTAGAGAGTGAGGGATTCGAACCCCCGGACCTGTTACAGTCAACAGTTTTCAAGACTGCCGCAATCGACCACTCTGCCAACTCTCTGTCTCGTTTGAGAATACAA
>JACCDM011818171.1_pt1 | contig 20758 bp, 12 predicted proteins | sample 7445851 | NCBI WGS metagenome assembly JACCDM01 (sample SAMN15323438, study PRJNA562643) | freshwater metagenome | isolation source: river surface water | place: USA:Blue River Watershed | collected 2017-08-16
AAGTAGGAGATACCTTGGAATAACTAAGGAAGAAATTTCAGATGTATATGCTGGGTTTGATATTCAATTGTAATTTATTTTTCCCATTCGAATAACTTCTCAATTCTATATTTTCTTTTTGAATCTATTTTGTTTGGATTTTTAGTTAGTCTCATACCTTTAGGCATTTTTACATTTTTATGATTTAATTTTAAATATATTTTACAAAAAATTGTTAATCCTCCCAAGCCATATAAACCTTCATTTACAAGTGTTTTTTCGGTAATTTGAATACGTTCTTTATCCGTTCTTCCAAATATATTAGGACCCATATATCCATTGCCAATTGGATATGATTCAGATTCCCAATTCTTATCAAATGGATAACCATCTGCTTTAATTATTGTAAAGTCATTACACCTATTTTGGGCTGGAAAATTATTCCAGATTTCATAGTTTCGATTATTAGAATAGTTTGTGAAAAAGCATTTAGGCTAATAAGAACTAAGCTTAAAATTAGACCATTGATATTTAAATACTTATTTATGTAATTTTATTAATGCCTATAAATCTTTCATGTATTGAGTTGGTGATTTCCCAAATTCTTGTTTAAAGGCTTTCGAAAAATAAGATTGAGTTTGAATTCCAACTTGATACATAATATCAGAAATAGTTAGTTCCCCTTGTGCCATTAATAAAGCTGCTTTCCTTAATCTTAATGTTCTTATAAAATCAGCTATAGATTGCCCACTAATATTTTTTATTTTATTATATAGTTTAGTTCTGCTCATTCCAATCTCTTTACATACGAAATCTATATCTAAATCCACCTTTGACATGTTGTTTTCAATAATATTGAGAAGCTCATCTAAAAACTTCTTATCTAAAGAAGATTGAGCTAAAGCTTTTATTTCTGCATTTTTTTCATTTAAATAAAAAGATTTTAATTTTTCTTTTTGTAAAAAAATATTGTTGATTGTTAATTTTAATAAATCAATACTTATTGGTTTAGAAAAATAATAGTCTGCCCCAGTTTCTGTCCCTTCAATTCTTGATTCTAATCCGTCTTTTGCGGTTAACATAATAAATGGAATGTGAGCTGTTTCAATAGTTGATTTTATAATTTTGCAACAGTCAATGCCATCCATAATGGGCATCATAATATCACTGATGATCAAATCTGGAAAATGTTTCATGGTTTCGTCAATCGCTTTTTCCCCATTTGCCGCCTCAATAATTTTATATTTTGGTTCAAGTGATTCTTTCAAAAACATACGTAATTCTTCATGATCATCGACAATAAGAATGACATATTTTTTTGTTGCGATACTTTCTTTTACTTCTTTGTTTACATTTTCTTCGATTGAATTTAAAGTATACATTTTTGATATACTTTCTAATTTTACAATTGATTCTGTATCCTTCATCCACTGTTCTTCCTTACTATATGCTGTTTTGTTAATTGGTATAGAGACTAAAATTTCAGTACCTTCTTTATGCTTACTATACACTTCAATATTACCTTTGTGTAATTGTGTAAGTGTTTTAATTAGTGCTAGACCAATACCAGAACCAATTTGAATATCGGACACACGGTAGTAACGTTCAAATAAATGATGTAATGATTCTTCTGAAATACCCATACCATTATCAGAAATTAGAAAATGAATGAACCGGCCTGTCGAATATTTATGTTTTAATTGAATTTTGTTTTCATATTTGGGGTTAAACTCTTTTAAAGAGTCGAATACCATCAAATCAACTTTCCCATAGTTATTTGTATACTTGAATGAATTACTAAGTAGGTTAATAATAATTTTTTCAAGCACTTGTCTATCAAACCAAAATTCGTTTAAATTTGTTTTAACACTTGATGTAAATGATATATTTTTTTGATTAGCCAATTCACTGAACCCCTCTGTAATTTCATCTAAAAATAATGGAATACTTCCTGGCATAACTTGTAACTTCAAAACTCCAGATTCAACTTTTCTGAAGTCCATAAGTTCATTTATTAATTGAAGTAACCGGTTCGCATTTCTTTGAATCACATGGTATACGTGAATATTTTTTGTATCTACTTCTTCTTTTAATAACTTTTCAATAGGTCCAGTGATTAATGATAAAGGTGTTCGAAACTCATGAGAAATATTTGTAAAAAATTGCAATTGCATCTGGTGAATCTCTTCCTTTTTATCATCTTCATAACGTTGTAATTGAATTTTTCTTCGGATACGGTATATATAAATACTGGCAGCTAATAAGGTCGCGACTGCTATTAGTCGAAACCACCAAGTTTCCCAGAAAGGCGGGGTAATGGTGACTTTAATACGATAACCTTTTTCATTCCATATACCATCATTATTGGATGCTTTAACTATAAAGGTATAACTACCTGGACTTACATTTGTGTAAGAGGCACGCTGTTCAAAACCTGCTTTAATCCATTCTTTATCCCAATTTTCAAGTTTATAAACAAAATGATTATTTTCTGATATTATATAATTTAATGCTGCAAATCCAAATGAAAAAGTTGCTTGTTTATAAGTTAGAGTAAGTTCATCAGTAAAGCTGATGTCATTTTTAAGGATATTGCTTGTTCCTCGTGTCACTGTTTTGTTATATACTTGTAAATCTGTTACAAATACTGGAGGTATAAAATTATTTACTTTAATATCACTTGGGTAAAAACTATTAAAACCATTTACTCCTCCAAAATATATCTCTCCATCTTTTGTTTTTAAAAAAGCATTAGCCTCAAACTCCATATCTTGCAAACCATCATTTTTATTATAGGAGAGCACATTTTTTGTTTTTGGGTCAAGTTGTTTTAATCCATTGGAAGTAGAAATCCAAAGTTGTCCATTATTGTCTTCAACAATACCTTTGATGAATAAAGTTGATAATCCACCATCCTCTGTGAAAATATTGAAACGATTATTTGCTTTATCGAATAAATATAAACCAGTCTGTCCTATCCAAACATTCCCTTTACTATCAGTAAATACAATTCGTAAATCTGGCTTCTTGTCATCATTGTGAAAATAGTGTTCAAACTCACCAGTTTTTTTATTTAGTTTATTGAGTCCGCCATCATCAGTGCAAATCCATAAATTACCTTCCTTATCTGTTGAAATAGAGATAATATTATTTCCTAAAATGGATGTTTTGCCTGAAATACTTTTTCTAACCGGGATAAAACTATTATTCTTCTTATCAAATTTATGTAAACCACCATAGTATGTACCAATTAACAAATTGTAGTTATAGTCTTCTCCAATACACTGTATGTAGTTGGATAAGATATTACCTTTTATTTTTAAGTTACTTTTAAAACGTGTAAAATTATCTTTAGTCTTATTATATAAACATAATCCGCCACCCCAAGTACCTACCCATAAATTACCATCTTTATCTTCTTTAAGATCAATTACTTCATTGGAACCTATGCTTTTTTGATTAAAGGGGTCATATTTATAGTGTTTAAAGTTTTTTATTTTGCGGTTAAATAAATTTAAACCACCACCATCTGTACCAATCCAAATATTCCCCTGTCGATCCTCACAAAATGTTTTTACATCGTTATAACTTAAACTGTTGATATGTGGTTTTTGTCGGTATAGGTTAAATTTTTCTGAACCAGGTGTATATAAATTCACTCCTCCACGATGTGTGCCAATCCATAAATTGCCCTGTTTATCTTCATACAAAACAGAAACTGTACGCTGGCTTAAACTGTTGGAGTTATCGGGTTGATATTGGTAATTTGTAAATGTACCATTTAAAGCATCAAAATTGTCGAGCCCACCGTTTATGGAACCAATCCAAATTTCACCCTTTTTACTTACATAAACTGAACGTACAAGATTACTACTAATTGATTTTGTGTCGGTTGCGCTGTGCAAGTATTGCTGTACTGTTCTATGAGAAGGATTAAAGATAATTAACCCATTTTCATCCATTCCTAATAAAAGGGTTCCATTTTTATTTTCAGCAATGGAACGTATTGCTAGTTTACCTACTTTACTCGTTTCTAGATTGATTGCTGTAAAATCTTCACTGTTATTATTATATAAATATAAACCACTTTCGGTTCCTGCCCATAGGTTTCCACGACTGTCTTCAAAAAAAGTGTAAATATTCAATTCATTACCGTATGTGTTTTTTTTACATGCTATATGTTTAAATGATTCTTTTTCATATTGGTAAAGATTGATACCTCCACCTAAGGTTCCAATCCAAATTCTTCCTTTTGTATCACCATACACAGCTCGAATATAATTGCTGCTTATGCTTTCTTTGTTTATAGATTGATGCCTAATCTTTGTAAAGCTGTTTAACTTTGGGTCATACTTATTTAGCCCATTCAAAGTGCCTATCCATAAGTAATGTTGTTTGTCTTCGAACAAAGTGGTTATATAGTTATCACTGATACTACTGCTATCGGTGATATTATTTCTGTAGGTGATCATCCTAGAACCATCGTAACGATTCAATCCATCTCTTGTACCAAACCAGAGAAAGCCACGGTAGTCTTGGACTATTGTTTCAATAGTACTGTTTGAAAGCCCGTTTTCGCTTTTAATATGGCGAAAATGGATATCTAAAGACTGTCCATTACTCTTGATAAAGAAAAAAGATATTAAAATAATACAACTTGTACGAAAAATGTTATAGTAAAAATTCATGGATAAATTCAAATCTTACTGATAATTAATTGTTTATGATAAATTTAGAGTAAAACGTTGTTTCAAAAATACTAAATATAAAAAAATGATTAATAGAGACAAATTTCTGAATGTAGGGATAAAAGTATGAGCTTAAGTCAGATTAGATTTGAGCTATGTTGTCAAAAACAAGATTTTAAAACAAAAATGCCATACAATGAATTTTAAAAAACGATTGCTCTCTTTAGGCCTTTTATTTCTGTTTCTTTCAATTAATCAACTCATTCTTGCTCAGCAAGTAACTGTTAAGGGTAAAGTAACTGATGAAACCGGAATTCCTTTAGGGGGTGTTACTGTTACCGTGAAAGGTAAACGATTATCTACTATTACCGCAAAGGATGGTACCTTTAGCCTTGCTAATACCTATTCTGGAGATGTGCTACTTTTTAACTCCTTGGGTTACAACAATTTTGAACAAAAGGTCGGAATAAGTTCTAACTTTTTAGTTAGTCTCAAAACTGCTTCTAAAGATTTAAATGAAGTGATTGTAATTGGTTATGGAACAACGCGAAAACGTGATCTTACAGGATCAGTTTCAACTGTTTCTTCCAAAGATTTCCAGACTGGACAGATCTCCACACCCGAGCAAATGATTTCCGGAAAATTACCTGGTGTTTCAATTATTTCAAATGGAGGTCAACCTGGCTCTGGCAGTACTATTCGAATCAGAGGTGGATCTTCAATCCGTGCCAGTAATGATCCCTTAATTGTAATCGATGGTGTTCCATTATCAAATGATGGAATTTCCGGAGCAGGTAATCCATTGAGTTTCTTTAATCCGAATGATATTGAATCATTTACAGTATTGAAAGATGCTTCTGCTGCCGCCATATATGGTACTAGAGCTGCTAATGGTGTAATAATTATAACAACAAAAAAAGCAACAGGAGGGAAACTTCATGTCAATTTCAGTTCGACTCTATCAGCATCAACAATTACAAAGAAAGTAGATATATTAAATGCCGATGAATTTCGGAATATTGTTAATGCTAAAGGGACATCTGCACAAAAAGCTATGCTGGGAAATGCCAATACTGATTGGCAGGATGAGATTTATAAAACAGGGTTAGCCACAGATAATAATTTAACAATAACTGGAGGTGTTAAAAAACTTCCATATCGATTTTCATTGGGTTATGTTGATCAGAATGGTGTCTTATTGACAGATAATTTACAAAGAACTTCAGTTTCTTTGGCATTAAATCCTACCTTTTTCGACAATCATTTAAAAGTTGATATTAATATAAAAGGAAGTGCACAACAAACGCGTTTTGCAAATACTGGTGCTATTGGAGGAGCTATAAGCTTTGATCCTACACAGCCAGTTTATTCTAACAAAAATGATAACCGCTTTGGAGGTTATTTTGAATGGCGTGATGCTTCAACTTCAACAGGTTTAGTAAATCTTGTTGGTCGAAACCCACTTGGTCTTCTTAATCAAACAGTAAACAGAAGTAATCCATACAGAAGCGTTGGTAACCTTCAATTGGATTATAAGTTTCATTTTTTACCTGAATTGAGGGCAAATCTTAATTTAGGTTATGATATTTCAGAAGGAAAAGGTACAACATTTGTCTCTGATAGTGCTGCTTCTGGTTATGCCGCAGGAGGAGTGGGTGGGCAAAATAATAATTACAAGCAAGAACGAAATAATACCGTTTTTGATTTTTACCTTAATTACAACAAATTAATTGACAAGCTAAAAAGCCGAGTTGATTTAACTGCAGGGTACTCTTTTAATAATTTTCTTACTACAAATTATTTTTATGCTAGTTATAATGCCCAAGGAGTAAAATATCCCAATTCTGATCCTGCATTTGCATATGACAAACCAGAGAATTCATTAGTATCAGTTTTTAGCCGTTTAAATTATACATACAATGAAAAGTACCTTTTGACAGCTACTTTGCGTCGTGATGGTTCAAGCCGTTTTGCAGGTAATAATAAGTGGGGTACGTTCCCATCAATTGCGTTTGCATGGAAATTGGCTAATGAAAAATTTCTTATCTCATCCAAGGTTATTTCAGATTTAAAACTTAGAATTGGCTATGGTATAACAGGACAACAGGATGGAATTAATAATTATGATTTCCTTTCATTCTATGGTTTAAGTTCTCCTAATGCATCATATCAATTTGGTAGTACATATTACCAAATGTACCGTCCTGGTGCTTATAACCCCAATCTTAAATGGGAAGAAACAGTGACGTCTAATATTGGACTTGACTTCGGATTTTTCAATAATCGTATAAGTGGAAATATTGATGTTTATCAGAAAAATACAACTGATTTACTTAATAGTATTCCTCAGCCAGCTGGAACAAATTTTTCAGCCTTTTTCATTGCCAATGTAGGAAGTATGGAAAACAAAGGAGTTGAGTTTAACATAAATGCAACTCCAGTAAAATCCAAAAATTGGAATTGGGATGTAGGATTTAATTTCACATTAAATAAGAATAAAATTACCAACTTAACTGTTGTGCCAAATGATTCAACTTATCGTGGTATACAGTCAGGTGGTATTGCTGGAGGTATTGGTGGAGGTTTTTCACAAATACAACAAGTAGGGTACAGTCGAAATACATTTAACCTATATCAACAGGTTTATGATGCGAATGGAAAACCTGTTGAAAATGTTTTTGTGGATGTTAATGGAGATGGTATAATTAACCAGGATGATCTTACTAAAACAAAAAGTGCAGTGCCTGATTTATTTTTGGGCTTCAGCTCTAATATCAACTACAAAAGGTTTTCTGCAGGTTTTGTATTAAGAAGTAGTATTGGCAACTATGTATATAATAATATACACAGTAATAATGGAAATAAGTTGCAGATATTAGGTAATTATGTTTTATACAATGCATCAAGAGACTACCTAACTACAAATTTTAATGGGAATAGCAATAATTTACTAAGTGATTATTATATACAAAATGCTTCTTTCCTCCGTATGGATAATCTCACATTTGGATATGATGCTGGTTCTGTATTCCATAAAAAAGCAAATCTACGTTTAAATGTATCAATACAAAATGTATTTGTATTAACAAATTACAAAGGGCTTGATCCTGAAATAAGTTGGGGTGTTGATAATACAATATATCCACGTCCTCGCATTTATACATTGGGTTTTAATCTACACTTTTAATAATATCAATTAGAAAAACTGAAAGTAATTATATGAAACAAAATCTTCTAAAATCGACAGTAATGCTAATTGCATTCATAGCTCTGTTATCGGGCTGTGTAAAAAAACTTGACCTAGTTCCAGTTAACGATGTTACTAGTGATGTAGTTTATAAAACTGCGCCTGGTTATAAGCAAGCACTTGCTAAAGCATATGGTGCATTTGCTTTAACAGGTAATACAGGTGGTGGTGGAGCGCCTGATGTATCACCACAAATCATTGCAGATGAAGGTAATTCTGATTTTCTGCGATTATATTGGAATTTGCAGGAGTTAACAACTGATGAGTCATCTTGGACATGGCAGAATGATGCAGGAATTCGAGGATTAAAAGAGTTGAGTTGGTCATCCTCTAACCCTATAAGTAATGGGCTTTATTACCGATCATTTTTTCAGATAACAGTTTGTAATGATTTTATTCGTGAATCGAGTGATGCACAAATCAGCAAGCGTGGATTTACTGGAAACGATGCAACTGATATAAAAAGATATAGGGCTGAAGCAAGATTCTTGCGTGCATTTCAATATTGGGTATTAATGGATTTATATGCAAATCCTCCTTTTGTTGATGAGAACACACCTATTGCTACAGGATTACCAAAACAAATTAGCCGTACAGAACTCTTTAATTATATAGAATCGGAATTAAAAACTATTGAACCTGAATTAGCAGATCCAAGAAAAAATGAATATGGTCGAGCAGATAAGGCTGCTGCATGGGCATTGCTTGCACGTTTGTATATTAATGCAAAAGTATATACAGGTACAGAAAAAAATACTGAAGCAATTGCTAATTGCCAAAAGATTATACAAGCTGGTTATACATTACACCCCAATTACCGAAATTTGACTATTGCAGATAATAACTTAAATACAGATGAAAATATTTTTACAATTAATTACGATGCTCGTTATACACAAAACTGGGGAGGTACTACATATCTAACACATGGTCCTGCAGGTGTGCCAGGAAGTATCTCGGGTACAAATGGCAACTGGGGTGGTTTACGTCATACTCAACAGTTTGTTGATTTATTCCCTGATCCATCTGGTAATACGGATACTCGTGCTCAGTTTTATACAACTGGACAAAATAAAATTATGACTGATCTTTATGTAGGTTCGGACGGTTATTCCTCAACCAAATTTAGAAATAAAACAAGAACAGGAGCGCCTGCACCAAATGCTGATCCAAATGGTAACTGGACAGATATTGATTTTCCTTTATTTCGATTAGGTGAAGTTTACCTCATTTATGCCGAAGCTGTTTTGAGAGGAGGATCAGGCGGAAGTAGTGCTCAGGCTTTAAACTACATAAACCAATTACGTTCACGTGCATATAGTGGCAGCAACATAGGTAATATTTCAGCTGGAGATCTTTCACTAGATTTCATTTTGAATGAACGCGGTCGAGAACTGTATTATGAAGCACATAGAAGAACTGATCTTATTCGTTTTGCTAAATTCACAACATCTTCATATTTGTGGGCTTGGAAAGGTGGAGTTGCATCAGGAAGAGCTTCTGATATTAAGTATAATATTTTTCCAATACCTGCTACAGATCTATCATCGAATCCTAATCTTAAACAGAATCCAGGATATTAAGAATAAATCAAAAAAAAATTATAATGATGAAAAAAATTATAAAAAATATTTCTTTAATTGTCATACTTAATATGACATTACTAGCATGCAAAAAAGAAATAAGTCAAATAGAAAAAACTGATGGCATTTCTCCTGTCGTTACATTATCACAGTCAACTGTAGTGCTTACATCATCAAACAATAATGATACTGTTTCAGTTATTAAATGGACACCTGCTGATTTTGGTTACAAAGCAGCAGTCAACTATACAGTTGAATTAGTTAAAGATGGAAATTCTTTTAGCACTGCTAAAACAATAAGTGTTGGAAATTCAGTTCAGTTGAAATATACAGGTGCTGTACTTAACGAATCGGCAATTGGTTTGGGTATTGCTGCTGGTACAAGTGGTGTAATCAACATTCGTATTAAATCATCTTTGAGTGATTCAACTTTTATTTATTCTTCAGTTTCAAAACTTAATATAACAACTTATCAAGTTGATTTTCCTGCATTAATAGTTAGAGGTGGTAATAGTTGGGTTACGCCGTTAGCTCGTACAAAAGGGTTTGTACTAACATCTCCAAATTATGATGGTAAATATGAAGGATATATTAATCTACCAAATGCCGATGGTTGGGGTGGTGATGCATTAAAATTAGAAGTACAAAGTACGGGTATTCAATATGGCTGGGGTAGTAGCAGTACAACAATGACTGCGGGTTCGTCAGGTAATTTATGGTTCACGCCTTCGCCTAACTATATGAAGGTAAATGCAGATATTAATGCAGGAACAGTAAATTTCACTCCCGTAAAATTCTATTTATCTGGCGATCATAATGGATGGAGCACTTCTGCCACACCAATGACCTTTAATTCAGCAACAAATCAATGGATAGCAACAAATGTAAATTTTACAGCTGGAAATAAATTTGTGTTTACAAGTAATGGTAGCTACGACATTAGTTATAAAGTCAATTCAGAGGGTAAACTCGTATATGCAGGTCCGCCAAGTTGGGCAGGATCAAATATCAGCGCACCAGGAACTGGTAGTTATACTGTAATTTTAGATTTAAGTGCTGGTGATGGTAGATACACATATAAAATTCAATAAAACTAAATGCGTAGCAATTTTATTCTTTTATTTTTTTTTCTTTTTTCAATTCTTTCAACAGCAAGTTGTCAGAAAAAGAATGATATAAAACTAATACAAGAAATACCGATTTTAGAATCAAATTTTGCAAAAGGTGCTGATATCAGTTGGATAACTGAAATGGAAGCGTCTGGTAAAAAATTTTATAATGGCGTGGGAACTGAAACAGAATGTTTTGCCTTGATGAAATCTCTAGGAATGAATTCTATTCGTTTACGGGTGTGGGTCAATCCTAGTTCCTCTTGGAATAATTCAGCAGATGTTGTTGCAAAAGCTGTGCGTGCAAAAAATATCGGGTTGCGAGTAATGATTGATTTTCATTACAGTGATACATGGGCTGATCCAGGTCAACAAACTAAACCTGCTGCATGGGCATCTATGAGTTTTACAGAAATCAAAAGTGCATTAGCAAAACATACGGTTGATGTACTAAATCAAATTAAAACAGCAGGGATAACACCTGAGTGGGTTCAAGTAGGTAATGAAACAAATAATGGTATGCTTTGGCCAGATGGAAAAGCTTCAACAAACATGAGTAACTATGCTCAACTAATAAATTCTGGATATGATGCTATAAAATCAGTATTTGCCAATGCGAAAGTTATTGTTCATTTATCAAATGGTTGGGATAATTCTCTATTTCAATGGAATATTGGTGGACTAATAAATAATGGTGCTAAGTTTGATGTAATCGGGATGTCTTTATATCCCTCAAATCTTACAGGAGGTTGGTCCACCGCAAATCAACAATGTTTGTCTAATATGAATGACATGGTAACACGTTATAATAAAGAAGTGATGCTGGTGGAAGTCGGTATGCCTTGGGATAGTGCATCAGAATGTAAATTATTTATCGCTGATTTGATTACAAAAGTTAAATCTTTATCCAATAATAAAGGACTGGGTGTGTTATACTGGGAGCCACAATCTTATGGAGGATGGAAGAATTATACTCTTGGCGCATTTGATAATAGTGGCAAACCAACCATTGCATTAGATGCTTTTAAAAACTAGTTGAGTTGAAAAATTGGTTTAAATAGAAAAAATCTGAAAGATTGGTTTGATTTTAGGTTTAGCAATCAGAGTAGTTTAAAATTAGTCCCTCCATTTTATGGGGGGACTGAACTGCTAAATAATTAATAATTATTATTAACATTTTCTAGATTGATACTGTCAGAAACTAATTTATTAGGCAAAACCTATTTTAAAATGAGAAAGATGAAATTAATATATTTTGCAATTGCCATGCTTATTTGTATTTGCTCTAATGCACAGCGTAAAAAGTTGAATTTAGATGAAAACTGGAAGTTTGAATTTGGTGATGCAGCTAATCCTGAAAAAGATTTTAATTACGGTATTAAAAACATTTTCTCTAAATCTGGAGGGGCATTTGGAACTGCCATTGATCCAGTCTTTAATGATAGTACTTGGCGTACACTTAATCTACCTCATGATTGGGCTGTTGAATTACCCTTTGTAAACAATAAAAATTTAGATGTAGAAAGTCATGGATTTAAACCTGTTGGAGGTTTGTTTCCTTCAACAAGTATTGGATGGTATCGAAAACAATTTAAACTCGAAAAATTAGATTCAGGCCGAAGATATCAATTACAATTTGATGGAATTTTTAGAGATGCTAATATTTGGATAAATGGTTTTTACCTTGGAAATAATAAAAGTGGTTATTTAGGTGTGAATTATGACGTAACCGATTTTCTCAATTTCGAAAGTAATAATGTAATTGTAGTACGCGTAGATGCATCCCAATATGAAGGATGGTTTTACGAGGGTGCAGGCATTTATCGTCATGTTTGGCTTAATAGCTATCCTTCATCTCATATAGATACAGACGGTGTTTTTGCTTATGCTAAAATTAATGGAAACAAAGCAATATTGAATGTAGAAACTAGCGTTATAAATGAATATGGGTATTCAGCTAATTATTCTATTTCAACTTATTTAAATGATAGATATGGTAATAAAATTTCAGAAGCTAAAGAATATCCAATATTGTTAGATGTTCTTGAACAAAAAACATTAAAGCAAAGTATTGCTGTTAATAATCCAATTTTGTGGTCATTGGATACTCCTTATCTATATCGAATTGTAGTTGAATTGAAACAAAATGGGAAAATTATCGATCAGTACAAACTGCGTTTTGGTTTTCGTAATATTGAAATAACTTCAAAAGGAGTTTTTCTAAACGGGAAACACTTAAAAATATATGGTGTAAATAATCATCAGGATCATGCAGGTGTGGGGACTGCATTACCTGACTATTTACAATATTACAGGGTAGGTTTATTGAAAGAGATGGGTGTAAATGCATATCGAACTAGTCATAATGCACCAACCCCAGAATTGTTAGATGCTTGTGATAGTTTAGGAATGTTAGTTATGGATGAACAAAGGATACTAAACAGTGGTGCTGAGTACATGAATCAATTTGAACGATTATTAAAAAGAGATCGTAGTCGTACTTCTGTTTTTATGTGGAGTATAGGTAATGAAGAAGGATGGATTCATACTAATTCATTTGGTAAACGTATTGCTGAAACATTTATAGCAAAACAAAAAAAACTTGATCCAACACGCACATGCACATACGCTGCTGATTTAGCAAATGTTTATAAAGGAATAAATGAAGTCATCCCTGTGCGTAGTTTTAATTATAGACAGTTTGCTGTCGCAGATTATAATAAAGATCACCCTAATCAACCTATAATAGGTACAGAAATGGGTAGTACAGTTACTACTCGTGGGGAATTAGAAAAAGATTCAATACGCGCTTATCTACCAGACCAGGATATAACAGCTCCATGGTGGGCCAGCCAAGCAGAAGAATGGTGGAAGTTGGCAGCGCCAAATGATTATTGGTTGGGAGGTTTTATTTGGACTGGTTTTGACTACCGTGGCGAACCAACCCCATTTAAATGGCCTAATATTAATTCTCACTTTGGAGTTATGGACGTATGTGGGTTTCCTAAAAATATTTATTATTATTATCAAAGTTGGTGGACAGATAAAGATGTTTTACATATTTCTCCTCATTGGAATCATGTAAAAGAATGGGGACAACAAAAAAAAGTAATAGATGTTTGGGTAAATAGTAATGCAGATAATGTTGAATTGTTTTTAAATGGGAACAGTTTGGGGAAAAAGGAAATGCCATTATATGGACACTTAAAGTGGGAAGTTGAATTTGAACCTGGCACTTTAGAAGCAATCGCATATAAAAAAGGTAGATTATTAAAATCTAAAGTTGAAACAACAGGGGTGCCTTACGAAATTATATTGACGCCGTATAAAACAACTTTATTGGCTGATGGTAAAGATATTACAATCATTAATGTATCTACTATAGATAAAGAAGGTCGAGAAGTTCCAAATGCAGATAATATTATTAGGTTCAATTTAAAAGGAGATGCAAAAATAATAGGTGTAGGTAATGGTGATCCAAGTAGTCATGAATCTGATAAATGTGAAGATGGTTTATGGCAAAGAAGTTTATTTAATGGAAAATGTCAAATAATTATTCAATCGGGTTCAAATGAGGGAAGCTTTAAAATTGAAGCTAGCACTGCTAATTTAATACCTGGATCTACTGAGGTTATAATGGTAGCACCTGATGAGTTAAATAAAATTGTTATTGACGATAAATATGTTTTAAAAAACAAAATTTCTAAACCTATAATTATAGATAAGATGCTAGGGGCAGACATTTCATTTTTACCTGAATTAGAAGATAAAGGGGTGAAATTTTCTGATAAAAATATATCAAATGATGCTTTAAATATTTTACGCCAACACGGATTTAATTATATAAGACTTCGAGTATTTAACAATCCTTCGAGCCCTGATGGTTATTCACCTGAAAAAGGATTTTGTAATCTTGATTACACTAAAAAAATGGCAAAAAGAATAAAGGCTGCAGGTTTAAAACTTTTACTCGATTTTCATTATAGTGATAATTGGGCTGATCCAGGAAAACAATATAAACCTGAAGCATGGAGGAATCTAGCTTTTGAAGATTTGAAGCTATCATTATTTGAATATACAAAGGGTGTTATTAAAGAACTACAATCACAAGGGACAACCCCTGATATGGTTCAAATAGGAAATGAAATTAATCATGGCATTCTTTGGCCAGATGGAGATATAAGAAACATAAATAATTTAGCACAACTTGTTTCTGCAGGAATATTTGCTGTAAAATCTGTCGACCCAAACATAAAAATAATGTTACACGTTGCTTTAGGTGGTCAAAACAATGAATCCGAATTTTTTATTGATAATATGCTTTCAAGAGGAGTTCAATTTGACGTAATTGGACAATCTTATTATCCAAAATGGCATGGCACCTTAAATGATTTAGAAAACAACTTAAATAGTTTAGTGAAAAAGTATGATAAGGATATTATTGTTGTTGAATACTCTGAACTTAAAGAAGAAGTGAATAAAATTGTGTTTGGGCTTCCAAATGGTAAAGGAAAAGGTACATTTATTTGGGAACCACTAAATACTTGGGAGAAATTTTTCGATGAAAACGGAAATTCTAATAAACTTTTGAATTTATATGATTCATTTAATACAAAATATTTAAAAAATTAAATGATGTATAAAAATTTAATTAATAAAATTTTCATGGAGAGGTTTAAAGTAACTCCTGAAATCATTACATTCTCTCCAGGAAGAGTTAATATTATAGGAGAGCATACTGATTATAATGATGGGTATGTTCTTCCAGGTGCAATAGATAAAGGTGCATATTTTGCAGTTTCACTAAGAAATGATGAAAAAATTACTATTATATCTCATGATTTCAATTTGACTTATTATACAGATATTAATCACTTAGATTCAGTTGATAGTCAAAATTGGCCAAATTATATTTTAGGATCATTGGCACAGTTTATAAAAAAAGGAATTAGTATTAAAGGATTTGATGCATTATTATTAAGTGAAATTCCAATGGGTGCTGGTCTATCATCTTCTGCTGCAATAGAATGCGCAACAATTTTCTCTTTTAATGAATTATACGACACCAAACTTGAAAAAGTAGAAATGGCAAAAATGGCTCAAATTGCTGAACATGAATATGCAGGTGTTAAATGTGGAATTATGGATCAATTTGCAAGTATGATGGGCAAAAAAGATCATTTGTTAAAAATTGATTGTAGAAATTTAGAGTATTCTTATATTCCTTTAAATCTTAATAATACAAAAATTGTATTATTTGATACAGGTATTAAACATTCACTTGCTACTTCAGCTTACAATGATAGGAGGACATATTGTGAAACAGCAGTTACTTTAATGAATAATAATGGTTCAAATATTAAAAGTTTGAGAGATGCCTCTATTATCATGCTTGAAGACATTCGAGAAATACACCCTAATATTTATCATCCATCTACATATGTTGTACAAGAAATAGCTAGAGTTGATCAAGCTTGTGAATTCCTTAAAAATGGCGATATTTTAAATTGTGGAAATCTATTATACCAATCTCATAATGGTTTACGTGATTTATATAAGGTAAGTTGTATAGAACTTGACTTTTTAGTTGATGCGGTTAAAACTCGCAAAGGTGTTATTGGTGCAAGAATGATGGGTGGTGGATTTGGTGGATGTACCATAAATTTAATCGAAGAACAATTTATTGATGATATATTTTCATCTATTTCTATTGAATATGAAAATACATTTAAGATCCCGCTTAAAATGTATGTAACTGAATTATCAGATGGGACCATGATTTTAAATTAGTTTTATATGAATAGTTATCTTTCATTATTTGAGAATCCACATAAAAGGCTAAATCCTTTAACAGGTGAATGGGTTTTAGTTTCACCACAAAGATCAAAAAGGCCATGGTTAGGAAAATTAGAAAAAAATGACATTAATGCCCAACCAGAATATGATGATACATGTTATTTATGCCCTGGCAATAAGCGTTCAAATGATATTATAAATCCAAAATATGTAGGAACTTATGTTTTTCAAAATGATTTTCCAGCATTATTATCAGACACTCCTGATGCTTCTACTAATGATTCTTTATTACAAGCTTACTCTCAAAAAGGTATTTGTAAGGTTATCTGTTTTTCAGATAAACATAATAGAACATTATCATCAATGGAAGTAAATGAAATTAAAATTGTTATTGATGTATGGCAAAATGAATATAAAGAAATTTCAAAAATTCCTTGGGTTAAGAATATTCAAATATTTGAAAATAGAGGAGAAATTATGGGCTGTAGTAACCCTCATCCACATGGTCAAATTTGGGCGCTTAATGATATACCACAAGAAGTATTAAAAGAAACCAAATCACAAAAAGATTACTTTTTAAAATATTCTAGAAGTCTACTGTCTGATTATGTAGAATTAGAATTAATAAAAAATGAAAGAATTGTTTGTTATAACGATAGCTTTTTTGTTATTGTTCCATTTTGGGCAATCTGGCCATATGAAACAATTATAATCAGCAGAAGACATGTAAAGAGTATTTTAGAGTTTAGCGAAGAAGAAAAATATGATTTTGCTAAAGTCATTAAAATTCTCACACAGCTTTATGATAAATTATTTAACTGTTCTTTTCCATATTCCGCAGGCATGCATCAAGCTCCAGTAAATGATGAAGAGTTTTTTGAATGGCATTGGCATATGCATTTCTATCCACCATTATTAAGAAATTCGGAGATTAAAAAATTTATGGTTGGTTATGAAATGTTGGCAAATCCACAAAGAGATATTACACCAGAATTTGCAGCTTCAAAATTAAAAGAATTATATAACCTGTATTTCTCACAAATTTAAAAAAATGAAAAAATCGAAAATTTTGATAACTGGAGGACTTGGTTATATTGGATCTCATACTGCAGTTGAACTTATTGAAGAAGGGTATGAAGTTGTTTTAGTTGATAATTTAAGTAATTCTCGTTTACAAATATTAGATAATATTACTAAAATTACCGGCATATCTCCAGCTTTTTATAAACTTGATATGTTAAATATTGAAGACTTACGAAATGTTTTTTTATCGGAAAAAAACATCGAAGGTGTTATTCATTTTGCTGCACACAAGTCAGTTGGGGAATCCGTTACTTTGCCATTAAAGTATTATAAAAATAATTTATACTGTTTGATTAATTTGTTAGACTGTATGATAGAATATGATGTAAAGAATATAATATTTTCATCATCTGCAACTGTTTATGGTGAAATAGAAATATTGCCTGCAATTGAAGATACTCCTTTTAAGCCTGCATTATCTGCTTATGGTAGTACAAAACAGTTTGGAGAAGATATCATTCAAAAAGTATCTTATACATCAAATATTAATGCTATTTCTTTACGTTATTTTAATCCAGTAGGGGCACATAAATCTACTTTTTTAGGTGAATTACCCAATGGTATCCCAAATAATTTAATGCCATTTATAACAAGAGTCGCAAATGGGGAATTAGAAAAAATTGTTGTCTTTGGGAACAATTATAATACAACAGACGGCACTTGCATTAGAGATTACATACATGTCACTGATCTTGCAAAAGCACATTTAAAAAGTTTAGAAAGACTAATCTATTGTCGTGAAAATATAAATTATAAAGCTTTTAATATAGGAACCGGAAATGGATATTCTGTATTGCAAATAATAAAGGCTTATGAAGATTATAATAATGTTAAAATTAATTTTGAAATAGGTCCAAAAAGAGATGGAGACGTTCCAATTCTTTTTGCTAACACTGATTTAGCCAAACATGAACTTGGATGGGAAGCACAGTTAGGTCTTAGGGAAATTGTTATTTCTGAATGGAACTGGAATTTATATTTATCAACTAATAATTAAAAGAATGGAACTCAAATTTATAGATTACTTAATAATATTTATCTATTTTTTATTCGTTATTATTATTGGGTATGTTTTAAAGAAAAAAATTAAGACATCTAATGATTTTTTAATGAGTAATAAGTCAATACCACTTTGGATTACTTCTTTAGCTTTCATTTCTGCTAATCTTGGTGCACAAGAAGTTTTAGGAATGGCAGCCAATGGTGCTAAATATGGTTTGTATACAATGCATTTTTATTGGCTTGGAGCATCTTTAGCTATGATTTTTTTAGGTGTATTTATGATGCCTTTTTACTATGGTAGTAAAGCAAGGTCAGTTCCAGAGTATCTTGCTTTAAGATATGATGAAAAAACACGTGGTTTTAATGCTATTACGTTTGCAATAATGACTATATTTTCCTCTGGTGTTTCTCTATATGCTTTAGCAATGCTATTAAATGTCATATTGGGTTGGAATTTTGATTTATCAATCTGGTTAGCCGCTGGGATAGTTTTAATTTACACTTTTCTTGGTGGACTAACAAGTGCAGTTTATAATGAAGTTTTACAATTTTTCTTAATTGTATTAGGTATTGCTCCATTAGTTTATATTGGGATTGAAAAATGTGGCGGTATATCAGGAATAATAAATAATGTTGATCATTCAAAATTACATGTTTGGAAAGGTATGAGCAGCGCATCAATGAACCCAATGGGAGTAGATGCATTTAGTCTTGTTTTTGGACTTGGTTTTGTTTTAGCATTTGGTTATTGGTGTACGGATTTTTTAGTAGTTCAAAGAGCAATGATTTCAAAAAATTTGAATAGCGCACAAAGAACACCAATTATAGCTAGTTTCCCTAAAATACTTATGCCTGCAATTGTAATTCTTCCAGGTATCATTATTCTTGCTCTTCAGAAAACTAGCACAGGGTATGAATTACCCAATAATTCGAATGGACAGTTAGATTATAATATGGTATTGCCAATCCTGCTTGGTAAATTATATCCTAACGGTATATTAGGGTTAGGTATTACTGCATTAATTGCATCTTTTATGTCAGGAATGGCTGGAAATGTTACTGCATTTAATACAGTATTTACATTTGATATATATCAAGCTTATATTAAAAAAGGTGCTTCTGAAAAACATTATCTCTATGTTGGCAAATCATCTACTGTAGTAGGAATTGTTTTATCAATCGCCACTGCATATGTTGCTAGGGGTTATAATAGTATCATGGATTTATTACAATTAGTTTTTAGTTTTGTAAATGCTCCATTATTTGCGACATTTTTTTTAGGTATGTTTTGGAAAAGAACTTCAGCAAATGGTGCCTTTTTTGGATTAATTCTGGGTACTATTTCTGCAGCATTGACACATGGTTTAACTACCGCTGAAGGTAAAGGAGGTTGGATTGTAAATATACATTCATTCTATTCTGGAACAAGCCAGGCATTTAATATTGCATGGATAGCGTTTTTGATTTGTTTTATATGCACAATATTGATTAGTTTATTGACTAAACCACCCAAGGAAGAAAATTTGATTGGTTTGGTTTATTCATTAACACCTAAGCAAAAAGATAAAGCTAAAGTTTGGTACAAAAATCCATTAGTAATGGGAATATTAGTTTTAATACTAACCATTATATTGAACATAATCTTTTATTAAATTAATTATTTATGAATAGATTTTCAGATTTAAGATTTGTTATTGGTTTATTTTTCTCAATAATAGGAGCTATATTGATTATATATTATTTTCTTTTTTCAATAAATAGAGAAGCAGAAAATTTATATTGTGGAGTATTGTTTCTCATATTTGGATGTATTTTTTTAGCAATTAATAAAAAATCTTCCAAGGACATAGTCAATAATGAAAATTAAAGTTTTCATTATTGACTAAAATAAAAGTGAAATATTTAATTAACTCTAATAATTTTTAAAATTATTTATCAAAATAAATTGGTAGTGTATAAATTATTTAATGTTTGATAATTTCATTGTCATAAGTGATGGTAATTTTTATACTTCAATTCTTTTGGCACCAAGTTTGAAATAATTACTGGCGCCATAATGACTAGCTAAAATAGGCTCAAATGCTCTTAAATGTGTCGGGTTTTCTATTTTTTATTGTTTGATAATCAAATAGATAGGAATAAATTGTTTATTTCATAACCCTGAGGTCTCGGGTTCAAATCCCGATCTCGCTACAAAGCCTCTCACGAAAGTGAGAGGCTTTTTTAATGCGAAGCCGCGAAACAAGCTCGCTTGATTGAGCGGATGAGCGT
>JACCDM011059024.1_pt1 | contig 20748 bp, 20 predicted proteins | sample 7445851 | NCBI WGS metagenome assembly JACCDM01 (sample SAMN15323438, study PRJNA562643) | freshwater metagenome | isolation source: river surface water | place: USA:Blue River Watershed | collected 2017-08-16
GGAAAACCTCCGTTGATATGTGGCTATGGTACTAACCGGAAGCCCTGAATCTCCTGAGCCAAACGGTGAAAAGTATGTGAATTTACCTCTGTTTGGTGCGGAGGGACATCCCCATCTTTCGCACCGTCCGTCGTGGCGCTAAAGCGATGATGGCGCGAAGAACTTTGTACTGCCATCCGGGAATGCTGATCGCCTTTCCTTTCAACGCATCGCTCCATGCCTTCTTTACGAGGAAATCACCATCGAGCCACATGAAATCAGGAATTGCACCCATCTTCATGCCAGCGCGTTGGTGAAATTCTGTGCGAACAAAGCCAGGATTGAGTGAGGAAACCTTCACATTTGTCGGCAACATCTGCGTGTGAAGAGATTCCGACATTACAGTCAGATAAGACTTAGCAGCGCTGTAGTGGCCACCTGCGATAAATGCTGCAGTTGAAGAGACGTTGATAACCACACCAGAATCACGCTTTCTCATCTGAGGTAGAACTGCATGCATCAAGCGCATTGGAGCACGGACCAAAACATCGAGAACACGTTGCTCTTCATCGATCGGGCTAGCCAAGAATGACTGGTTAAGACCGAAGCCTGCATTATTAACGAGAACTTCAATCTCATGGGATGCTATGTAGCTCTCGACCTTTTCACACTCAGTTGCAAGGTCCGCTGCCAGAACTTCTACCTCAACGTTGTAGGTCTTGCGAATGAATTCAGCACGCTCTTCGAGTTTATCTCTGCTTCGGGCATTGATAATTAAGTTATAGCCCTCGCTAGCAAGTAGTCGAGCAAAGCAATCACCGATGCCGACTGAGGCACCGGTGATTAAAGCCCACTTCTTCACAGCGCAAGCCCTGCCGGATCTTCATCACGAATATGCCAACTGCTTCCATATTCTTCAATGAGATCTAGGAATGGCTTTGGCTCTAGCCACTCTGGACCAACAACTCCCACCGGATTCCATGTTCCATTTGCAATGAGCTCCATTGCAATTACTGGGTTGATTGCGGTCTGCCAGACAACTGCTTGATCGCCGTAATTCTTCATCGACCACTCGTTATCTACAACGTTATAGATGTAGCAGGCGTAAGGCTTGCCCTCTTTATTCTTGCCTGCGATATGTGCTCCAGCGCATGTCTTGCCGCTCATCTGAGGGCCAATCTTTGCTGGATCTGGCAGTAAGGATGCGAGGAAATCACGAGGAGCAATCTCCATGCCTCGGTAGTTAACTTTCTCTTTCTTTGAGAGCCCAAGTGCATGGATTGTCTTGAGCTTCTCAATGAAGTCATTACCTAGTCCGTATTTGAAGGTGACCTTCTTTGCATTTACCTTCTTAGGAATCAGAACTACTTCTTCATGCTCAACATCAACACATTCGACGGGACCGATACCAGCGGGGAAATCAAAGGTGACTCCACCGGTAAATGGCTTTGCAGTATGGAAAGCGCCGTTCTCCCAAATCAGCGGGGGATTGAGACATTCTTCGATAGTTGTCCAGATCGAAAATGATGGAGCGAATTCATAACCTTCTACGGCCAAGTTTGAGCCATCGAGAATCGTGACCGCATCTATCTCACTGAAGAGGTAATCCTGGGCATAACGAGCAAAGACATCACTCATGCCGGGTTCGATACCCATTCCGACAAGCGCGTACTTACCGCTCTGCTCCCATGCATCGTGTTGAGCGAATTGCTCATCGCCCAACATCACTCCAACTTTATTAAATGGATCTGTTGGGTGGGCAGTCGAGAGCGACATTGCCATATCGATGTAATTGACTCCTGTGTTCTTCGCGGCGTTAAAGATATTCATTACAAAACGTGGATCTACCGCGTTGACCACGACATCAGGGCTGACCTGACGAATCAAGCCTTCAAGTGCCACCAGATCGCCGGCATCCACCCCCATCGCAGTAAAACGTGGGTCTTGGATCTTTGAAGTGACAGCTTGCGCGCGAGCAAGGTCGTAATCCGCAATCACTAATTCAGTGATGAATGGCTTACGAGATGCGATATTTGCGATTGCACTGCCAACTCCGCCTGCGCCAATGATGAGCGCTCTCATGGGAATGGCCTTTCGTTCGTGATAGATATGAAATCCCGAGTGGATTCCAGGGAAGGCTACCTATACCGATAACCTTTGCCAAGCACATCGGCAGGCTCGATGTCTTAAGTCCTAGTAGCTCAGTGGATAGAGCAACCGCCTCCTAAGCGGTAGGTCGCAGGTTCAACTCCCGCCTAGGACACTACGATAATTACATGTCCGCAAAATCGACCATCAGAAAATTCCTCAAAGAGGAGTCTTCTTCTGGCTTGCTGCTCATCTTCGGAGCGATCTTGGGATTAATTCTGGCTAATGCCCCAACCGCCGATCTATACAACACAATCCTGGCAAAAGGTTTCACAATTGATCTTCCTCTCTTTTATCTCTCCTTAACTGTTACCAAGGTAATCAACTATCTCTTGATGTCACTCTTCTTCTTTGTTGTTGGCATGGAGATCAAGCGCGAAGTGATTTCGGGCCATCTCTCGTCTATAAAGAAAGCAGCGGCACCATTTGTCGCAGCCCTTGGGGGCATGGCTCTTCCTGCGATTATCTATCTCGCAATTGCAGGTAAAGAGGGAAGTCATGGATGGGCCATTCCAGTTGCAACAGATATCGCTCTCGCTGTCGGTGTCCTTGCGCTTATGGGTAGTCGCGTCTCCTTTGCAATGAAGACATTTCTATTGGCGCTTGCCGTTATCGACGATATTGGCGCGATTGCGATTATTGCGTTCTTCTATAGCGATGATCTCGCCCTCAATTGGCTTGCAACTGGCTTACTTACATTTACTTACATTCTTCTCTCATACAAGAAGGGTTTTAGTAACCGCTTTATCACCGGGCTCTTAGCCCTCCTTCTCTGGTACTCGTTCTATCGAGCAGGTATCCACCCAACTTTGGCTGGAGTACTACTCGGTTTCGCTCTTCCGCAATCCGAGGCCCTTGAAGAGAGACTTCATCCTTGGTCTAGCTTCTTGGTTGTTCCGATCTTCGCCCTTGCAAATACCGGAGTAGAAGTTTCAATTGATTCAATTAAGAGCGCTGCCACTTCTTCAATCGCGATTGCGATATTTGTCGCCCTAGTAATTGGAAAGCCGCTGGGCATATTCTTATTTACCAAGATCTTCACAAAGCTGAAGATTGCAGAGAGCCCAGAGCAGAACGGAAAGTTAGATCTTGTGGCCACGGGAAGTGCCGCAGGAATTGGCTTTACTGTCTCTATATTTATTGCAAAATTAGCCTTTAAGGAGCAGTCACTTCAGGACCTTGCGATTGTGGCAGTGATTTTTGCTTCAGTAGTAAGCGCACTATTGAGCTTTGCGCTCTTTAAGGGACCAATTAATAAGAGCGCTAGAAATCTTTAAAGTTATTTCTTCTTAATCCTGCGAATCTCTTTTCGCATCGCTCTTATCTCGGCACGTTCTGCCTTAATTGCTTTATTAGTTGGAAATGCCCATTTCAAAATTGGAATAAGTATGAGACCAAAAACAAAGTAACCAGCGATACTCTGGAAGAAGAGCGCGTTATTGATTCCACCGAGCATATCTATGCCACCTTAGGCAAAGACCACGGTGCGGTGGCCGACGATGAAGATGCGATCCTCTGCATATAGCTGCACTGCGCGCGAGAGCACTCGCCGCTCGATATCGCGCCCAATGGAAATGAGCTGCTCCGGTGTTGCTGTATGGCCAACATGTGCCACATCCTGCTCGATGATGGGACCCTCATCGAGATCTGCAGTAACGAAGTGCGCAGTCGCTCCAATAATTTTTACACCGCGATCATGGGCCTGGTGGTAAGGCTTGGCGCCTTTAAAGCCAGGTAAGAATGAGTGGTGAATATTGATGATCTTGCCAGGAAGAGCTGCACAGAATTCGGCTGAAAGTATCTGCATGTATCGAGCAAGAACTACGAAATCAATCTTTAGCTCAGCGATCTTCGCCAACATGATCTGCTCTTGCTGGGACTTATTGGTCGAATCAATTGGCAGATACATAAAAGGAATTCCGTGGGATTCAACGAGACTTCTTAAATCTTCTCGATTAGAGATGACGAGTGGAATCTCAACCGGCATCTCATTGAGCTCGAGCAAGTAGAGCAGATCGCGTAAACAATGGCTCTCCTTCGTTACCAGTACTAATGCACGAGGCTTCTGATCTGTTGGGCGGATATGGAGCGATGGTTGGAACTGAGCAAGGCCCGCTTGCAGGACCTCAGTTGCCCGTTCGAGAGATTGTGCGGATTCAAAACGAGTACGCATCACGAAGGTGTTTGTGGCGTGATCAGTGAATTGCTGATTCTCAATGATGTTGCCCTCTGCTGCCAAGACAGCGCTGGTCATGGCATGAACAATGCCGGGCTGATCAGCACATTGCAGGGAAGCGATTAAATCCATAGGTGGATTCTAGAGAGTTAATGCTTAATGGTAAATCGCTGCATACTTGCAGGCGCCCACCAGTTACGCTCACCGAAGAGGCGCATCAGAGCGGGAACCAAAAGCCCTCGAACGATCGTTGCATCAAGCATCACAGCAAGGGCAACGCCAAATCCCATTGATTTAATTGAAGTGACACCGCTGAGCACAAATGATGCAAAGACAACGGCAAGCAATACAGCGGCAGCGGTAATGATTCGAGCAGATCGCTGTAGACCGATGGCTACCGCATCCTCGTTTGATTTACCGGCATCATGTTCTTCGCGAATACGTGAGAGCAGGAAGACTTCATAATCCATAGATAAGCCAAAGACCACTACGGCAATCAAGATGACGATTGAGGTATCGAGTGCGCCGGTAACGGTGAAGTCACCTACGAGCCACTTGAGGTGGCCATCGATAAATACCCATGTGAGCACGCCCATTGTGGCTGCAAGTGAGAGCACATTGAGAATGATTGCCTTAATCGGCAAGATGATCGATCCAGTAAAGAGGAAGAGCAGAATTAGTACGCTGATTGCAATCCATCCAAATGCAAGTGGAAGCGTTGAAGCAATTCCGTCCTGTGAATCTGTGTAATCAGCTGCAACTCCACCAATCATGGTTCCTGCAGGTTCATTGAGGTCACGTAGATCGTGAATTAACTTCTGTGCCTCTGGAGATCTTGGCAACATCGAATGAATCGCTGTGACACGTAAATCCTCACCATATGCACGAGCAGGGTTAACAAGTACTACGCCATCTACCTTTGCGACAGCTGCGAGATAAGCATTTACCTCATCGCTCTTTGCGACACCACCGGGAATAATGATTTCAATTGGATTACCGGTCTGCCCAGGGAATCGCTCTGCCTGAACTGCAGTTGCAATTGCTGCCGGATTTGATGCCGGCAGCGTTCGTGAATCAGTCTGTGAGAACTTTGCATTTGTAAGTGGCGCTGCGAGCACTCCGAGAACAATGAGCGAGAGAACGGTTACTGAAACAGGGCGACGCATCACAAAGCGCGCAGTTTGAGCCCAGCGACCTTCCTCCTTAGGAGTGATCGCGCTTCGGCGAATGACACCCTTATCAATCTTGGTTCCAACGAGGGCAAGGATTGGTGGCAGTCCGCAGAGCGCGCCTACAACTGCAAGTGCAACTACTGAGACACCGGCATATCCAAATGATTTGAGGAATGGCAGCGGGAAGAAGATGAGAGACATCAGAGTGACAAGTACGGTCAAGCCTGAATAGAAGACAGTCTTTCCAGCCGTTGCCATCATCGTGACAATAGATTCTTCAACGCTCTTTCCATGATGAAGCTCTTCACGGAAACGATTAACCATCAGCAAGGCGTAATCGATTCCAAGACCTAGCCCCATACCTGTTACGAGATTGAGCGCATAGACGCTGACATCAGTAAAGAGGGTGAGTAGGTAGAGAACGAAGAATGCACCGAGAATCGCAGCAACTCCCACAATTAAAGGCATCGCAGAAGCGGCCAAAGCACCGAAGACAAAGGCGAGCAAGATGAAGGTGAGCGGAATCGATATAGATTCAGAGAGTTTGAGATCCTTGCCAATTTTCTCGGTAATTGCATTACCAATCACACCAAAGCCACCGGCATAGAGATCAAAATCATCAACTTTTCCGTCGTAGCTCTCCTGAAATATTTTTCCGAGCTCTTGGCTCTTGGGACTAAAGGCCTCGCCATCGCCGTAAATAAGAATGTAAGCAGCATTTCCATCGCTTGACTTCAGTGATGGTGCACCACCGGATGTCCAGTATGAAAGTGTCTTCGATACGCCTTCTTCGGCGCCCATCTTCTTCTCGAGTGCAATAGCACGTGCGGCAACGGTTGGGTCATCAACACTTGTTCCAGCATCGACCATCACAACAATCGCTGGATCTGATTCATTGAGGGTCTCGCTGATGTACTCGTAGACCTTGTATGAATCACTTGAGGCGATTGAGTACCCGCCTGAATCAAGTCGGTTAAATACCTGTGCGCCAGCTCCACCTGCAACCAGGATTGAGATAACAAAGGTAATAACTGCGATTTTCTTACGGCGGACGGCAAAGTGGCCAAGTTTTTCGAACATGGAGGAAGTATGCAGGAGTAGACTGCACTCGTCCTGTTTGAAAGGGGGTCTAACGCTGTGAGTAATATCTTTCCTGAAACAACTGATGATGAACGCGACCCTCGTGAGGATCAAGCCGAGCTAGATCGACGTGAGGCTGAAATTAAAGGTGATCGCCCGCCTCATCACGGCGGCTAATCTGCAGAGGCAGGCTTTGGTGCTGAATCAGTCTTGTAGAAACCAGAGCCTTTAAAGACGACTCCAACGTTGCTGTAAACCTTCTTGACCTCTCCCTTGCATTCAGGGCATTCGGTGAGGGCGTTATCGCTAAATGATTGAACAATCTCAAAGGCATGGCCGCAGGCGCTGCATGCATATTGATATGTAGGCATCAGATGTGACCTTTCTCGATGTGATTTAACGCTCTTCGACTGGTGCCATAGTCTAAAGAAGTGAGACGATAGGCGCGAATCAACGCCTCAAGGGGGACACATGAAGAAGGTTCTGAGCGCATCAATCGCTCTAATAGCTCTACTCATCTCACCTGCCGCGCAGGCAAACACACTTGTCTCATCAAGTCCATCAGCTGGCCAATCCTTAGAGGCGGCACCTAGCGCAGTGACAATCACAACTGAGCTTCCCATCATGGATGCAGGAAACGATGTGGTCGTCACTGATCCATCAGGAATCCGTGTCGATGATGGAACTCTCACCATCGCAGGAAATGAAGCAGTCGTAGGTCTTAAGAATTTTGTTCGCTCAGGTATCTACACAGTCACCTACACACTTCTTGCCGAAAATGATGTTCCACTGACAGGTTCATTTACATTTAACTTTGCAGAACCAACTGTTGTTGCAACGATTGCACCAGAGCCAACTCAAACTCCAACACCATCTGGCAATAATGCCGGAACAACAATCTTCGTTCTCGGACTTTTGCTGGCGGCTCTTGTTGTGACAGTCGCGCTCGCTCGTTACGCTCGAAAGTTATATAGCGAGCGATGATTCTCAATCAGGGCGCGTTTTATTTACTCGCCTTTGCAACCATTGGAACTTTGCTTGCCTCATCGCTCTTTGTTACGAATAACGATGGAGCGCTAACGGCAAACGGGCTCAAGATAAAGAAGAGCGCAACCCTCCTTGCCTCACTTTGGTTCCTCTCCGCATTTTTAGCTGTCATTTTCAAAGTTTCACAGATTCTTGATGTTCCATTTGTAGAAGCCTTTGATGGAGCAACGCTTAACTCTTATCTCACACAGACCGATCTCGGCCAAGCAATGTTCATTCAGATAATTGGGCTCGCTTTGGTCGCGATTGTGCTTCCTTTCTTTAAGCGCGCTCTGCCTTTAATTATTCTTATGGGGATTGCGTTGATTTCGCTTGTCTCTCCCATCTTTCAAAGTCATGCAGCTGCCAGCGGATCACATGCCCTTGCTATTGGCGCCCTCGTTACCCACGTCATCGCACTCTCCCTTTGGGTGGGCGGATTATTTGGTGTTCTCTATATTCCTCTCGAAGAGCGAACCACAGCTCTTTATCGCTTCTCTCAGGTAGCGCTATGGGCAGCTATCGCAGTTGTTGTGAGTGGAGTAGCTACAAGTTGGACTCGACTCAACGATAAATCTGCCTGGGGTACTCAATATTCATATGTAGTGATTGCAAAGGTAGTGCTCACAGTCGCTCTTCTTGCAATGGGTTATGCCAATCGCAAGGCGCTTGAATCAAAGGATCAACTTCGCCTGCAGGAGCTACTTCGCCTCATTGGGGTTGAGGCGATGGTGATGGCATCGGTTGTCTTTATGGGAAGTTGGCTCTCACAGATTCAACCGCCAATCGGCGATGTAACACAACTGTCAGCTGCTGAGCTATTGGTAGGACAGAAAACCCCACCGCCACCATCCCTAATAAATATTCTCAAGCTTTATAACCCAGATGCGCTGATGATTGCGCTCTTGATTACTGCAGTTGCGCTCTACATCAAGGGTGTCGCGGTTTTGAAAGCACGTGGCGATGCTTGGCCAATTGGTCGCACGATTGCATTTGCAACAGGAATCGCGCTGATTGATTTTGCGACATCAGGTGGGCTAGGTGTTTACGCGGTCTTCTCCTTTGAATACCACATGATTGCGCATATGTTGCTGGGAATGATTGCCCCAATTGGTTTAGTTCTTGGCGCACCAATTACATTGGCTTTGCGAACTCTTCCGCAGAGTCGAGATGGAAAAGAACGTGGAGTAAGAGCGCTTGCACTCACCCTTCTTCATTCTAAGTATTCTGTGATACTCACCAACCCCATCACTGCGTTAGCGCTCTTTGATGGCTCGCTCTTCGTTCTCTACTTCACCGATTTATTCGGTTTCCTGATGCAAAATCATGCAGGTCACATCTTGATGAATATCCACTTCATTCTTGTGGGCTTCTTATTCTTCAATGTGATTATTGGAATCGATCCAAGCCCTCGTAAGTACCCACACATTATTCGTATCGTGATTCTCTTTGGCGCTATGAGTCTTCATGCATTCTTCTCAATTGCGCTCATGTCTACATCTACTTTGATTGATGGCGGTTATTACGCCTCATTGAGAACTCCATGGGTGACCGATCTATTGTCAGATCAGAATTCAGGCGGAAGCGTCGGTTGGGCGATGGGAGAAGTCCCAATCATCCTTGCGCTCATCGCGACCTTCATCCTCTGGAACCGCGAGGATAAGCGTGAGGCTGTACGTATAGATCGCAATGAGGCACGCTTAGCAGCGATGGGTGAGCCCGATGAACTTGCACAGTACAACGCGTACTTGAATACACTTACTAAGCGCGATCTCAACGAGGAGAAGAAATGACGCTCAAAGATGTTTATGTACTGCCACAGGAGTACAACGATCTCCGTGACTCAGTTCGAGCACTGGCTGAGAAAGAAATTGCACCATTTGCTCATGCAGTCGATGAAGACCATCGCTATCCGCAAGAGGCGCATGATGCACTCCTCAAAAGCAGCCTCTTTGCCGCGCACGTCCCAACTGAGAATGGTGGCGATGGAGCAGATGCTCTCGCTGTCGTCATCATTATCGAAGAGATTGCACGCGTCTGTGGTTCTGCCTCACTTATTCCTGCAGTAAATAAACTTGGATCTTTCCCGCTCATTCTTGGTGGAAGCGAAGAGCAGAAGAATAAGTGGCTACCTCAACTCGCTAAGGGCAAAGGCTTCTCATACTGTCTCTCAGAATCAGAGGCGGGCTCTGATGCAGCAGCTCTTAAAACAAAGGCAGAGCGCGTTGGCGATAACTGGGTAATTAACGGCAGCAAAAAGTGGATTTCAAATGCTGGCGTCTCAGAGTTCTACACTGTTATTGCACAGACCGATCCATCACTTGGTTCAAAGGGAATCACTGCATTCGTAGTAGAAAAAAGCGATCCAGGAATTTCCTTTGGAGCACCTGAAAAGAAGATGGGTTTCCGCGGTTCTCCAACCCGTGAGGTCTATTTCGATAATGTAACTATCGGAGATGATCGCCGGATCTCTGAAATTGGTAAGGGCTTCGCTCTTGCGATGGATACTTTGGATCACACTCGTATCACTATCGCTGCACAAGCTCTTGGCCTGGCACAAGGTGCATTTGATGCGGCGAAGAAGTATTCGCATGAGCGCAAGCAATTTGGCAAGGAGATCTTTGATTTCCAAGGAATCCAATTCATGTTGGCTGATATGGCCATCGCAATCGAATCTGCTCGCCAGCTAACTTATGCTGCAGCAGCAAAGTCAGAGCGCAATGATGCAGACCTCAAGTTCTTCTCAGCAGCCTGTAAGACACTTGCCACCGATGTGGCGATGAAGGTGACTACCGATGCAGTGCAGATTCTTGGCGGCTACGGATATGTCAGCGACTACCCAGTCGAGCGCATGATGCGAGATTCGAAACTCACCCAGATCTATGAGGGCACAAATCAGATTCAGCGCATAGTTATCGCACGTAATCTTCCATGAACACGCTCTTTGATCCACTCACTCTCCGTTCTGTAACTTTTAAGAACCGAGTCTGGGTCTCGCCAATGTGCCAATACTCAGCAAATGATGGTTTTGTCGGTGAATGGCATCAGGTTCACTTGGGTTCATTTGCTACCGGTGGAGTTGGAATGATCATGGTTGAGGCAACCGGTGTTGTTCCAGAAGGTCGCATCTCTATTGGATGTCCTTCTATTGAAGATGACGAACATGCTGAAGCATTTAGACCGATGATTGATTTCGCTCACCAATATGGCGTGAAGATGGGAATTCAATTGGCCCATGCTGGTCGCAAAGCATCGACGATGCGCCCAGGTTCAGATCACCTCATGGCGAGTGCAAGTGAAGGAGGATGGCAGGCGGTCTCACCTTCACCGATTGCTTTTCACGGTTATCCAGAGCCACGTGAGCTCACAAATTTAGAGATCAAACTTCTAGTCCGTGACTTTGCGGCTGCGGCGGTGCGCGCAGTTGAAGTTGGCTTCGATGTTATCGAAATTCATGCTGCTCATGGATATTTACTTCACCAGTTCTATTCTCCGCTAGCAAATACTCGTACCGATGAATACGGCGGAGATTTTGAAGGTAGGACGAGATTTTTAGTTGAGGTAGCGCAAGCAATTCGAGAAGCGATTCCTGAAGGCACGCCGCTGCTTGTCAGAATCTCTGCCACTGATTGGATTGATGAGGGCTGGAACGTCATTGATTCAATCGAACTTTCGAAGATTCTAAAGGTGATTGGCGTCGATCTGATTGATGTCTCAACGGGAGGAAATCTCCATAACGCACCGATTAAAGCGACCCCAGGATTCCAAGTTCCATTTGCAGCTGCGATCCGCAACGAAGCAGGGATTCCGACTTCTGCTGTTGGCTTGATTACCGAACCAGAGCAAGCTCAATACATCATCGAAACCGGTGAAGCAGATGCAGTCTTCCTCGCACGTGCAATGCTCCGCAATCCACGCTGGGCGCTATCTGCCTCAGAGAAACTTGGCGTAAAGATTGATTGGCCTGCTCCACTAGATCGCGGCCGAACACTTAACTAAAAACTCTTACCAACTATCCATCGCTACATCCCACGATTCACGTGGAAGGTCATGCTCCATCCTTTCAAAGCGATAGACGACCCCATGTTTCCAGGCGCGCAGATGTGGAAGTGCTCGGTCATAGAAACCACCACCCTGTCCCAGGCGATATCCGTCGGGATCAATGGCCAGCGCAGGGACCAAGACAAGATCGATGAGATCCAGATTAGAGAAGATTTCACCGACAGGTTCGTGGAACTTTCCATTTTGCTTTAAATTCTCTGCACTTCCATTCCACTGCACCCACTCGATATCTTCGCCATTTACCCGAGGAAGTAGAAGTGTCTTTCCCGCACCAATAAATCTTTGATTGAGTTCTCGAGTATCAGGTTCGGTGCCATAGGAATAGTAAGAGGCAATCACTGAAGCTTGTGAAATTTCTGGGATTTCTAATAGGTGTAAGAGATTGTGTTCTACATAACGTTCTTCACGTTGTGCGCGCAGGCGACGGCGCAAGTTTGCTTTCATATCTGCGCGACTGGTTGCCATTGAAATCCCCTAGAAGTGAGCCTTTAACAAGTAAGGTTACTGTCTATGTCCGATCGTGTGCGCGTTGATGAGGTACTTACCTCGCTATTAAATCTCTGCACCCCGCTCGAACCATTTGATATGCCGCTTCTCGATGCTCATGGCGCAACTCTGGCTGAAGATGTCTATGCCGGCGAACGACTTGTCATGAAATCAGGTAGCCGCATCCGCTCTACTCAGATTGGTCTCGCTGCATCAATCGGTCTCGATCATCTGCCTACCCGTCCACATCCACGTGTTGTCGTAATCTCAGCCGGCCCCGATCTGGTCGAGCCAGGCATTAGCCTGAAAGATCAAGAAGAGTACGAGACGAATTCGTGGCTCCTGACAACGGCAGTCAGAGAAACAGGTGCCGTCGCCTATCGTGTTCACTCTATCCCTGAGAATGAAGACCAATTAAAGGATGCAATTGAAGATCAATTGGTCCGTGCAGATCTCATCATCATTTCGGGCGAACGTCACGATGACTCATTTGATTTAATCACCCGCACCTTGCAACAACTCGGAGATGTCACTGCAGTTGAGGTGGCAATAGATTCAAGCGGGCGACATAATTTTGGAACAATCGGCCCTGACAAGGTGCCGGTAGTGACCTTGCCAGGTGATCCAATCGCTGCCTACATTTCTTTCGAACTACTTGTGCGCCCAATGATTCGCACCATGCTTGGCGCATCAACTATCCACCGCCCATCTGTAAAGGCGCGCTTAGAGAAGGGTCTCTCTTCCACCGAAGGAGTCCGCTCCTATGTTCGCGGTCTTCTCAGCGAGGATGGCAAGTCGGTAGCGCCTTTAGGATCGCAGGATGAGCAGGCAACTTTGTCTGATGCCAACGCTCTGATTGCTGTTTCAGAGAACGAGGGCGATGTTGCAGCCGGCGCCGAAGTAACTGTTGTTGTTCTCGAACGACGTTACATCTAACTCTTGACCATGTGGCCAATTTCTCTGCGTGGTGAGCAGATCGAACTTCGACCACCACGATTTTCAGATCGCAGGCAGTGGAATCGTGTTCGTGCCGAAAACCGCGATTGGCTTACTCCTTGGGAGGCGACCCTTCCGCAAGCTCCAGAAGGCACCCCTGCTAGCGAATTTGTGGCTAAGCGCCCCTCTTTTTATTCAATGGTTCGCGCACTTAATAGCGAAGCACGTGCCGGCCGCTCATATTCCTTTATGGTGTGGCAGGGTAAGAACCTGGTTGGTCAGATCACGATGGGCGGGGTCATCTACGGAGCCCTCCGCGGCGCCCATATTGGGTATTGGATTGATAAGAATTACGCAGGTCGGGGATTAACGACCGATGCGGTAAATACCTTGACCCGCTTTGCTTTCGAAGGCCTAGCCCTCCACCGAATCGAAATCAACATCCGCCCAGAGAATGCAGCATCTATCAGGGTTGCCGAGAAGGCGGGGTATACATTTGAAAGTGATCGCCCAGAATTTCTGCATATAGCGGGGGCTTGGCGTGACCATAAATCATTTGTAAAAGTAAATGATTTAGTGAAATAACTGCTCGGAAATCCCAGAGGTTTTACGCTCGCCCAACTAATCTTGGCTCATCATGGCGTCGGGAATTATCTATCTAGCAATTGTGGGCATGTGGGTTGCCTATTTTCTGCCTCGCTGGATACATAACAAGAACGAGTTTTCGGGAAAACATGTCGAAAGTTATAAGAGCGCTCTTCGCGCTGTTGCAGGAATTACTCCCGGAGCAAGAATCGGATCAGGCGTCATCTACACAGATGTTGATCGCGTAGCTCGAGTAGCACAACAGCTTCTACGCCGACGAATTATCTTTGCAAGTATCACTCTCACTTTTATTTTGACGTTAACAGGAGTTCTCATGAGCACTCTCGCGGCTGCCACAATTCTTCTTCCAGTGACAGGTTTGATTATCTACATCGCAAGCGTTCGTCGCCAGGCAAATGCTGAGGCGATTCAACATCGCCGCATGGATCAGATTCACCGTCGCACAGAAGGCGTCTCACACACAAACTTGCAAGAGGTTATTGCCCCTAAGGCATCAACTGAACACTGGATTCCTTTTGCAGAACGTGAACTCAAAGGCGTGACTATCTTGCCTAAGGGAACGGCTGCTGCACGTGCAGAGTGGCAACCGAATGAAGTTCCTCTGCCTACCTATGTCACAGCGCCTAAGGCTATTCAGCCAAAGCGCATCATCGACCTCACTGAGCCAGGTAAATGGAGCGATGAACAAGAGGCGCTCGAGCGCGCAGCTTTGGCTGCCGCCGCTCCATCACGCGATGAGATCTTCGATCAGCAGTTGGCTGATGAAGCGGTCGAACGTCTTCGCAGTAACCGCGCTGCTAATCAGTAATTAAATCCAGCTCGCAAACCACATTCGCGCATGCCATGCGTCATAGGTAATGACATCTCCCATATAAAGCGGCAAGAAGTAAAGAAAGTTTGTTGCAACAAGCGCGAAGAACGCTAGAAGTAGAAACTGACCAAATCTATAAGCGCGGTCGCTTTTTCGTCGTTGTGACGTTAAGAATAAACGGGCACAGTAAACAAGAGCTAGAACGAGAAACGGTTCGAAAATAATCGCGTAGAAATTAAATACAGTTCGCTCTTGAAGGAAGAACCACGGTAGATATCCCGCTGAAATTCCAGCAACAATAATTGTCTGAGCTGGATCAAAATTGCGATGCAACAAAGCGCGAATCCAGAAACCAATCACTACTGCAACTGCAATTGTTCCCGCCCACCATAAGAGCGGGGTTCCAAGTGCAAGGACTTCCTGTGAGCATGTTGTTGCACCACAGCTTGTGGGTGTCTCATAGAAGAAACTTGTTGGACGTCCCATCACCATCCATGACCAAGGGTTGGCCTGATACGGATGCTTCTCAGAGAGACCGGTATGGAAATTAAGCATCTCTTGGTGATAGTAAATAAATGAAGTGAGCGGATTACTTGAGTAATTACGATCCCAACCACGTGTTGATGCAAACCATCCCCACCAAGAAGTGATGTAAACGGCGAGAGGAAGAATTCCAAATGATGCGATTCGTGAGAGTGAAGGCCGAATTAATTCGCGACCGGTGTGATGAGCGAAGGCGCGATAGAGCGCGATTGCTCCAAAGATGATGATGAAATAGAGCGCGCTCCACTTTGTGGCTAAAGCCAGACCTAAGAAGAGACCACACCACCAGTATCTACGTGCAATAAAGAAGTATGTGGCGCAGAGAATAAAGAATGCGAGGAAGTTATCAAGTAGCGCCGTGCGAGAGTGCACTAGAGCAAGGCCATCAACTGCCATAAGCCCTGCCGCCAACGCTGTCAGAATTGGTGAATAGAAGAGACGATGTGCAATAAGCGCGATGATGAGAATCATCAATGAGCCCACAAGCGCCGTCATAAATCTCCAGCCAAGAGGGTTGTCACCAAAGATTTTGATGCCAGCTGCAATCATCCATTTTCCGACAGGGGGATGGACGATAAATTCAGAATCTGCGCCAGTGACTTCGACTCCATACTTTAAATAGTCTCGCGCGCCATCGACGTAGTAGACCTCGTCAAAAATTGGTGTCTTGATTGATGCGAGGTTAAAGAGTCGCAGGATAAATGAAGAGAGAGCGATCAATAGTGGGGCGATAGCTGCAACCATGAGTTAAGAATATGGGAAGATACTCATATGGCACTCACCCTTGCAGCGACTCCTCTTGGAAATCCGCTCGATGCGAGTCCACGCTTAAAGGCCGCTATTGAGAACGCTGAAATCATTGCAGCTGAAGATTCGAGGCGCTTCCATCGCCTCGCCTCAGATATCAGCGCAACTTTTACGGCAAAAGTTCTCTCCTTCTTTGAAGGCAATGAGACAGATCGAACTCAAGAATTACTGATCGCCCTTCGCAATGGAAAGAATGTGGTTGTAGTTTCGGATGCCGGAATGCCAACAATCAGCGATCCTGGATTTAGATTGATGCGAGATGCGATCTCCGAAAACATTGAGGTTCATGTAATTCCTGGGCCAAGTGCGCCAACAATGGCAATTGCACTCAGTGGACTTCCGACTGATCGCTTCACCTTTGAAGGTTTTGCACCGCGTACATCGGGCGCACGTATCTCTTTCTATGAATCCCTACGGTTTGAAGAACGCACCATGGTCGTCTTTGAAGCGCCACATCGTTTACTGGAATCACTCTCAGATGCTGCCTCTATTCTCGGCGGCGATCGCCATGGAGCAATCTGTCGTGAGATGACTAAAACTTACGAAGAGACAATCCGTGGAACGCTCGATGAGCTAGTTTCTTGGGCAGATAGCCATGAAGTACTTGGTGAGATCACTCTCGTATTCGCTGGTGTCGAAATCGGAACTCAAGAGCTGACCAACACTGAAATGGTGGCGAAAGTTCGCGAATATGAGGGTGCCGGTATGGATCGCAAAGAGGCCATTTCTACCGTGGCGAAGGAGCTCGATTTACCGAAGAAGTTGGTCTATGCGGCGGTAGTTGAGGCTCAAGCCAGGGTAAAAAATAATCTAGAAGCCAATTAAGATTGGCCAATGAAGTCTTTCTATCTGACGACTCCGATCTACTACGTCAACGATGCGCCTCACATTGGCCACGCCTACACAACTGTTGCAGGCGATGTTCTTACTCGTTGGCATCGCCAACGTGGTGAGGCAGTCTGGTTCCTCACCGGCACAGATGAGCACGGACAGAAAGTCATGCGTACCGCTGAGGCAAATGGTGTTGCACCTCAGGCTTGGGCAGATAAATTAGTTGAAGAGGCATGGAAGCCAAATTGGCAGGCGCTCAATATCGCAAACGATGATTTCATTCGCACAACAGAAGCTCGACATATGGATCGAGTACAGAAGTTTCTTACTTCTCTGAAAGATAAGGGCTTCATCTACCAAGGCGACTTTGAAGGCCCTTACTGTGTCGGCTGCGAAGAATTTAAACTACCTGGCGATCTCCTCGATGGAAATCTCTGCCCTATTCATAGCAAGCCAGTTGAGAATGTAAAAGAGACTAACTGGTTCTTCAAGCTCTCTGAATTCACCCAGCCGCTCTTAGATCATTACAAGAACAACCCTGAGGCATGCCAACCAGAGTCAGCTAGAAATGAAGTAGTTTCATTTTTAGAAGGTGGCGTTCGCGATCTTTCAATCTCTCGTTCAACATTCGATTGGGGAGTCCCTGTCCCGTGGGATACCGATCAAGTGGTCTACGTCTGGTTTGATGCTCTACTTAACTACGCAACAGCTGTGGGCCTCACAGATGAGCCTTCATCTGAAGGTGGCAAGAAGTTTGCTCAAACATGGCCAGCTGATGTCCACCTCGTCGGAAAAGATATCTTGCGATTCCATGCAGTTATCTGGCCGGCAATGTTGATGGCGGCAGGTCTGCAAGTTCCCAAGAAGGTCTTCGCTCACGGTTGGTTACTAGTCGGCGGCGAGAAGATGTCTAAGTCCAAGCTCACCGGTATCGCACCAGCAGATATCACCGACCACTTTGGGGTTGATGCTTTCCGTTATTACTTCCTGCGTGCGATTCCATTCGGTAGCGACGGCTCCTTCTCTTGGGAAGATATGAGCGCTCGTTACACATCAGAGCTAGCAAATGACTTTGGAAACCTCGCATCACGCCTGGCAGCGATGGTTGAAAAGTACTGTGGCGGAGTCCTTCCAGCAGTTGCTGAAGATAGTGAATTGTCAGCTGCTTTGAAGAGGACAGTTGCAACAGCAGATGCAGCTATGCAGGCGCTTGATTTCCAAGGCGGCATCACTGCAATTATGGATTTCTGTAAGCAGGTAAATGGCTTCGTCACTATCAAAGAGCCATGGATTCTCGCTAAAGATCCATCAAATCAAAAGACCCTCGAAGATGTTCTCTATAACACCGCTGAATCACTTCGAGCACTTGCTGTCTTACTCCACCCAGTAATGCCCGCAACGACCGAGATCCTTTGGGAATCTCTTGGTGCAAAGGCAACACTGGGAGAAATCGGCGAACAGAAAATTGATGAAGCTTCACGGTGGGGACAGCTGCCACCAGGCGCGACAGTCACAAAGACTCCCGTCTTATTCCCACGCCTTGAGGTGAAGGAATAATTCTTTATGGCTGATCGCCACAACCGCGACATCGATCGTGAATTTGCACCACTGCCAGATCCGCTTCCGGTTCCGGTAGCTGATGCACATGCACATATCGAAATTGTCACCAATGATGCGCCGGATTCAGAATCGGTCCGCAGAGTTTTAGATGAAGCAAAATCTGTTGGCGTCGATCGCATTGTGCAAGTGGGATATTCAGCGGAACAATCACAGTGGTGCGCTGCACTTGCAGACCTTTACCCTGGTCGCGTTCTAGCTGCGGTTGCACTTCATCCAAATGAAGCCCCGGTTGTCGCAGATTTAGATGCCGACCTTGCAATCATTGAAGAGCTTGCACATATGCCTCGAGTTCGCGCTATTGGTGAGACTGGTTTAGATTATTTCCGAACTCCACCTGAACTTCGCGGCGTGCAGCAAGAATCATTTAAATGGCACATTGAATTAGCAAAGCGGACTAATAAGGCGCTCGTGATTCATGATCGCGACTCGCATGAGGATGTTCTCTCGGTTCTCCTCGAGGTTGGAGCCCCTGAGAAGACAGTATTTCACTGCTTCTCAGGTGACGTTGAGATGGCTAAAACCTGTATCGAACGCGGATATATCCTCTCTTTCGCCGGCACGATGACGTTTAAGAATGCACCGGCTCTTCGCGAAGCGGTAAAGCTTGTTCCACATAGCCAGCTTCTCGTCGAGACAGATTCACCATTCTTAGCACCGACTCCACATCGCGGTATGCAGAACACCCCAGCACAGATTCCGACGATAGTTCGAGCGATGGCGGCAGAGCGCGGCGAAGATTTAGCAGAGCTCTGTGATGCGCTCTCGAAGAACACCGAGCGCGTCTTTGGATCTTTTGCATGAGCCTCCTTGGCGCATCTGAGATTCGCGAGCTAGCTGCCGCTCTCGACCTTAAGCCTTCAAAATCTCTCGGACAGAACTTCGTTCATGACGGCAACACCTGTCTCAAGATTGTACGTACCGCTGGGGTGCAGCCAGATGATGTTGCGCTAGAGATTGGTCCTGGCCTGGGATCGCTCACATTGGCGATGATGCAGGAGGCGAAAGCAGTTGTTGTAATTGAGATCGATAAGCGATTGGCAGAACAACTTCCAATCACCGCTGCGAAGCATTCTGATAATCCTGAGAAGCTGACTGTTATCAATAAAGATGCGCTGCAGATTGATTCTTTGCCGATAGACCCCACAGTATTGATTGCTAACTTGCCATATAACGTCTCTGTTCCGGTCTTCTTGCATATGCTCGAACGCTTTCCAACACTTCGCACTGGAGTTGTCATGGTACAGGCAGAGGTTGCCGACCGTTTAGCGGCCCAACCTTCGACAAAAGAGTACGGAGTCCCAAGTGTGAAAGCCGCTTGGTGGGCCGATGTTACGGGCGCAGGAGTTGTCTCTCGCCAAATCTTCTGGCCGGTTCCAAATGTTGAATCAAAGCTCGTTGCATTTACCCGTCGCGCAACACCCGGGGATGAGGCGCTTCGACTTCGCACCTTTGCCATTATCGATTTAGCTTTTGCTCAACGCCGGAAGATGTTGCGCTCAGCGCTCTCATCTCGCTACGGCGGCTCTGCTCCAGCTGAGACTGTCTTAAGTGGTGCAGGTATTGATCCGACCTTGCGCGGTGAAGCTCTTGATATATCTGCCTTCGTTGCGATCGCAGAGCACGAATTAAAGTTGAAAGAGATAGGCTCGTAGCGTGCCTCTCAACTCTGTCACCGTTCGAGTACCTGCAAAGGTCAACTTGCAGCTCTCAGTTGGACCTCGTGAGGCAAATGGTTATCACAACCTTGTCTCTGTCTTTCAAGCGGTCTCTATCTTTGACGATGTGACTGTTACAAAGTCACATCCCGGCAGCGGTGTCACTATTTCAATCACTGGCGAACAAACTCATGGCGTTCCTGAAGATGCAACAAATCTCGCTGTAAAAGCTGCACATCTGATTGGCGAGAAGTTTGATCTCGATGTCGATGTTCATATCGAGGTAAAGAAGTCGATTCCTGTTGCCGGCGGTATGGCTGGGGGATCAGCAGATGCAGCAGCAACTCTCGTTGCAATGGATGCTCTCTACAAGTTAGAGGCGACTCGTGAAGAGTTATTAGAACTCGGTAGCCAACTCGGAAGCGATGTTCCCTTCATGATTGCTGGCGGCACTGCAGTGGGCACTGGGCGTGGAGATCAGCTCACACCAGCTCTCTCACGCGGTACCTATCACTGGGTATTTGCGCTTTCAACAGTTGGATTATCCACTCCTGCGGTATATGCAGAGTGCGATCGAATGCGTGCTGAACTTCAAGTTGCCGACCCTAAGGTTAGTGATGCCCTTATGCAGGCTTTGCTTTCAGGAAATCCGGAGCTCGTCGGAAGTGCACTTACAAATGATTTGCAGCGTCCGGCTTGTTCACTTCGCCCAGCGCTCGAACTTGTTCTTGAGGTAGGTCGCGACTACGGAGCTTTAGGTGCGATTGTTTCAGGCTCAGGCCCTACCGTTGCATTCTTAGTGGCAGATGA
>JACCDM010049785.1_pt1 | contig 20736 bp, 10 predicted proteins | sample 7445851 | NCBI WGS metagenome assembly JACCDM01 (sample SAMN15323438, study PRJNA562643) | freshwater metagenome | isolation source: river surface water | place: USA:Blue River Watershed | collected 2017-08-16
AATCACCAGCAGGTGGTCTGAACTCGCTTAGGAACCTGACAGCACTAGCGTGGTAGTCAGTCTCATCGTCGTGGTTGCCCCACTCATCGGTCTGAGAAGTGTTAGTAGTTTCCTCATCGGAAGTACCACTAGGCCACTTCACTGATTCTTTCTTATCAAGAAGAGGCCAGTTGTCGGCAAGTAGGTCAGTAGCCGCTGCTGCCGAGTAAGGTGCTTCAGCTCCAGCCCCAGCGCCAGAGCTATTACCGCTAACAAACACACGAGTTGCCGCGTTTTCTGCTTTCTCGGCCAGGCTCACGTTCGAGATATTACCTGGGTACTCAAAGACAACCTTGTCTGCACCAAAAGCATTAGGCGTAGCTACCTGACCTCTAGCAAGCTTTCCGTCTGGAAGAGTAGCTAGGTAGTCAGTAAGGCTCTGCGGAACAATCGGCTTAAGAACAAAAGTTCTTGTAAACACCTTGTTTCCGTTAGCGTCATATTCCAGTGCAACATCTACTCGATAATCAAAACCGCTCTTTGTGTTGGAGTAGGCTTCCAGAACTTCAGACAGGCTTTGGAGCCTACTTCCGTATAGTGGAGAGTTCTCCATGTTTTTGTTGCTGTACTCCTGAGTAGAGAGCGTGATTCCACCAACATTAGCGTTGCCAGGGAACTCGCCATAGGTTCTGGCAAATACTGCTGGAATCTTTGTAATAGTTGGTACCTTAGTAAGTACACCACCAACATTAGAATCGATTGCCACTACAGCCGTTCTTGTGACTGTTCCAGCCGAGACAGCGGTTTTAGTAATCTTAGAAGTATAGGAAGCATCGTCGTATGTAATGCTGGTAGGACCAACAGCAACAATAGTCACGCCAGTAGCGTTGAATCCAGTGTATGGGCTAGGGACGCTGGCAATAGTTACGGTGTCACCAACGTTGTAGCCGTGGGAGCCGTTTGCCCCTTCAACAAAGTAGACAGTAGCTTTCCCAGCTGCAAAGGAGACATATTCAATGTCGGTAGACTTTCTAACGTTGTACTTGACTGTGCTAGAAGTTACGTCTATTAGAGTTACATCTCTGTTGTTTTGACTGAAGGCGTCAAAATCATCATTGAAGACTCGGATGTTGGCGTACTCACCCACAAGCATGTCGTGAGTACCAGTAAGCGTAACTGTGGCAGCCAGGCCTCTCAGGTTCGTAATTGAGCCAGCAGTGAATGTTGTAGTTGACTTCACACTAATTGACGTAGAGCTGTCAATTGAAACTACCGTCATCGTTCCAGAACCAACATTTCCAGTTCCAGCAGTAGCTGTTATAACCTCGCCTACCGACAAGCCAGTGGTACTAGACATCGAAGTAATCGTGGCAACATAATAGCCACCAGAAGTTGTCACAGTTCCGATAGTTCCAGTAGTGCTTACCACTGCTCCCATCTGAACTCGCTCGATGCTGTAAGCGTTCTTATCTACACCAGCGTACCCCTGAGTGTTGGAAACAACAACGCTACCTCCAACATCGTATCCTCTAGTTGCGGCTGGAGTTCCAGATAGGGTTCTGTTGGAGTAAGCTACTGGCTTACCGCCAGACCTTAGTGGGTTGATGATTGTGATGTAGTTTGAGGTCGCTCCTGCAGAGGCCACTGAAACAACCTTATACCCGTCACCATTCAGCTTTGAATATAAATCTGTACCGACATCTGTAAAGCCAGACAGTCTTATAAAGTCATTCGCTTCCAATTGCTCGGCACCAGACCCCCGCTGAGCAGGGGCAACTACGTTTACAGTAATACCTAACGAAGCCATGGTAACAGTACCAGTGAAGTTATCATCAGCCGAGTCTGGGTAGTTGAATACAATCTTCGTAGTGCTAGGAACCTGAACAACGTCAGCAGTGAAGTTGAACTTAGAATAGTCAGAGGCAGGGACAAACATGGCAGGTTTAGTAGCGGAAGTGACATCCACGGTCGTAGGCGAGCCAAGACCGTAGCTATTAACATAGACAGTCCAGTCTGTCGAGCCGCCTAAGTATTTGATGCCAACCGAATACTTGTCTGGAATCTCGGTGATGGTGTGAGTCGCATTCAACCAAGCTAGCGAAACTCCACCAAAGTTTGGCGTTCCAGCAGGGAATGATGCCGCCTGATTAGCTCCAGCAATAGTTAGCGTGGCTCCATCAATGTCTTCAAGCTCACTCAGCCCGTGTTCAGTGCTGAATCGGATAAACACAGTCTTACTAGAAGAGTTGTAGCTAATGACACTGCTGGTAGAGATAGTCTTAGAAATAGTTGCTCCAGACACACTCTGAGTGACTGGGTCAGGAAATCCAGAGATTTTAACTTTACGACCAACTACCAACCCGTGAGCCGATGGCGTAGTGAATGTTATGTGACCCGTGTCAGGGCTAAAAGTCATGGAAGACGCAGTGGTACTTACTGAGCTATATGTTCCAAACTCGTTAATCAAAAGACGAATCTTTGACCCATTTTCTAGATACTTAATACCAGTTACAGAAGCCACGTCTCCTGCAATTGTTGGAGCACCAGACTCATATCTAAAGTAGTTTTCAGCTACTTGCTTCACCTTTACAGGAGTTTTTGTAGTGCTATAAGCACTATACGTCTTGTCGTCTACCGACACCGAGACATAATCGTTAACGCTTAAGTCGTGGTCTGGGGAGTAGATGGTGACTAGGGAACCACCGTTTTGAATGGATTCCGCTCTAAGACCTTCGATAGGGACTGAAATGTGCGGAGGATTTAGTACAGAGTGCTTTATCCTATTTACTGTACCCTTTTTTGCTAAAGTTCCGTTGGTAGGGTCTTTAGGGGCTGGCTCAGGGTGCTTGTCTTTGACTAGGGTATAGCTAAACTCATCAACATCGCCAACCGAAGTGACAGTAACACGGCCGCCATAAATCTTCTGAGTCTTGTCGTCCTTGCTGTCCAAGCTAAAGAAAATGTCAACGGTACTGCCCACAGCTAAGCCATGTCGAGTCTTAGTGGTGATAGTGACCTTATTTGCTGTTTTACCTTTTGCAGGAGTGTAGTACAGACCAGAAATAGCAGTAGAGGAATCTGGTTCAGATTTGAGAGAATACCTTGTCTCACTTGTTGCTGGTTGGTAGACGAGCCAGGAAGCTCCAGTCTTGATAACGGACACACCAGTGACGTTAGTTAGAGAAACAGTAGAGTATGGCTTCACATACTTAATGACATAACGGCTTAGGCTAGGCTCATAATAAGAATCGACAAGTACCTGATACCTACCATTCAGTTTCGCTGGTCCAGAAGTAAACCCGCTAACTGTAATCCAGTCTCCTCCTTCATAGGCAGGGTCAGTTACAGTGTAGAGATAGGCCACCGTTCCTAAGTAGCTAGTGTCGCTTTCGTCTTCATTTATATATTCAGACTCGACCTTGTATTTGTCGATGCTTAGCGCAGTACCTGGGTCAACGTCATAGACTTTGTGGTAGCCGTCATAGATTGGGTAACCCCAGCCAGCTTCATCTACACCATCAACCCTGATGTCGTCACCAATGTTGTAGCCAGACGAGTTTTCTGGGTAAATCCTTAGCAGAGGTAATTCAGTTGCTAGTTTGACCGAGTTTTTACCAATGGTAACAGTGTTTGCGGTTCTGTCGTACTTAGAGTCAGCGTAGTCTGGGTTTGGGTCTAGGTATGTGATTGTTGTTGGAGTGGCTGACTCGACTGTCACAGTGTTGTTGTACTTGGTGTAGTCAAAAGTATTTACTTCTTCAATCTTGCTGGAGGTCACTGCACCGCTAGCATTTTTCTTTACTACCTTGATTTTAAAGATAGTGGCTTTGCTCTTCTCGAAGTTAACAATTACCTTGTTACCTTTTTTGAAGTTGTGAACCGAGTTGAAGGTTACTGTTACAAGACCTGACGAACGAGACAGACGCTTAACATACTGAGGTAAGAACTGGATGACTTCTCGATACTTAACTTTGTCTATGACATTGCCCACATCGGTGGCAGTACTTAGGCTGCTGTCTAGGTAGATAGGACTAACGTAGTCACTACGGCTAATCGGGTTATCTAGAACATACTTAAACGAAAACTTGTTTGGAACCTCGGTGATAATGTGTTGACCATCCAACATAGCATCAACGTTGACTACCTCAACACGCTGTCCAACAGTTAGGTCATGCACATCAGAAGTGGTGAGCGTAGCAGTTCCGTAAACCGAGTTTGCAATAGTAAGTTGCTTAGTCGCAATTCGATACGGAACTTTGATACCTGGAGTAATGACCTCGTTAGGAAACTGAATGCTGATGAAGTCGCTTAGGGTAGCCTCAAGCAGGTCACGCAAATAAGCATACGTGTCAGAGTTGATAGTGATTCCAACGCCATCGTAGACGCCAGTACCTAGCGGCGGCAGGTTAGGAATATCTACATAGAAAGCAGTTAAGCCAGGGTTGGCAGGAGCGGCAGGGGCAGAGTCCTTACCTACAACTGGGTAAAATCCGCTGTACTTACGCAGAGCACTGTCAACAAAGTTAACTGACACATAAGTTGGGTTGTTAGCACTATCCGTCACAGGGAGTGCTTCTTTAAGAGTGTTGTTCTGTAGGGTTACCAGAACATATCCATCTTTAGAACGCTTTATCAACTGCGAGCTAAAGCTGTTTGAGTAGCTCTTCCAAATAAGTCGACGACCGAAGTAGCTAGTGAACTCACTGGCAGAGATAGCCAGGCTTCGACCTTGCAAATCATACGTGCGGCCCCAGATAATTCCGCCCCACACTGCCTGGTCATCGCGAACAACATAGATAGCCGTCTTACCAGGCATGGTTGAGTTGTAGAGGTCTAGATTATTAGTCTGTTCCGAGATGGTTATTTTTCCATCAAAAGGGCCAGCAGTTTTAATTGAGCGAGTAAAGTTAACGTCTTCAAACGGAATTTCACCAATCACAGTGTTGGTGACAATGTTTACCGTGTAGTAACGGTAGCGCGGGGCAGCTGCGCTAGTTACTGGTAGAAGGCCGTCTGGCATTTACATCCTCACGTCGAATCGTCTTTATAAGACTATTCTACCCTATCCAGCCAGAGCGGTATTTGACCTCAGCGTCTCCCGTGCCGCCTGTAGTAGAGAACGTGTGAATGTTGTTGCCTGGGTACAACTTAATCCAGTCAACGTTCACAGCCAGGGTTGAACGCGAGCTATCAGGTAGGTCACGATAGAGAACAGTCTTGTTGTATGTGTCAATCTCTAAGGTGTCAGTCTGAGCCAGTGTAACTGTTCCCGTAGTCAGGTCCGAGTACGTGATTTGACGAGAAATCTTTCCACCATAGCCAGTGGTCTGATTGGCAGCAGTCTTAGTGAAGGTAAACACATTTGCACTGACGTTAGTTACAACTGTGTAGGCACCATCAAATACAGGGTTACTAGAGCCGCTGATATAGAACGTGTCTCCAGCAGAATAACCATGAGCCGTTGCAGTAACTGTTCCCAGGTTTGAGTTGTGCGTAATACTAGTGATGTTTGCTGTTGGGTTAGCATAGCTTATTGAGGTGTCTGTCACTGCGGTAATAGTAACGCTGGTTGCATCGTAGTAGTTGTTGGATGCATTTACCGTGATTACATCGCCAACCAGGAAGCTGTGAGCAGCCGAGGTAGTTATGGTTGCAATTCCAGCAGTAAATTCGCTTGCTGTGATGCTCTCGGAGTACGTGTTGTCTCGCAGATTAGTTAGGATAGTTAACGTCTGAGTTAGCCCAGCAGCGTTGTTTGACACGATGTAGGCAGGGGCAGTAATCGGTCCAGTCAGCTTGTAGATAGCAGCAACTTCAGCGTTACCGTCGTTAACAATGTTTAGATTGGAGGCATTGTTTCCGATGTAGGCCGTAGATAGTTCGGTGTCTTTGCGGAACTCGGCGGCGTCAAAGTAGGCAATAGTTCCGTTTGCTGGAGCCGTGGTTGCATAGAGAATTGGCTGAACGCTCACTGCATTAGCTGGAGCCTTAGCTACCATAGATACACGAGTCCAAGCACTATTGGATACTGCAGTAGCAGTGCCTCTAGAACCGCTTCCAATAACAGTACCACTGCTGTCATACCAACCAACCTGAGCCTGGTAGTTTACGGCAGTGTTGCCATCACGAACATACATAGACCAGGTGTAGGTATCTCCACCATCAACACTAAGCCTGTTGCCGCCAGTAATGTACGCTCCAAAGTTAGCCGAAGTACCGTCAGAGGTGACTTTGTAGGAGTAAGTGCCGTCGTAGGCATAGTCTAGCGAAGCTTCAGCCGCTGATGAACCAGCACCAGATGCCCATTTAGTTGTAGACCCGCCCTCGAAGCTAGGGTTGGTAATTAGATTAGACATGCCAACGGCAGTATAGCCATCATTGTTGGACTCTTCCCAGCTGTACTTGATTGGGTCACCAGCACGAAGTGGGATAGAGAAGTTAATACGACCACGGGGGCTGACCGAATCAATCGTAGGTTGTCCAACCAGACGCACGTATGCAGATTTAGTAGGAGACTCGTCAACATACAACCAGCCACCAGTATAGACAAGGTCTACTGCTTCCAAAAGTTTTTGACGAGCTGCAGGAGCCAACGCTGGGTCTGGTACAAGGATTGAACCAGCAAGCGTGATGTTTCGTGCAGTTCGACGGCCGCGGACATCATAAGAGCCATCATCGAGACCACGAGCAATGTCTGGAGTTTCGATGCCAGGTAGGTTCCACCAGTTCTGAATATCTGTGCAAACCCAAACGATGTCGTTTTCGTCGATTGTATTAAGAGTAAGTCCGTTGATGCGAACATCCGCATTCAACTTCATACCAGTTAGGTGAGGCTGAGGGAGCTTCGTTAGACCTAGGTTTGTAGCTTTGTTCTTGTAATCCTGAGGGATTTGACCTTCAGTATAGGCAGTAAGAACTCCACCGTCTTCAAGCATGAAAGCGTCAGCCAAGAATTTAGCATCAGAAACGTAAGTATAGGACGAGGCTGCCTGCACACCAACGCTTACGGACACAGCCGAGGAGCTATTGCTAAATCCAACTACAAAAACTCTAACCCAGCCGTCAGAGCTGGAAATGTCATAGTCTGCTCCAGTTATGACTGTGCCCGAAAGATATGTTCCTGATGAATTGTAAAAATACATAACTGGGTTCACAGTTACATCAGGAGAACCCTCTGGAACTTTTACGTATGCTGAAAAGATTATCTGCGAACCCTGAACATACCCAGTCTTAGCGTTTAGATTGTAGACACCGCTCTGAGCAGTCGAGTCGCTCAACGTTACCTCAACGGCTCCGCGACCTAGGTACGTGTCACTAGTGGTGCGAACAATGCTGGCGTTATTACGAGCAGCCCAGCCATCAGTATTGACGGAGAAGCTGGTATTGAAAAGTTTGTTAGTCATTAGATTGAAGAACCTCTAGATAGCTGGTTGTCTAGTTCAGCGGCAACAGCCTTAGCAATTTGAGTCGGGTCCATGCCAGGAGCAGCGTTGATGGTGATACCAACCTGGTTGCCAGCCATTCCAGAAACATTCTTGTTGCTGTTCATAGCGTTGAGAAGGTCAAGATTAGCAGCAGTAGCACGAGCGTTCATCACAAACTCACCGTTAGAAATCATGGCAGGAATCTGGTCTGAGCGAGCAGTTCCAGGTCCAGAAACACGACCGCTATAGCCGTCAGCAAACCGCTGAACAGCGCCAATAATACCGCCGTTGGCTCTAGTTATTAAGCCACCGTCTTTTTGGTTATTTTCGCCTGTTCTAATTACCCAGTTTTGAACACCCATGTGGTCATCCAGTTGCTTCTTAGCGTCATCAAGGCTATCCTGGTTCCAGCTAGCTTTGATATCAACAGTCTGAGCCTCGTCAACAGCAGAAGCAATTCTCTTCTGCTCTGCAAGAATCTGCTCTTCGCTAATTCCAAATTTAGCAGCAATTTCAAAAGCACCAGCACCGCTAGAAATTGCCTCCTGAAGTCTGCTCAGCTGGCGGTCGGAAGTCTTGTAGATAGACTTAACAATGTTTTCAACTGCGGTAGTGCTTCCGTAAGCGTCAGCAAATAGGTTAGCGTTTTCTTTAGCTTCCGCGGCAGCGGCCCAAGCTGATTCATACTTCTGGATAGCCTCTGTTCCACCCTCGGCAAGAGATTTAACAAGATTAGCACCAGCAGCACCCTGACCAATAAGGTTTTGTAGAACCTTCTTGTTGGTCATAGTCGCGTTTAGCTTAGAAATGTTTGCTTGCCAATTGGTTAGAGCTTTAGCCTGGCCTTCAAGTTCTTTCTTATAGACATCAAGGTCAAACTTGTTGTCTTTGGTTGCTTTTTGAATAGCGTCCGAGTTGTCAATAAATGTTTTGACAGCGTTCTTATAAGTTGCAGCAAACTTTTGCTGCTCAATGGTGGCTTTTCTAACTGCAGCAGCTCCTTCACCGATGGCATAGTCAACGGCTTTAACAGCGTTAACTGTACCATCGGCGTTCATAATGGTGTCACCCATTGCCTTGGCTTGCTTCTCCAAAGACTTAATCATGTCTTCGTTAGCAAGAATCAGGTCCCGAGTGGCTTTTTCGCTTATGCGGCCTTGATAAACCATGTTACGGAACTGGCGTTGACCTTCAGGGAGACTCTTCTTAAACACCTTAGCAAGCGAGCCAGCGTAAGCGTTCATAGCTTCTTTGGCGTTGTTAGTTTTATCTCCACTGCCGTCTAGAGCTTTACCGACATCCTTAATTGACTCGATGCCGCTCTTCTGGTCATCACGGACAGATAGTAGAGCAGCAGTCCACTGTTCCTGAGCATCTGTTGCTCCAATGATTTTGCCTCGGGTAGAAGCAAAGCTCTTGTCCATCTCCTTCTGAGCCTTCTTGACGTTGTCGGCTTTAATCTGGTTGAACCAAGACACCAAGGCAATAACTACTGCAATTACTGCCGCGATAGCAAGAACAATCAGAGTAAGCGGCCAAATGGCCGAGTTCACTGCCGCGGAGAAAGCCATTGTAGGGCCAATTGCTGCAGTCGTCACTGTAGTCTGAGCTACAGTAGCTCCAGTGGCAGCTGCCTTGGCGATAGCAGCCTGAGCATCAGCCTGAGCCGCCCTCTGAGATGCGCCAGCAGTAAATATAGTTTGTAGACCGCTCTTAAGTTTTGCTCTGCCCTCAGCGGTAGTTAGCATAATTAAAGCACGCTTGAGGCGCATACTTAGGGTTTCCTGAGCCATCTGCATTTGGTTGGCTAGGATTAGGCCTTTAGTAACTCTAGTCAGCCATCCGCCAATCTTAGCCAGAGACATAAAAGTACCACCAAGCACTTTGGTGACAAATATCAAAGATTTCTTAGCTACAAGTAACGCGCCGATGACACCAATCAGTGGTCCTAGAACTTGCATGAGTGGTTGGAATGTTCTAAACACTGCACCTGCAAGTTTTGCTAATCCAGACAAAAGAGTCATAAATGCCCTGAGCTGACCAGCATCAGCAAATGTGGCAATCATCTCAACAAGAGTCACAATCAGATTGGCAAACTCATCGCTCGAGCCAGTGATTGACTCAAATATTTCTCCTAGAGGACCTTCAAGCTCAGAGAGTTTATCCCAGAACGAAGCAACGGCAGGGTCTGTACCAATATCAGATAGGAACCCGAAAATCTTGCCGATGCTGTCAAGCATTGCCTTCAGGTTGGTGGCCGCGGCTAGGAAGTGCTGCTTGCGGGCGAACTCACCAGCTGCATCATCCATACCCTTAAAACCAGTCTGCCCTTGGTTAAAGAAGTCAAGAAGTAGTTGACCTCCAGTGCCAGGACCAACGTTGGCCTTAATCATGCCTTTAAACTTCTCAAAAAGACGGCCCAGAATTGCGCCCCAGCCTGCGGCTGCATCTCCAGCTTGTTTAAAGAAGCCAACTATGTTCGAGAAGTTGCTCTGCATGTTGCTCCCAAAAGCATCCGCTTTGGAATCCAAGAACAACGTAAATCTACCAATAAGAGGCTGGAGAGCCCTCATCAAAGTTATAAATCCGCCGAAAGCTTTACCTAGTGTCCCGCCTAGAGTTCCAACCGTGGTCGCGCTGTTCTTAAACAGCTCAGCCATGTTTTGTTTGTTTTTAGGGTCAAACAATGTCCCAGCGAAACCGCTAGTTGCTTCGGCTAATCCCTTGCTGACATCTCTAAAGCCCTTAACGAGCATTTGGAAGAAGCCACCCTTAAACATAGTCTGCATCTGCTTAGTAAGTTCTGGCAGGAAGCTAGAAGCGGCAGCCTCACGCAACTCCTTCATCTTAGGCATTACGCTCTTAAGATAGATTGCAAACTTCTTCTGAGTTTCGGTGAGGTCTTTATAAGGGTCGTCTCCCGCCTTATCTTTTTTCTTAGGCGGGTTAGCTATTTGCTCTTGAAGGTCAGCTGCTTTGTCCTTAGCTTGACGATATGCCAAGTCAGCTTGTTTATAAGCCAGCTCTGCCTCGCGGCGAGCGCGGTTGTCTGGTGGCAAGTTCTGAACTCTAGAGAGGGCCTCACGAGCTTTCTCCAGCTTCATGGCCGCGCCCTCTTCACCTAGGGCGGCTTCTTCGGCAGCAAATGCAAGTTGCTGCATTTCTTCGCGCAGTTCACGAAGAGTTTTACCAGCTTCACCGCTGGCTTTATCGGACTGCTTAACAGCAGCCATAATTCCATGGAAGGCCTGTTTACCTACTAAAGCAGCAACCTTAATCTGGACCATCGTTCCAAATAGGGCAGCACCAGACGCCGCTGCGCCAGCCATGTTACCAGCAAGGGCGAGGATACCGCCACCAAGAGCCATGATGGATTGTAGAAGAACACCAGAAGCAGCCTGCCACTTATAGCTACTGCGAATAGCTTCATGGAACTTCTTAGAAGTCTGCTGAGCATCTTTGGCCCATTTCTTAAATGGGTCATTCCCGCCCATGCCGTTGCGCAGACCTTTATTAATTTTTTTGCCGACATCATCAGATGTCTGTTCTATCTCTTTAGAGGCTTCACTAAGACCACGCTTAATGTCGTCTTTAACGCCTTTGGTGATAGCCTTGACGATAATCTCGGCATGACCGACTACAGCCATATCCTCACCTCCTTACTGGTTTCTAATAGTTGACTGGCGCGTCTAGCACGCCACCGAATGGGTCCATAGCATCTGCGTCCATTTCTGTTGGCGGAATGTATGGTTTGGTTGGAGCATTGGTTGGGTCGAAAGGCACTGGGTCGTCAAAATCATACTGATTGGCAAAAGCTGCAGCAGTTTTATTTGCCGTAGCCTTAGACGCATACCTATACTCTTCTTTGTAGAGTTCCTTGAACATAGTGATTCTTCTGGCTTCAGCCATCTGAGCTTGTTCGACAGAAGCATAGTTAAGGTCTTCTTCATAGAAGTAGTGAATGACATCGAGCATGTCGGAGACTTCCATCTCCAATAGTTTGATGCCATTTACTAATGCCTTTCCATTTACATACGGCCAGAGGTCAACCGCCCAGAGTGCTAAACCTCTGGCTGCTGATTTGGGCGGCTGCTATACTCCTCTAGCAGCCAACCAATGATTTCACCTAGTGCTTCAACGGTTACAATCTTTTCTGGGTCCTCGAGCATAGCGTCAAAACGCTCGTAAGTTTCCTTGCTCATAACCTTTTCAAAGAAGGTACGGGTAACACGTGCCGACGATGCAGCGTCGTCAGCATTTGCTTGCTCAACGAACTGTAGTAGGGTCTTACCCTGAAGGCGCGGGTAGCATTCGAACTCTTCACCGTGAAGAGCAAATTTTAGGGGTTCGCTAGACTGACTGCCGTCATCTTTGCCTTTGCCAAAATCTTTAAATCTTGCCATCTTGTTGATATCTTTCTCTTAGAGTCATCGTGGAAAGGTGCGTTTGCACCTAGGTCTATTGTACTATGCCCTGGAAATGCCTAGTTAGGGCCTAAACCTATCTACCAAAACGAATCTTGCCGAACTCACGCATCTGGTCTTTGAGGAATCTGTTCGGCTTTGTACCAGGGTGGTTGACTTGGTAGGTAGCAATTACACCGCTTCTACCTCTAAAGATAAGCTGATTAGTCCCCCTAGGCTCGATAATGTGTTTTTTAGAACCTTGGTGGTGAATGAGTGCATACGGCCTAGTAGCACGTAGTCCAACATACTGGCCAGTAGAGTTGCCTAGATGCCAAGCACTGATGCTTCTCTGGAGTGCTCCAGTCTTCACACCCACCTGAGCCTTAGCCTTCTCAAGCGCGACAACCTTGCCCTTCTCCAGGTACTTCCAAAGAGTCTTAGCATCAGCACTCTTGTTTGTGTTTAGAAACGCATGGAGTTTAGCGTCATAGATGACAATTCTGCCTCTAGCCATTATGGAACCGCCATTGTTAGTTGAAGGCCTACAGTTTGGAATCCACCTTCTGGACCTTGGATTTGTAGCGTAGCCACAACGCCTAGTCCGTAGCCAGTCTCATCCCACATGTCAAACTCGCGCACGGTTTCCATCAGAACCCAGGCGTCGATAGTAGGAAGTACAGAAGTCTGCTGAATCTTGTCGCCTGAAGGTGGACGTCCATTAACGCCAACAACTGCAATCTCGCGCGAGATTAGAATACGGAAAGTCACGCTGCGAGGAACGTTGCAACGGTTAGGCTGAGCAATCTCATCACCTGGAGGGCCTAGGTAGAGCTGGTCAAATGCAACTACAACCTGCTCGCAGTCCAGAGCTGGGTCACCAATCATCCAGTAACGGCGATTCGGTAGTGGAACGTTGTAAGACTGATAGACAGCCTCGACGCGCTCGAGAACCCCGTCCATCAGATTTTTAAGTGGAAGTGCGTCTTCGGAGACGCCGCTCATATCAAAATAACCCATGGTCTCTCCTAACCATACATTTGAATAGTGAGGTTGCCAGATGCAAGCTCGGTTACTGTCTCTACTCCAGCAATAGTCTTGGTGGCGTACAAAGTCCAGGTTCCAGGGTCAACCATACCCAGAGCAGTTTGAGCCTTGGCATAAGGAACACTAAAGGTAACGATGTTGGTGGTCTGGTTGACGCTGATAGATGACGAGTCCAAATCAATAGACTTGGTCGAACCATAGTTACGAAGTGTAACTACTGGAGTCCAACCAGACTCATCAACAAGAGCAGTCAGGTCAGCGTCTGTTCCGACCGATGTCCAGGTTGCTGGAGTCTCTCTAATCACAACTAGGTCGTAGTCAGCATCAGCAGTTAGGTAGAGCGGCTTTGCTGTGTAGCGGCGGGCGCGAGGAACGTCAGGGGTAAAGACCTTAGCCTTGCGGCGAGCGTTATCTGGGTTGACTGTCTTAAGGAACAAGTCAACTGCATAGAGACCAGTGCGAAGTTCGTCGATGAACTCTTGGTTGTCGAGGATTGTGTAAGAAACACCCTGGCGAGAAATAGATGTAATACGCTGCGGTAGGGCGCAGTCATCGTCACCAGACCAGAGTTTTGCAAACTCTAGAGCCATTGTGCGAGCAGCCATCTTTCCAGCAACTGGAACTGGAGTGCCGTACTCGTAAGTAATTTCTGTATTACAAGGTGTCCAAGGAGTACCAGCAGCAACGTGGATAGTCGAGTGGTCTACAAGGTAGTAGCTGGAAGGGTCTAGAATCTTTCCAGTCTTGTTACGCATAGCGATAACTTTGGTAACAGGGCGACCACGTAGTCGAATACGTGCGTCTGGGGAGAGGCCGTCTGCGGTGAGTTCTGAGTATTCGTCATAGTCACCAGACGGGATGTTGTAAACGTCTCCACCGAATAGGACTGGAGAGTTGGTCTTGGTTGATGGGCCCATGCGGTTGTTGCGAAGCACACAGGTGTAACGCTCGGTTACTGTAGTGATTCCTGTGTATTTGCGACCAGACATAGCCCAAAGAAGGTAGGAAGCGACCTCACAGGCCTCTGTGGCAAACTCAGTGTTTGCGTATTCGCCCAGGTCTTCTGGCTGAATCCATAGATTATTTGCCATTTCAATCCTTCTTTATCTTTATGAAACTAAGCGGGCGGTATATCCATTTTACTGGATACACCGCCCACTGAGTTGTCATGCACTAGTTAGCGCTGGTTGTGCCAGTCTCGTTAGCGATGATGATGTTGTCGATTGCGTTGTCAGCGTTGTATAGCAAGTTGCCAGGAACGTTGTACGCTTCGCCAGTTACAGTGTCAGTTAGCGAAGTAGTCGGTACTGGAACTACGCGAACCTCGGTACCAGAGTTGATTACCTGAATACGAGCTGTGGTGTTTGTAACCAAAGCAGTGTTCGTGGTAAGAACTGTAATCGAAGTCTGAGCCGTAGGCGAGGTGTAGGTAATCGTGTTACCTGAAGTAGCACCAACAGTAACTGTACCGTCGAAGTCAACACCGATACCGCTAACCTTAATTGTGTCACCAGCTTCAAGCGCTGGGTCAGCTGAGAAGCCAATGGTGATGTTGTTAGCAAGAGCATCAGCAGATGCAACGTTGGCAATGGTGATTGTGGTCTTGTTCTTGGTACCAGAACCGCTAGCCGAGAATACAACCTGGTTGGTCGAGTTGTCAGACCAGGTGTAGAAGCCAGAGAGACCAGTTGGAGCCCACGAGGTACGTGCATAAGCGTATGGACGCTCTGCAGCAACTGGGAACTCCCAGCGGCCGTCGATACCCGAACCGAAACCTGGGTTTCCGAGTCCGTAACCCTCAAATGTATTGGCGAGCATACCGTTTTCAATAACACGGTCACCCGACTGACGCATCTTCACGTATGGGAATACCCAGTGGAAGTAAGGTAGAACCGAAGCACGCTTACCGTTTGCTACGGCGTGCGACCAAGCTTCGATGGCAACACCGTTACCAGCTGGGTCGTCACCAACGCCAGGAGCAGCCCAACCGATAGACTTGACGTTTGTCGCGCCACCGTTCGAGATGTTCTTGCGAAGCAGTAGACCACCCGAAAGTAGGGCCGAAAGCTCTGGGTCTGGCTCACAGATAGCGAGCTCCATGGTGATGCGCTTTAGTGTGTCTGGTGCCTTGTAAGAGACGCAAATCACACCGTTTGCGCCCTTCTCAACGATTTCGTCGCCCTCTTCATATTCAGGGGTGAACGAAACACGCATAAAGGCTGATGTGGTGTACGAGTCACCAGTACCAGTTAGTAGGTTACCAGCGGCGTCCAGGCGGGTGACACGAATTGACACACCCTGGATGCTAGCAGCATATTCTTGAGTAGCCATTTAGCTATTTCTCCTTGGTTATCTTGTTGTTTGTTAGGCTGTTAGGTCGACCCGAACAGCTAGGTGTATCGAGGTGTCGAAGTAAACCGCAGCTGGGCGGATTGCTTTTAGCCTCATGTCATTCGCGTTTCCCGACACATCGTAAGCTTGTGCCAAGTTGTCGTTTACGACATCTACATCGCCCACATATGTGCGGACAGTGCCTGTGGCGTAAATCCATTTGTTGGTGGCAGTTGCTGTTGCACCTGTCGCACCGTCTGGTCCAGTACCTGTATAACCAGACCCCACGATAACTGGGGTCCCACCCATAGTTTGTAGGTGGTCTTTGCCAGCATCGTGGAAAAGCATGTTTGAGTTGCTAGCAAGAAGAGCAGCAACGTCGCGAGTCATGTGAATTACACCCTGCTCGCCACCGTCAGATGTCTGGCCAATTGTGTGCTCTAGAAGGGCAAGTGCTCGTTTAGGCGAGAGTGCAGTTCCAGAGTTGAGAATTGTAGCGGCAGCATCTGAAAGAGCCAGGTTAGCGTGAGATTCGGCCTTACGGACTGCGCCGTCCCAAAGCTCAACTTCCATAGCGTGCTGAGTAACGCCCTCAAGCTGGCGCTTTAGGCGAGCGATACGGTCAAGACCCATGAAGCCTAGTGTCGAGCGAAGCTCTTCTGCTTCAATGAAGAATGGTTTGATTTCGGTGTAGTAAGTAGGTACACCAGCAGCTACTACTTCACCATCACTGGTGTCAGTGGCGTCCCAGTTAGTTGCTGAGTAAAGGGTTGTTTCCCATTCCTGAGAGAAGCCACGCACCCACTGGTCTTCATCGGCCGAATTTTCAGGCTTGACTACAGCGAGTAGGCCAAAGGCGGAGGGCACAATTGCGGGAGCCTCTACAACGCCGTTATTTGGGAAAGCCATCTGAAATCCTTAAATTAAAAGTCTGTTTGTTGTTGTGTGTTGGGGGGTCCGTTTCCAGACCCCCCTCCACATCTTTTTTAGTACTCGATTGCAGCTGCAGTTGCGCCACCAGTGGTGTCGCGTAGGGCAGCGGCTACACCGTTGACCGAGATGGTCGATGTAATCTTCAGAGACTCGATACCAACAAAGGCAACGTTCTCGAAGGTTTCAACGAACATCTTGTAGTCGTTGGTGCCGACTAGTGTGCTGTCGCGGATAATACCTAGGTCTAGAGTTCCACCGTCTAGGAAGAGGAACGAACCCTCGGCGAATAGGTACCATACGAAGCTGTCTGGCCACTCAAGAAGAGCCGAAGCGCTCTGAGTACCAAACGGGGTTAGGTCAGGCGAAGCAACCAGGGTAACGTTGCTGTTAGCAAGGTAACCGTTGATTTCTCCTTCTGAGACCGAAAGGGTACCGTCACCAGGCATGCTGAGGGTTAGGTCAGCAGCCATAGCGTCGTAGACCCACATAGGAATCATAGCCTTGAGCTGGGTCTTAGGGTCGATGCGGTGACGCGAACGGTAAGCAACAGCAGCGCGACGAATCTGAACCAGGAAGTCACGGCCGAAACCGATTAGCGACGTGGTGGTTACAGCGGTCGAAGCGTTACCAATCTTGCTTGCGATGTTCTGCTCAGCCTCACGAGCGTGCTGTACAAGAGCTAGCTCGTTGTGACGGGCAATCAGCTCTGGGTAAGCACGAGTCATCAGGTTACCGAACTGTAGCTGCAAGGTTACAGCGTCAGTCGATACAGTCTGCTCGTTAGCAGCCGAAACGGTCAGCGAGGTCTTAGCCGAAGGCGAAGGGGTCTCAGCCGAGTCGTTAGCAGCAGTCCAGATACCAACAGCGTCAGCGTAGGTACCGTCAGCGAACTGAGGTGGGGTTACGAAGCGGATACCGCCACGGTCAGCCTGGAACTTCGGAAGCGAGTCGCGAAGTGGGCGAACGGTGGTCGAACCGATGCTGTAGATGTCGTACTTAACCTCGAATGGAGCAGCGTGACCACCAGAAGCAACAAGTGCCTCAGGGCCTGCAACTGCGTTAATCTTCAGCTGGTTCGACTCTGCGTCGGTTGTCAGAACGCGCTCTTCTGGGTACGCGGTGGTAACAGATGCAACGATGTGCTGCTCTCCGTCTCCTCCGTTGACACGACGAAGCGAGTGGATGCGCTTCTCCATAGCCGAAGCTACCTCGTACATGTCCTTGATTTCTGTTCCAGCGGTGTAACCTGGGATGTCAGCGCCAGCGGTAATAGCTACCTTGGCGTGCTCAACAACTTCGATTACAGGCTGGCGGTCAGCTGGAGCCTGGAAGCTCTCTTCTGCTGCGGCGGTCACGGGTGCCTGCCCTTCCTGAGCGTCTTGCTCAATAGATGTTTCTTGGGTCGATGCCTCTGCACCTTCAACAGCCTCTACGACTGTCTCGGCAACTTCGGCTGGAGCTTCTGCATCGGCAGGAACTCCATCTTCGGTAGAAAGCTCTGAAGCTTCCTCCTGGTTAATTGATGCATCCTCGGTCTCGGCAGCGTACTCAGAAGACATCTTCTTTTCCTCTTCCTCGTCCTCAGGGGTCTCTTCGACCTCTTCCTCTTCAGCAGGAACTTCCTCGGCTGGAGCTTCCTCTACAGGAGCCTCCTCGGCTGGAACTTCTTCGGCAGGGACTTCGGCTGGAACTTCTTCCATCTCCATCTCTTCTGAATCGTCGGTCATAACCTCTCCATCGGTTTCGACATCATCTGTGCCCTTAACACGTGCGGTAGCGTCGGCTGCGGCCTGTGCTAGCTCGGCAGCCTGCACCTCGCGGCGCGAAAGCTCACCTCGTACTGTGTCAAGAGAGTCAGCAAGTGACGTCATGGCATCAACTGTTTCAGGAGTAGGCTCTTCGCCTTCGACCGCTTCAAATTCGCTTACGATAGCTGCCTGTAGCTCTGCGAGTTGTTCATCGCTGAGCTCAGCCATAGTATCGAGCTGCGCCTTGATGTGGTCCACTGTACCTCCTTAGGCCAGTTATTAAAGTAAGCGCGGGATTGCACTTACGGGTGAACAGTCAGGCCGAGGGACTAACACGCATCTGGGCGTGGAGGCACTCCACCTATAACTAATTTTACCTTACTTTTTAGGTAAGGAGTCGGAGCAATGTAGCCATCTTTGATGAAATCTCAGCTTGGCTATATACATCTCCACCTGACATGAAAGATTTCAAATCTGCGGTTGCAATATCTGCATCTTCCTTGCCAATTTTTGCCTCAACGCGGGTAATCATATCGTCGATAAGATTGCTCAACGCTGGAGGTAAATCTGAAAAGCGCACCTTCTGGGCCTGGTTGGTGAATGGCAACGGTAGGTTGGCAATCACCTTTCCAAGTTCACCAGCAGTGCTTCTTACGTTCTCGAGCTTAGTCGCATCTAGAGCACCTGAGTCGAGACGGTCAATGGTGTTTAGTAGGTTTCCAGCTGCTTCAGCTGCACCTGCGTAGTTACCAGCAAACTCTAGGTTCTCGGCCTGCTCTACTTCCTTCAGAACACTCTGAAGACCAGCAACACCAAGGTCCTGCTTTAGACGAGCAAGAACCTTACGGAACTTGCCAGCAGCGTCACGAGGCTGGGTCTTACCAGGGACGTACTTTGCACTACGTCCACCTGGACCAAACTTGTCAACAACGGTGGTGTCACCGTTCTTGCTTGCTTCAATCTCGGCCTCAATTTGCTCGCGCTCTGCGTCTGCAGCTTTCTTAGCCTCGGCTACAGCCTTAACGTCTTCTTCTCTGACCTCTGGAGGTAGGGGAATTGCAGCAGTTAGGGCAGCAATCTTTGCACGCATCGAGTCGACGGCGAAGGTAGCTTCCTTAGAAGCTAGGTCCTTCCACTCGTCAGGAATCATGTGACGAACCTTGAGCGAGTTAGCACGCTTCATGATGTGCTTGCGGACCTTGGCACGGTCTGACTCGTTCGAGCGTCCGTAAGCTTGGATGGCGTTCTTCAGGTCTTCAACGTCGCGGATTGGGTAAGAACCATCTGGAAGAGCCTCGCCCTTAGCGGCTAGCTTTTCACGCTCGTCACGAGAGATGTAACCGAACTCAGCCTCGATGCGGCGAGCAGCGATACGCTCCTTGATGTTAAGTGTGTCGACGCTAGCACTTAGAGCACTTAGAGCGTCAGCCTTAGCCGAAAGGCGACCAGCTGCGTCGTAGCGCATCATAGCCATCTCAAAAGCACCAGCAGCTACAAGAGCAACTACCGAACCAGAAGCCATAAGAGCACGAGCGATTGGGAAACCTGGAACGTTGACCTGGCAGACAGCAACAAGCTCAAGCGAGCCGCCAACTGGACGCCAGTCACCTGAAGGAGCCGAAGCGCGTAGAGCACGAATCTGAGCCTCGGTAGCTTCTGGACGTAGCGAACCTGCTACCCAGATTCCGTACTGGTCCTCGCCAGCGTGGACGTCAGCGATAGCCGATGCGGTGTCGTCGTAGTGCTTAGCCGCCTGAGCCGCGCTAGCGTGTAGCGAAGCGTGACCGCCAGCAAGAGTTAGCTGACCAACTGGGACATCTTTGCCATCGTTGGTGCGGACTAGACCAGTGTGGAAGTAAGCGTACTTGCTGCGTGAGCGAGGTGGCTTGGTGTTGTTAGGTAGTCCAATGTGGTTGACGTGCCATGCAGCAATGTGACCGTAGACACGACCGTCTTCGGTAACAGTTAGTGGGGTTGGCTTGCTCAATGCTGGATTGGTGAACCAGTCACGCGGTGGGACGGCAGGGATAGGAGCAGACAAGAAGCCAGATGCAACTAGAGCAGCTGCATTGTCTTCTGGAGCCTCGATAGTCTCCTCGTAAATTCCATCTTCAGGAATCATTTCTTCCTCTTCTTCTTCGCCATCTACTAGCATGATGATGCATTCTTGGAAGGCTGGTTTAGGTACGATAGTGACGGCCATCACGCGAGCGTGGTTGATGGTGAGTTTGTTCTTGCCAAGCTCATCGCCAAGCTCATCCGAGCCGTTTTCAGATTTGTCTTCTTTTGCTTCAAACTGGTCGAGGTCAGCAGATACGCCACGAAGGAATCCGTTGCGAACTAGACGCTCAGCTTCTTTACCGTGAGGGCCATTGTCAAACACACCATATGCGTTTCCAATACCGCCATCAATTCTCTCCATGTAGTCGATACGGCCAACGACTACAGAACCTGTGTGACCGTCTCCAGTCTTGTACTGCCAAAGCAAAGGCAGTGGAAGCTCTCTAATCTCAATCGAGTTTGGCTTGAACTTACGTCCATCACCAGACTCGTGGTCTTCAGGGAGAACTAGAGGAATAGAGAACTGAGAACCATAGCCAGCAGGAGTAGCACCAGCAGTTAAAGACATACGAGAACGAGCCTCGTTAGCCTTGGCGTTCAAGAACGCCTGCTCTATGACTCGGTTCGAAAACATCTCGTCCATCGAGTTCTCGTTGCCTGGGTTGAAACGGCTGCCAGTGTAGACGCCAGTAACTTCCTTGTGACGGAGCTGGCAGTAACCCTTTGCACGAGGTCCCATGTACTTTGAAAGTTGGCGGACGCAGCGGGTCCAGTCACCAGGAGTTCCCCAGCGAATCTTGGCAGCACCCT
>JACCDM010472816.1_pt1 | contig 20730 bp, 14 predicted proteins | sample 7445851 | NCBI WGS metagenome assembly JACCDM01 (sample SAMN15323438, study PRJNA562643) | freshwater metagenome | isolation source: river surface water | place: USA:Blue River Watershed | collected 2017-08-16
CGTGCGAAAGACTGGAAACACTAACAAAAACAAAATGAAAAAGTTAGAAATTGTAGGATACAAGAGATCTACATTAGGAACGAAAGGTTCTAAAGATTTACGTTTAGAAGCATTAGCTCCATGTGTTCTTTACGGTGGTAAAGAGCAAGTACACTTCGCTGTACCGATGATCCTTTTCCGCGAATTATTATATTCAGCAGATGTATACGAAGTTGAATTAAACATCGAAGGTGACATTCACCGTGCGATTTTGCAAGATGCACAATTCCACCCAGTAAACGAGATGATCTTACACGTTGACTTTTTAGAAATCGATTCTAAAAAGCCAATCAAAATAGATGTTCCTGTTAAAATTGTAGGAAACTCTCCAGGTGTAATCAAAGGAGGTAAAATGGTACAAAAATTACGTAAGGTATCTTTACGTGGATTAGTTGCTAACATACCAGACTTTGTTACAGCTGATATTTCAGGTTTAGACCTAGGTCAAACAGTTAAAGTAAACAAGTTAGTAGTAGAAGGATGTGAGATTTTAAATCCAATGTCTAATCCAGTAGCTACAATCGATATCCCAAGAGCATTAAGAGGTAAATTAACCGCTTAATTCAAGTAGGAAAGAACGATAGATCAAAATAGCCTGACACATGTCAGGCTATTTTATTTTCTAAGGTGTATAAAAAAAGGCCTCAATTTCTTGAGGCCTTTTTCATGTAGAATTGTCAAACTAACGCTTTGCCATTACTTTAACGATAGGAGCTTTCTCTAAGTGAGAAGCATGCCCTGCCGATTTCCCTACGTGAATGTAAGGTGCAATAACTAAGGAAACGATAGACATCAATTTAATTAAGATGTTCATCGAAGGACCCGATGTATCTTTAAATGGATCACCTACTGTATCTCCCGTAACGGCAGCTTTGTGTGGGTCTGAACCCTTTTTGAAGGTTTGACCATCAATTAAAACACCTTTTTCAAACGATTTCTTTGCATTATCCCAAGCACCACCAGCATTTGATTGAAAAATACCCATCAAAACACCTGATACCGTTACACCTGCTAACAAACCTCCTAATACTTCAGGTCCCATCGTAAATCCAACTAATACCGGTACAGTAAGTGCAATCGCACCAGGTAAGATCATTTGACGAATTGAAGCCTCTGTAGAAATAGCAACACATTTCTCATATTCAGGCTTAGCTTTGTACTCCATTATTCCAGGAATCTCACGGAATTGACGACGAACTTCATTCACCATTTCCATCGCAGCTTTACCTACCGCAGAAATACATAGTGCAGAGAAAATAAATGGAATCATACCACCCACAAATAAACCAGCTAATACATCAGCTTTGTAAATGTCAATTTGGGTGATACCAGAAATACCAACGAAAGCAGCAAAAAGAGCTAATGAAGTCAACGCAGCTGAAGCAATTGCAAATCCTTTACCCGTAGCCGCTGTGGTATTTCCTACTGCATCTAAATTATCAGTACGATCACGAACCTCAGATGGCAATTGAGACATCTCTGCAATACCACCCGCATTATCTGCGATTGGACCAAATGCATCGATTGCCAACTGCATAGCCGTTGTTGCCATCATACCTGCAGCAGCGATAGATACGCCATAAATTCCTGCAAAATGATAGGAAGCAATAATACCAGCCGCTAATACCAAAATTGGCAATACGGTAGATTCCATACCAACTGCTAAACCACCAATAATATTCGTAGCATGTCCAGTTCCGGATTTCTGTACGATAGAATCTACCGGACGCTTACCCATAGCAGTATAATATTCCGTAATAATCGACATTAAGGCTCCTACAATAAGACCAACAATAATCGCGTAAAACACATCCATAGAAGAGAATGTAGTACCACGTAGTGTTAAGTTTTCAGGTAAAATTTTTGTAACCAAGAAGTAAGAGGTAACAAATGTAATGGCAATAGAAGCATAGTTACCAACGTTCAATGCATTCTGAACCGAATCAGTTTCCTTAGAGATTCGTACAAAAAACGTAGAAACCAACGAGGCTAATAAGCCTACACCTGCAATTAACATAGGTAAAAGAACAGGGGAGAAGCCACCGTAATTATCAGCTACTTCAATTTCTTGACCTAAAACCATGGTAGCCAAAATTGTTGCAACGTACGAACCAAATAAATCAGCTCCCATACCTGCAACATCACCTACGTTATCGCCCACATTATCAGCAATAGTTGCTGGATTACGAACATCATCCTCTGGAATACCAGCTTCAACTTTACCAACCAAATCAGCGCCAACATCAGCAGCTTTCGTATAAATACCACCACCTACACGGGCAAACAACGCAATTGATTCCGCACCTAAAGAAAATCCAGCTAATACTTCAATTGCAGTTTTCATCTCAACTGAAGTTAAAGCCATTCCATCAGCAAAAATTTGATAAAATGCGATAAACAAACCTCCTAAGCCTAAAATAGCTAAACCAGCAACACCCATACCCATAACTGAACCGCCAGTAAATGAAACGTTCAATGCTTTAGATAAAGAGGTACGCGCAGCCTCAGCTGTACGCACATTTGCTTTGGTTGCTACAATCATACCAATATATCCAGCCGTAGCAGAGAAAATGGCACCAATTAAAAAAGCAACTGCAATTAAAGGAGATGAGTGAATCGGATTCTCAGGAGTTCCTTCTTGGGAACCTAACCATGCAAGTAATATGGCCGTAGGGATGGCAAAATAAGTTAAAATTTTCCACTCTGCTTTTAAAAAAGCAATAGCACCATCCGCAATATATCCGGATAACTCCTGCATTTTATCATTCCCGGCATCTTGTTTTGATACCCAACTAAATTTCCATGCTGTGTAAAGCAATCCCACCAAACCAAAAGCAGGAACTAAGTAAACAATTTGATTCATAAATGTTGATTTAGAATATTCCAAAAAAATTTTGCACAATTTAGATAAAAACGCGCAAATAAACAATTAGAATGGTAATCTGACGAGAACTTTCACTTTTTCGGCTACCACAGAACCTATCGGATACACTAAATCAATGCCCAAAATTTTACCAATCCCAGTTAATCCATAACTAACTTCTTGATAATTAATTACTTGAGCATTAACATTAGTCTGCAAGTAAGAATATCCTACTTTTTCCTTCAAGCCATATAGTGCCAAAAATGCATTTTGCGTTAATATAAACTTACGCGGCTCCCACTGAACAAAAGCTTTAAAATGCCCTCCAGGATTCGAAAGCGCATAATAAGGTAATGCTAAAAAGCTTGATTCCCCCGAACTAACATTAATTTCATTTCCTCTAAAATGTTGATAATCCACAATCAATGACGGCTTATTCATAAAATGAGCTGCAGAAATACGGTAATTCATAGAACCCCAATTAGCCAAAGAAATTGATTGAGTTACCTGAAAAGTTATTTTACTGAACGGATCATCACCCCATGCCTGTTCAATAATTCCAGTAAACGTAGGACCAGATTCATTCGAAAGACGTCTAGCTCCATTAAATCGGCGCCATGATGCTAAGGGCTGATACCTAATACTTGCGGAACCGTAAACTTGATTACTCGTGTTAAATGGGGTACCATTGGATACAAAGCGTCTTTCCTTGTAGAAATACCCATTTTCCGCATTGTTTTCCAAGCTAGAACGCGAACGGTATTCCAAGGTTGAATTTAAATTCAATTTGGAACTCATTTGAACAGTATACATAGCTTTTATGAAATCCTTTTGATAAAGCCGCACATAATTTTGTGAGAACAAAAGCGCATAGAATAGATTAACTCGAGCCGATATGGGTTCCGTCGAATTTATTTGTTGTGTAATAGAACCTGCGGATAGTTTAAATCTTTTACGATTCTCATCCCAATTACGTTCAGCGTACAAAGAACCATTCCAAGCCTTTCGAGCAAAAGCATATTGAATATCGAGACCTGTTCCCCAATAATCAGCTAAATTATAGGTAAATCGGTAGTCAATAGAACGGCCTAAATGATACCCATCAACCGCATTAAAACCCGATTGCAGTCCACTCAGCGAAAGGCGAGCCCCTAAACCTTTTTGACCATATGCATAGATTCTCGGAGATATAATATCACCATAACGAAACCTTGGTAAGGCAGTAATAGAATCTTTTAATCTTTTTTTCTCATCAATGACATACAAACTGTCTGCCTCTTTATATCCCTTCACTTCCGCTTCTGTTAATGGAACTTGTCTTTCCTCTTCCCAGAAAGCCTCATTTTTTTTACTTGCAGCGGAATCTACTGTAAATGTATAGTCCGACTTAAACTCTTCTTTCAACTCTTTCTTTTCCTCCTTTTCTACATCTTTTAAGAGCTTCTTTAACTTTTTACGTGTTAACTCTTTGCCCAAGGCCAATTTGGGAGAAGTAATCTTCTCTTTGTTAATTTCTTTAGCCCATTCCTTGTGTAATCGTTCCTCTATGATAGTAGGTTTGACCAAAAAAGCAGGGTTAACCTGAATCGAATATTCCTTTACTTGTGTGATATACCTAAAATTGGCTCCAAAGCCCATCGCATCAAAATTAATGTTAACATCATAATTGACCGGCATCCAAACACCTTTAAACAAAGCATTCTGCTGCTGAAATGTATAATAGCCCTGTGAATTTCGAAATGCTAAACTAAACGAATAAATACTCCAAGTATCCTCAACAATCGACAATGTACCTTCAAATAAATCGGATGAACTTGATTTTGGCTTAACCTGAATCTTAGATATCGTTTGGCCGTTCAACTGGAAACTACCCAAATAGGCAAACTTGTAAAAAGAAAAAGCTGAAGGAGACAACGGACTTATCAAGGAGAACCAAACTTTAGGCTGATAAAAATTAGTTTGTGTGATACGCAGATTAGGTGCCCCAGAATTACGAATTACAGCAGGTAGGTTATTTCGATTCGATAAAACCTTTTCTTCTAATCGATTTGGTTTCGTATAAGTAATTTGGTTTATACCTTCTAAAACATAGGTGGAGCCAACTTTTATACCTGCATCCTTTTCCAACTGTTTACCCACGAGCGCATTCATCATCTTAGATATAGACGTAATTTTACCTACACCTTTTACATACCCCTTAGCAGAATACCGATCAATCTCTTTTAAATGAAATGGCGCCATGGAGATCATGCGCCGCATCATACCAATAGCTGGATCTTCTTTTAATCCACCGACATTAACATCTTGCAGTGTAACAGCTTCTTCAATCAAAACCACCTGAAGCGTTAGATCAGCATCTACTGAAATTTGTTGAACTTTTGGGGTATGTCCTAAAAAACGAAATACAATTTCATGAGGCCCCTTAGGTAATTGAATTGAAAATTTTCCATCTTCATTGGCCAGCGTACCTTTGTTTAGGTTATTAACCCAAATCGTAGCAAATGGTAAAACATCACCATTTTTATTCTTGACAACACCCGAAATCGATTGGCCTAAACTAAAAAATGAAGTAATACAAATTAATAAAAATGATATCAGTGGCTTTTTCATGATACAATACAAAGGAAAAACAGGCAAAAGACCATAGCAAAAACTTATAATTTGATAAAAGGCCGTAAATTTGGACCAATGGGATTGACACATCGACAACTTTTTCAAAAATATGTAGCACCGACCTCCGATGCCCCTTTGGCTTTGGAAATTGTATCGGCAGAACACATATATTTAACAGATAGTGCAGGTAAAAAATATATCGACTTAATTTCTGGAATTGCCGTTTCTAATGTTGGCCATCGTAATCCAGATGTCGTCCAAGCCATTAAAAATCAAGTTGACCACTACATGCACCTCATGGTCTACGGTGAATATATCCAAAGTCCACAGGTATTGTTAGCTGAAGCTCTCGTTCATTCAACCGGAACGAGGCAGCTATCTCAGGTATATTTTACAAATTCGGGCACAGAAGCACTAGAGGGTGCTATGAAATTAGCGAAACGATTTACAGGTAGAACGGAATTCATATCCTGTTTAAATGCCTATCATGGGGCTAGCCAAGGTGCTTTGTCTCTAGCAGGAGACGAAAATTTTAAAAATAGTTTTAGGCCTCTATTGCCTGGAATTAAACATATCCGACATGGGAACATAGAAGACCTTGCTCATATCACTTCTAAAACTGCCGCCATAATCATTGAAATTGTAGCAGGCGAGGCAGGAGTGAGGCAAGCAAGCAAATCCTACTTTAAAGCTTTGCGTGATGTTTGTACACAAACTGGATGCCTACTAATCATTGATGAAATTCAAACCGGTTTCGGTAGAACAGGTACATTTTGGGCATTTCAAGCGATGGACATATACCCCGATATCTTACTTACTGCGAAAGGAATGGGGGGCGGTATGCCTATTGGCGCCTTCATGGCAAGTGAATCCATGATGCAAACGCTTTCTTTCAATCCTGTTTTAGGTCATATTACCACATTTGGAGGACACCCTGTATCATGCGCTGCCTCGTTGGCAACATTGAATTACATTCAGAATAACAAGCTCCTATCATCGGTTAACTCTAAATCTGACTTATTTAAGGAACTATTAAAACATCCAATCATTCAGGAAGTACGTGGTATAGGGCTTATGATTGCCGTTGAAATGAAAGACTTCAAAACAGTTAAGGCCGTCATTGATACCTGCATTGAAAACGGTCTAATTACGGATTGGTTCTTGTTTTGTGACAATGCACTCCGCATTGCTCCTCCATTAGTTATGACACATGAGGAAATAAAAATGGCTTGCAACATTTTGTTACAAGCCATGGATAAAGTCTACAAAAGCTAATTAAGCGTGCTTTAATAAGGTTTCTGACAAAACAGATTTAGGAATATTACCTCCTACCAAACGCTCTACCATTTCACCGTTTTTAAATACCATCAGAGTAGGTATAGAACGAATTCCCAATGAAGCTGGTACTGCAGAATTAGCGTCAACATTCATTTTAGCTACGATTGCTTGACCTTCAACCTCTCCAGCCAACTCCTCGACTACAGGTCCAATCATCTTGCATGGTCCACACCACTCAGCCCAAAAATCAACCAATACCGGCGTTGATGTGCCAATCAATTCTTTAAAGTTGGCATCAGTTGCCTCTACATATTTTCCCATTTTCTAGATTATTTTAAAAATTCAAAATTAAAACATTTCACGTATAAGATTAAGTTCCCTCAAAATAATTTATGAAATTAATTTGAAGGTAACATTATCTAATTCAGCTAATTCTGCAATCAACGGTTTGCCAATACGAATCTGCATTTTACGCGATAGAAAATCCATCTGCAGTTTTTCAGATTCATCAAACACCTCAACAACTAATTTTTTTGTGCCTTTATTGCGCTCGAGCACATCATGAAGATTATCTAGCAAAGCAGGATTCAAGGCACGTAAATCCAACGTAACTTTTAGCTCCTTCGTTCTTTCTTCAAGTATCTCAGATAGTAACTCAATTGATTGAATTTTAAAGACCATTTGCTCCATGTACCTATTTTTTTGTTGGTACGATCCTTGAATATATAGCATCCGATCCTGTCCTATAAACCGTTCAAATTCTATATAATCTTTTCCAAACAGTGCAAATTCATAATTTCCTGCATAATCTTCCAGCGTGAAAATCATAAATTGATTTCCATTTGCCGAGGTACGCGTATTTACTTTAGTAACGATTCCGGCAATAGATTGTGTAACATTTTGCTTCGTATCTAGTAGGGTGGTATTCGAATTCGTGAAGTTTTGAATTTCCACACGATACTCATCTAACGGATGTCCCGAAATATAAACACCAACTACCTCTTTCTCGTTTCGAAGTTGTTCCATCACCGACCAAGGTTCAGAGACAGGAATTTTAGGTTTAACTATGTCATTACCCGTTCCAGCCCCAAGTTCGCCAAAAAGTGACTGGGTAGCCTCAGCCTTTAACTCAGCCATACGCGATGCATATCGAACAATCTTTTCAATAAACGTTGTTTGCTCATTGTCTAACGCAAAATAATGCGCTCGCTGCACCTCTGGGAAACAATCAAATGCACCAGCCAGTGCTAAGGACTCTAAACTCTTTTTATTGACTTGCCGAACATTGATACGAGAAACAAAATCAAAGATATCCTTGTACTCACCACGTTGATTGCGCTCCTCAACAATCGCATCCACCGCAGCTTCACCAACCCCTTTGATGGCGCCCAAACCAAATCGTATCTGACCTTTTTTATTTACCGCAAACGAGCGCGAAGATTCATTAACATCAGGAACCAATAATGTCAAGCCCATCCGTTTACATTCGTCCATGAAAAAAGTAATCTTTTCAATATTACCCAACGAATTTGAAAGAACGGCTGACATGTACTCAGAAGGATAATTGGCTTTTAAATATCCTGTCTGATAAGCTACTAATCCATAACACGTGGAATGTGATTTGTTAAATGCATATTGGGCAAATGCTTCCCAGTCAGTCCAAATCTTCTCCAACTTATCCGCTGGATGGTTATTTGATTGACCACCCTCCATAAACTTACCCTTCATTTTGTCAATCGTCGCCTTATCCTTCTTTCCCATGGCTTTCCGAAGAACATCGGCATCACCCTTTGTGAAATTGGCGAGTTTTTGAGAAAGAAGCATTACCTGCTCTTGATAGACAGTAATGCCATAGGTATCGCTTAAATACTCCTCCATTTCTGGCAAATCGTATTCTATCTTTTCTCGGCCGTGTTTACGCGCAATGTAGTTCGGAATATACACCATCGGACCTGGACGGAACAAGGCGTTCATTGCAATCAAATCCGAAAATTGATCGGGCTTCAGATCCCGCAAATGCTTCTGCATACCCGGAGATTCAAATTGGAAAGTACCATTCGTCTCCGCTCGTTGGTATAACTCATAGGTCGTCTTATCATCCAAAGGCAGATCATCTAGAATGATTGTTTCTCCGTGATTTTGCTTCACCAAACGCACCGCTTCTTTTAATATAGAAAGTGTCTTTAACCCTAAGAAGTCCATTTTAATGACACCCGCATTCTCTATGACAGAGCCATCATATTGCGTAATCAATAAACTAACATCTTTCGAGGATGCGACTGGTAGGATATCCGTTAGATCTGATGGCGCAATAATGATACCAGCCGCATGAATACCTGTTCCACGAACAGAACCTTCTAGAACTAAGGCATTTTCAATCACCTCAGCAGGAAGTCCACCTGCCTCTTTGATCTGACGCAATTGCTTCACCTGCTCAATCTCATCCGAATTTAGACCTTCTTTATCGGCTAAACTCTTATCTCCATTTAAAGGCGCATTAAAAATACGCTCCAATGTAATTTTAGGTCGCTCTGGAACTAATTTGGCTAATGCATTGGACTCTGAAAGTGGTAAATCAAGCACACGCGCAACATCTTTAATCGACATTTTGGCTGCCATCGTACCATACGTGGCAATATGTGCAACCTGATTCTTACCATATTTATCAACAACGTAATCGATCACTTTCTGCCGACCTTCATCATCAAAATCGGTATCAATATCGGGTAAAGACTTCCGATCCGGATTTAAAAAACGTTCGAATAGCAGATTATATTTAATCGGATCAATATTGGTAATTCCCAAACAATATGCCACCACAGAACCAGCTGCAGATCCACGACCCGGACCTACATAAACACCTAAATCACGTCCCGCTTGAATAAAGTCGGCCACAATCAAGAAATAACCCGCAAAACCCATGGTCTTAATTGTATACAATTCAAACCGAATACGCTCCTCTACAACTTGATCAATATCAACATACCGCTTTTTTGCCCCATCCATGGTCAAATGCTCCAAATAATCATCCTGATTAAGGAATTCGGTTGGAATTTGAAAATTAGGAAGCATCACATCCTTGGTTAAAGTCAAGGTTTCAACTTTACCTACAATCTCATTTGTGTTGTCAATAGCTTCCGGCACATGTGACCACAATTGGGTCATTTCAGCTGTGGTTTTGAAATAAAATTGATCATTGTAAAAAGCAAATCGCTTTCCCTTCATGTCAAAATCTCCCTCAATATCTTTATAGGTAGGAGTAGCCTGCTTTTCACCGGTGTTAATACATAGCAAAATATCATGTGCATTGGCATCTTTTTGATCCAAATAATGTGAATCATTTGAGGCAATCACTTTGACATTATATTTCTTTGCAAACTTTAACAAAACCTCATTAACTGTTTGCTGCTCAGGTATATAATGATTTTGAACTTCAATATAATAGTCTTCACCAAATACGTCTAGCCACCATTTAAACTCCTTTTCGGCAGCCTCTTCTCCATCACGCAAAATTGCTTGGGGAACCGATGCTCCCAAGCAACATGTGGTAGCAATAAGACCTTTGTGATACTTTAAAACAAGTTCTTTATCTATGCGTGGATATTTGGAGTACATGCCCTCCATGAATCCAAGCGAACATAATTTGACTAAATTTTGATATCCCTCCGGATTCTTCGCTAAAAATAATTGATGATATCTCTTATCCTTATCGATCTTAGTAAAAGCCTGTTTATGGCGATCATTGACTAAATAAAATTCACAACCTACAATGGGTTTAACTCCTTGCTTCCCAGCTTCCGCCACAAATTGAAAAACCCCAAACATATTGCCGTGATCTGTAATCGCAACAGCTGGCATGTTATCTTCCTTTGCTTTTTTGAACATCGAAGAAATCTTCGATGCACCGTCGAGCAATGAAAATTGAGAGTGATTGTGTAAATGCGAAAACTGCATAAAATATTAAGCTTTTAAATAAGGTTCTTTATCAAAAAAAGTAGCATTCAAAAAGTCCAAAAAAGGCTTTAATTGAATAGCAGCGCGCATTAATTGGGAAGTAAAATCAGGGGAAATAATTTCTTGATCCGAAAAATGATGCCAATAAAATAATTGCTTTCGCCGCAGATACAGTTCATCTTCAGGCGTTGGATCAAAACCCTTAGGGACTTTTTTCAATAAATCCCCTTCAGCCTCACCAAATATCTTCATAAAAGAATCTGATTCAACGATTCCTCGTAAAGTGGCGCCGTTGTAATCCACTTCCTGCCGGTAAGCGGCTAATTGTTCAGGGGTAGGATTATACATGCCGCCACCTAAAAAAGACTTTCCACCTGGCTCGATGTGAAGGTAATAATCCATAAAACCAGATTTACGTCCTCCCTCTGAAAAACTGGCAGAAAACCATGTTTTGTAAGGCTCTTTGTTCTTTGAAAATCGCACATCCCGAAATATTCGATACGAACAATGTTTTCTCAAAACTCCATCCATGTTCTCAAAAGCAGAGAACTCTTGAATAAGTTTTTCAATATATTGATCAAACAAAGCCTTCTCTAATTCATAAATAGCTTTATTTTCAGCAAACCACTCACGTGAATTATGCTGCTTTAATGCAGTTAAAAAAGATAAAAGGCTAGGGGATATAGACATGAAACAACTCCTAAAAATAGAAACGAAATTAGCGATTCTTTCCCAAAATAAATTGGGAGAATTGATTGAATTTAGTGATTTTTGTGAAATTTATTGAAATAGTCACTATGCGCATTTTAACAGGGATTCAGTCATCGGGTAGACCCCATCTCGGAAACATTTTGGGAGCCATACTTCCTGCCATTGAACTTTCCAAGAAACCAGGAAATGAATCTTTCTTGTTTATTGCAGATTTACACACATTGACTAGTTTACGAGACGGGGAGCAAATTAGAACTAACACAAGATCGATTGCTGCTGCTTGGTTAGCCTTCGGCTTCGATACGGAGAAAAACTACTTCTACAGACAATCAAAATTGGCTGCTTATCATACCGAATTAATGTGGTATCTAAACTGCATTACGCCATTTCCAATGTTGGCCAATGCACATAGCTTCAAGGATAAATCTGCCCAAATGGCGCAGGTTAATGCAGGATTATTTACGTATCCGGTTTTACAAGCAGCCGATATCTTATTGTATGACGCAAAAATTGTACCGGTTGGCAAAGATCAACGCCAACATATTGAAATGACTCGAGACATTGCGGGAACCTTTAATCGCATGGCACAAAAAGATATTTTTGTCATTCCTGAAGCCGCAATTAATGAATCGGTCATGACCATTCCGGGGATAGATGGAAATAAGATGAGTAAATCATTGAATAATTACATCGACGTATTTTTGCCAGAAAAAGACTTATTAAAGCAAATCAAAAAAATCGAATCGGATTCAACTCCATTAGAAAGTCCCAAAGATCCTGAATCAGATATTACATTTAAGTTATTTTCGTTGTTGGCAACGCCACAGGAAACAGCAGAAATGCGAGAAAACTATATTAAGGGTGGTTTTGGTTATGGTCATGCCAAACAAGCTCTGTTCGAACTGATGCTTCGTAGCTTCAAAGAAGCGCGCGAAAAATTCGATTATTACATGAATAACCCAAACCTTATCGAAGAAAAATTAGCTGAAGGTGAACAGAAAGTTGAGCCAATTGCTAAAGAGACGTTGGGACGAGCACGAGAACATTTTAAATTCTAAGCTAGTATGTTTCCAGCCTGGGATGAAAATTTATTCAAACGAATCAATACGTCGCATTCCCATGCGGTAGATTATTTGATGCAATTTTTGTCCAATAAATATGTTTGGATACCTCTTTACCTATTCCTTATTTGGAAACTGTACAGGCAACATCAAAAATCGATTAAGGCCGCAATCGTTTATTTGGTTTTAGCTGTCATTTGGGCAGATCAAATTTCTTCTTCCATTTTAAAGCCTCTCATAAAGCGTCTACGCCCAAGCCATGTACCTGAATTTCAATCTTGGATACATTTACCTGATGGGGCAGGTGGACTTTACGGATTTTGCTCCTCACATGCGGCTAATGCATTTGCCGTTGCGGTAAGTTTTTTTCTACTTACCCGTAGTAAATCAATGGGAATTTCATTACTCCTCTGGGCAATCTTTATTTCATTTAGCCGTATCTATTTGGGAGTACATTATCCACTAGATGTAATTACAGGTGCTTTCGTAGGAACATCTGGAGCGTTTATTCTCAAATATGTAGTTTACGACAAACTTGTCAAAAACTGATAGGTGTTTACCCCATCCGCAAAATCATCAAGAGCAGGAAATTGCGCTTGCCCGAAGGGAATGTAAGATGAACCTACGATACATTGAATTTTTTCCTCTCCAGCCGCCAACCAATCAACTAACTCGGCATGGTTATCATATCGATGTACATGCAAAACACCAACAGGGGAGACTAGGGCTTCATTTTCAGTTACGATTAGATTACCAAGATCAAAATGTGTAATCTGATTAAGTAAATATAATGTCTTGTGATATTGGTAATTATTTGAATACTTCGTGTGATCCAAAACCCAATCTTCTAAGGTCAATACATCAAATAAGGGCATTAAATCCATTGAATTAGGTACAGCAATGGTAGACACATTGCGACATCCCAAACCATAATACATAAAAATATCAGAGGCTAATTGCTTAAAGTCATCTGTTGATTCATCTCCAGTTAACACAGCTATGGAAGTACGGTTCTTCCGGATGATGTGAGGAATTTTAGAAAAATAAGTACCAAAATAGGTTGAAGAAAAATCTGAGCCAGTCGCAATAACTGCATCAACGCCAGCCATTCGATCTTGTATTTCAATTATAGGAAATACATCAAATGAATTCATTAATTCAATATACATTTTCATCAAAGAACGATCTTGGGAACTTAGCTTTACTATGGCCTGATGACCACTTGCTATGGTCATTAATAGGTCATGCATACCTACAGCTGGTAAATTACCTGGAAGAATTAAACCAACTTTTTTAGAATTTGTGTCTACAGGATCTCCAAATTGAGTAAAAAAATTAGCCCATCTTTGAGTATCTAAAAATTGATTCTGGATGGCTTGCATAGCATTTCGAATTAAGGAATCCGAAAACCACGCATTCTCATTTTTAGCTCTATCTATAAATAATTCTATTTTTTCTTGATTTCTGGAATCTGAAAAATAAGCATTCAAGGCGTAGACTAGTTCAATAAATCGTTCTTTCTTCATATTAGGAGGTCCATTTAGCAAAGAATAGACACACAAAGTTCTTAAAAAAACAGAATAGTCATTATAAAATATTTACTATTCAAAATTACTTATGTAAATTGCACAAAATTTTTAATACTTGTTATGGCAATTATCATTACTGACGAATGTATTAACTGTGGGGCTTGCGAACCAGAATGCCCTAATACGGCCATTTATGAAGGAGGCGTAGAATGGACATGGGCTGGAGGTACTGCTTTAACAGAGGTAGAGCTTGAAGATGGTTCGACAATGGATGCAAAATCACCTGTGGATCCTATTTCAGAAGAATTTTACTACATCGTTCCTGATAAGTGTACCGAATGTACAGGTTTTCATGAGGAACCTCAATGTGCTGCTGTATGTCCAGTGGACTGCTGCGTTCCTGATCCAGATCATGTAGAAGACAAAGAAACCTTAGAAGCAAAGAAAGCGTGGTTACACGCTGAAGCCTAGACTTGCTCAACTTTAGATACAATGAAAGCCCATCCTAGGATGGGCTTTTTTTATGCTCCCCAATTAGAAATAATAAATTATAATTTTTTCAATATTTATTTTTTTGCTTTAATATTATCTTGATTTTGAAGAAAAATTTGAAAAACATCAAAAAACAGGTTTGATTTTGAACCCATTTTTTGATGTTTTTTGTTTTTTTTACAAAAATAGGTTTATTTTTATTCGAATTTATTTGGAAAATACAATTTAATAACGAACCTTTGAATCGTAGTCAAGCATTTATAAACATTCAAACAATCGCACACATGAAAAAATCTATCCTAACAGCCCTTTTTTCCGCAATAGCATTTTGTGGATTTTCCCAAGAAAAGGAATCCGAAGCACCTAAATTTTCTTTTTCAGGTTACATTGATTCATACTACATGTTAAACTTTAATAACCCATCAACAAGAAGCAATTTAGGATCTTCGGGATATGAGCGTGCATTCGACCAAAAATCAAGTCAATTTTCGCTGGGGTTGGTACAAACTAAATTCGGGTATGCCACTAAAAATGCAGATGTAGTTGTTGACCTTACTTTTGGACCCAATGCAGATTTAGGACAATATGGAAATGCAATTGGCCCTTTAGGAAAAGGAACAACTGCACTAGCTATCAAGCAAGCATATTTTAATTGGAAAGCCACAGATAAATTAACGTTTACAGTCGGCCAATTTGGTACACACATTGGATACGAGGTAATCGACGCTCCAGTTAACTATAATTATTCACTTTCTAATTTATTTAACAATGGACCATTTTATCACATCGGTGCGAAAGCAAATTACACATTCAGTGATAAATTTTCTGCCATGGCTGGATTGGTCAACAATGTGGATAATCTAAATGACAACAATTCAGCTAAAGGATTTATTTACCAAGTATTTACTTCACCCGCAGCTGGATGGAATGTATATGTTAATGGAATATCATCCAATGAATCTGCTCCGCTAGCCAATGGAAAAAATGATTCAGGGAGTTACAATTTGCTAGACCTAACAACATCATATCAGATTACTCCCAAATATTTAGTTGGCCTAAATGCTGCTTATGGATCACAAACAGGTGATTTTCAAGGTGGTGGCAACGTAGGGGACAGTAAAACTTGGGGGGGAGTAGCGTTATATTCCAACTATGCTATAACAGAAACATTTAGTTTGGGTGGTCGCTACGAGGTATTTGACAATACGAGTGGAGCACGTTCATTGCGTGCAGCCGATGGTTCTGGCACGGATGTTAATTCATTCACATTAACAGGAACATTTACAGCAGCAGATGGCCACTTATTAATTAAGCCTGAATTACGCACTGATTCATATAAATCAGAACAGTTTGTTGATGCCGACGGGAAAGCCCAAAAATCACAAACTACATTAGGCATGCACTTTATTTACAAATTTTAATATTCAACCATTTTTAATCACAATTTAAACGTACGAACATGACAACACAAAAACCAACTTGGATACCGCTACTCGTTCTTTTAGCTGTAGCTGTGCTTGCCCTATTTACAACATCAGTACCGGGTGCAATACCTACCGAAGGCCTTGATACGGGTGATACGGCTTGGATGATTGTAGCTTCTGGATTAGTATTACTAATGACTCCTGGCTTAGCTTATTTCTACGGAGGTATGGTTAACCACAAAAATGTAATTTCAACTATGTTGCAATCGTTTATTGCGATGGGCGTTATTTCTGTGATTTGGGTTGTATTTGGATTTAGTTTAGCCTTTGGAGATTCATTAGGCGGTTGGATTGGAGACCCAAGAACATTTTTTATGTTCAATAACGTTTTTGATCATAAATTATCTTTGGGGTCAACAGACCAACTTAAGTTTACAATTCCTTTCGCATTATTTGCTTTTTTTCAAATGAAATTTGCGGTAATTACACCGGCGCTTATTTCAGGTGCTTTGGCTGAACGTATTAACTTCCGTGCATTCGTATTATTCATGGTCTTGTTCTGCGTGGTGGTGTATGCACCCTTAGCACATTGGACTTGGCATCCAGATGGATTTTTATTCAACTTAGGCGTGCTTGACTTCGCGGGAGGAACTGTAGTACATATGTCAGCTGGTTGGGCTGCATTAGCAGGAGCTTTGTACTTACGTCGTCGTAAATCTCATATTGAGTCCAATATTTTACCTCCAGCGAATATCCCATATGTATTATTAGGAACTGGTTTGTTATGGTTCGGATGGTTTGGTTTCAATGCAGGTTCAGCAGTAGGAGCTAATGGATTAGCTGTAACAGCTTTTGCAACAACGCACGTTGCTGCAGCGGCTGCTGGTTTATCGTGGATCTTGTTCGATGTAACGCGTGGAAAGAAGGTTTCTGCTTTAGGATTCTGTATCGGTGCGGTTGTGGGGCTTGTTGCAATCACACCTGCATCTGGATTCGTAACTGTACCGGTGGCTATTTTCATCGGCGTTATAGCAGCTATTGTTTCCAACATTGCTGCACATTGGAGAGCTAGTTCAAATTTAGATGATACATTAGACGTTTTCCCTTGCCATGGCTTAGGTGGAATGGTAGGTATGCTAATGACTGGTATTTTTGCTACATCTGCAGTCAACGCAGCTGTGGCTGAAAATGGCTTATTCTACGGAGAAACGGCCTTATTCTTTAAGCACTTATTAGCCTTGGCAATTGTTTCAGCTTTTGCATTTGGCTTGTCTTATATCTTGTTGATCGTTACGGATAAAATTATCCCATTGCGTGTCAATGAAGAAGAAGAAAGATTAGGATTGGATATCTCACAACACGATGAGTCGTTGGCAGAATAATTCAACACAACAAAGCCGCAAGTAATGGTTCTTGTGGTTTTGTTTCAATCAAAAAGCCGGAGACTTATAGTTTCTGGCTTTTTTGTGTTATGATTATAAGAAGTAAGAAGTAAGAAGTGAGAAATCTTTCGATTAACCTGCGGACTAACTAGCTTCGGACTCCTTGACTCGCAACTGATAACTGTCAACTAGCGACTAACGTCTAATGTCTAGCGTCGAGAATCAATACTTCTCCTTTCACATCACCTGTTTCTATAATGTCTTTATACCTGACAGGTTGTATCGTATTGATTTGTAATGGATCGTACGGAACTGATACCCGCACATAATTTTCAGAAAAACCTTCCATAAATCCAGCATTACCTGATTCCTCAAATAAAACGGATCCCGTTTTTCCTAATTGTCCCACATAAAAAGCATGTCTTTTTTTCTCTGAAAGAATATGGAGCATTTTAGATCTCTCTGATTTTTGCATATTGTCAACTTTAGGTTGAATGTCAACTGCATATGTATTAGCACGTTCCGAGTATGGGAAAACATGTAAATACGAAATTTCTAAAGCATTCAGAAATTCATATGTTTCTAAAAACAATTCAGGCGTTTCACCAGGATGGCCTACAATCACGTCGACACCAATACAGGCATTTGGCATAAAGGCACGAATACGCGAAACACGATCTAAATAAAGTTCGCGCTGATACCGACGCTTCATTAATCGAAGAACAGCATTTGAGCCTGATTGAAGAGGAATATGAAAATGTGGCACAAAGCGCGTAGAAGTAGCTAAGAATTCAATTAATTCAGGTGTTAATAAATTTGGCTCTATACTTGAAATTCTAAATCGCTCAATGGAAGACTGCGCATCGATTGCACGAACTAAATCAAAAAATGTCTCAACGCGTTGACCATTTTGGATACCAAAATCGCCGATATTCACACCAGTCAATACCACTTCTTTAACACCTTTTGCGGCAATCTCCTCAATCAAGCTTAAAACTTTTTCAATTGTATCTGATCGAGATTGACCACGAGCCAATGGAATTGTACAATAGGAGCAAGGATAATCACATCCATCCTGAATTTTCAAGAAAGTTCGTGTTCGATCATTGACACTGTAGGAAGCATGATAATCTAAATCATACCGAATCTCGGAGGCAATTAAATTGGGCAATTCGACCTGCGAACGATCTAAATAGGGAGGTAGCAAGCTTGGCATTTGAAACTTTTCATTTGCGCCAAGCACTAAATCTACGCCTGGTATGGATGCTATTTCCGCTGGTTTTAATTGTGCATAACAACCAATAACAACTACAGTGGATGTAGGATTAATTTTCTTCGCTTCACGAACTACCTTCTTGCATTTTTTATCAGCTTGTTCTGTAACACTACATGTATTAATCACAAACAAATCAGGGGAATCCTGAAAATCAGCACGAACAAATCCCAACGGCTCTAAAGACCGGGCAATCGAACTAGATTCAGCAAAATTCAATTTACAACCTAAGGTATAAAAAGCTACTTTACGCATAATGAAAATTCAGGATGCAAAGTTAAAACAAAAATGGCGGGAAAACCCGCCATTTTCAATCATAAAAGTATATAAATGCAAGATAAAAAATCTAAACTTTAGCTGTTTTTACTGTTTTAATAATACGAGCAGCTACTTTATATGGATCTGCCGCTGAATTAGGGCGACGATCTTCTAACCAACCTTTCCATCCTTTTTCTACGGCAGCAATCGGAATACGTATAGAAGCACCACGATCAGAAATACCATAAGAGAAATCATGAATCGAAGCAGTTTCGTGTTTACCTGTCAATCGCATGTGATTATCAGCTCCATAAACTTCAATATGCTCTTTTACAAACGGAGCAAATGATTGACAAATCTTATCGTAAACATCTTTATTTCCAGCTGTACGCAAAATCGTATTTGAGAAATTAGCGTGCATACCTGAACCATTCCAATCTAATTCTCCTAAAGGCTTGCAGTGCCAGTTGATTGCCACACCATATTTTTCGCCCAAACGTTCTAAAATATAACGACCTAACCAAATTTCATCACCAGCTTGTTTTGCACCTTTGGCAAACATTTGGAATTCCCACTGACCAGCGGCAACTTCCGCATTAATACCTTCAATATTTAAACCAGCATCGATGCACAAATCTAAATGCTCCTCAATAATTTCACGTCCATACGCATTTTTTGCACCAACAGAGCAATAATATGGGCCTTGAGGACCTGGATAACCATTCGCTGGGAAACCTAGAGGCTTGTTAGTTTCTGGATCCCATAAGAAATACTCCTGCTCAAAACCAAACCAAAAATCATTATCATCATCATCAATTGTCGCACGACCATTCGACTCATGTGGTGTACCGTCTGCATTCAAAACTTCACACATAACTAAATAACCATCGCGACGTGCTGGGTCTGGACAAACATAAACAGGCTTCAACAAACAATCAGAGGAACCACCTTCAGCTTGAAGGGTAGATGAACCATCAAAAGACCACATATCTAGATCTTCTAATTTACCACTAAAATTATTCTCAATTTTAGTCTTGGAACGTAAACTTTGGGTTGGCTTGTAACCATCCAACCAAATGTACTCTAATTTTGATTTAGCCATGATTTTATACTTAAAATGATAATAAAAATATAATTAAGGGGTTTGTATGAACAAATTTAAACCAGATTTTCAAAAAAACAACAAAAATTTAGCAAAACCATCAAAAATATTAACCTATATTTTGAAATTCTGCAAAAATTTAAAATAAAACCTACGGAAATACAATTTCAAAATATCTCGTTTATTGATTAAAATTATTCAGAGATTTTGGCTATTTTTAAACTTCTAATTTTCAACGAAAAATATGGCAATAACTCGATTTAAAGCACTTGAATTAGCTCAAATGCGCGCAGGAATACCTGTTAAGTTACCAACTGAAAAAGTAAGTGATTACTATGGTAGTATGACCTTTAGCGATGAAGTCATGCGGTCTTTACTGTCCCCAGAGGCCTATCTTAAAATCAATACAGCTATCCAAACAGGATCAAAAATTGATCGGGATGCAGCGGATGAGGTTGCAGCAGCCATGAAATCATGGGCTATATCAAAAGGAGCAACACACTACACTCACTGGTTTCAGCCGCTTACAGGAACAACGGCAGACAAGCATGATTCATTTTTTGATATCGACCTTAGTAATGGAAAGGCCGTTGAAAAATTTAAAGGATCTGCATTGGTCCAACAAGAACCTGATGCTTCCTCATTCCCAAATGGTGGAATCCGATCTACATTTGAAGCACGTGGCTATACCGGATGGGATCCTTCTTCCCCTGCGTTCATCATGGAAAATGCGGCCGGAACTGCTACATTA
>JACCDM010836687.1_pt1 | contig 20691 bp, 16 predicted proteins | sample 7445851 | NCBI WGS metagenome assembly JACCDM01 (sample SAMN15323438, study PRJNA562643) | freshwater metagenome | isolation source: river surface water | place: USA:Blue River Watershed | collected 2017-08-16
CCTGATGCGGGACCTCACCTCGGGTCGGACGTCGGTGATGTCGTGCCGAGCCGCCGCGAACCTGTCGCCCGCCTTCGCACCGGACGGCGCGCAGTTGGCCTATGCCGCCGGCAACGACGGCACTGATATCGTCGTGCGACCGCTGGAGGGGGACGCTCGGGCCTATGCCATCACCGCGGGGCAGGGGTCGACGAACGCCCAGCCGACCTTCTCTCCGGACGGCCGCCGGGTCGCCTTCACGACGTCGCGATTGGGGCGAAACGAGATTTATATTTCCGACAGCGACGGGGCGAATCCCGAGCTCCTGACCACGTCGGGGTTCGGGGATCAGCTCTATCGTTCGGATCCTTCGTGGTCGCCGGATGGCCGGGCGGTGGCGTTCTCGACGCAGATCGAGGGCCGCTTCCAGGTGGCGACGATCGCCCTGCGCGATCGGTTCGTGAAGCAGCACACGTCGGAAGGAATCAATGAAGATCCGTCCTGGGCGCCCGACGCCCGGCATCTGGTCTTCACCTCCAACCGGAGTGGCAGTCGGCAGTTGTGGGTGCTGGACACCGAGTCCGGGCGGATGCGTCAGCTGACGCGCGGACCGGTAGCCCGGATGGCGGCCTGGGGGCCGCGAGTCCCGGTCGCGCGTTGAGTTCCCCGAGTCCTATCTTCCTCCCTCCCCACCGATCGAGGTTGTCTTCGATGCCCCGCCAGCTCCCTCGTCTCGCCCTCGTGGCGTTCTCGCTCCTCACCGTCGCCTGCGTCCCGAAGAAGGATCCCTCGACGTCGCCGGAGGCCCTCGCGGCCGCGGCGAAGGCGAAGGCGGATTCGGTGGTGGCCGCGCAGGCGGCGGCCGTGCGTGTCGCGGAGGCAGCGCGCGCGGATTCTACCGCGAAGGCTGAGGCTGCGGCGAAGGCGGCCGTTGCCAAGGCGACCGCGGACTCCGTGGCGCGCGCCGAGGTGATCGCGCGCGCGATCACGGCGACGCGCTCGACCTTCGCCGAGATGATCTTCTTCGACTATGACCGCGCCGAGCTCACCGCGGAGTCGCGCGAGACCCTGGAGGCGAAGTTGCCGATCCTTCGGACGAACCCCGCCATGCGCATCCGTATCGCGGGCCACACCGACGAGCGCGGTTCCGATGAGTACAACCTCGCCCTCGGCCAGCGCCGGGCGGCCGCGGCCAAGCGGTACCTCGTGTCGCAGGGCATCGACGAGGCCCGCATCGACGTCGTGAGCTTCGGTGAGGAGCGCCCGATGGTCGAGGGGGCGGATGAGTCCGCCTGGTCGCAGAACCGGCGCGATGAGTTCGAGATCGTCGTCGGCGGTGACGCGATTCGGGTGCCGTGACCCCGGCGCGCCTCTCACGTCTCCTGCTCGCCCCAGCGGTCCTCGTGACCGCTGGGGCGTGCTTCGCCACCCGGGCCGACCTCCGGATCGTCCAGGGCGACGTGCTCGCCGTGCGCGATTCGGTGCGGGCGGCGCGGGTCGCCGCCGAGCGGCGGGATTCGCTCGCGCGCGTCGCCACGGACAGTGCCCTCGCGCGCGTCGTCGCGGCCCTCGCGACGGTCGGTGACTCCGTCGTCGCCGTCCGTGGCGCCACGCAGCGGATGGATGGGGCGCTCCGCGAGGACCTGCACGCCATCCGTCAGCAGCTGATCACCATTCAGGAGCTCACCGGGCAGTCGCAGCGACGGATCCAGGAGCTGCGGGCCGATCTCGAGTCCGACGCCGCCGATCGTTCGGCGGCGCCCGTCGTGCCGCCCACTGCCACGGACTCGTCGCGGACGACCGCGGGGAACGCCGCGGGTGGCGCGGCCGGCGGTGCCGGGGCGCCGTCGGCACCGGGACCAGCGCAGCTCTACCAGCTCGGACAGGATCAGCTCCGTCGCGGGAGCAACACGGCGGCGCGGGGCGCGTTCACGACGCTCCTCACCCAGCACCCGCGGTCCGACCTCGCGCCGGATGCCCTCTACGGCATCGCGGAGTCCTTCACCGCCGAGGGGAACGGGGTTCGGGCAGACTCGGTGTACAACCTGGTGGCGACGCGGTATCCGCAGTCGGAGCGGGCCCCCATCGCGCTGTACAAGCGGGCGACGGCGTATCGCCTCGTCGGCCAGTCCGAGCGCGCACAGGCGCTGTATCGGCAGATCGTCGAGGCCTATCCGAATTCGGAATCCGCGCGACTGGCGCAGGGGTTCCTGACCTCCCGCCGCCCCTGATCGGCGCCGCTCCGGCGGCGCCGCTCCGTTCCGTAGCCCTGAGCCGACGATGACCACCCCGTCCGCTGAGATGCCGTTCCTCGAGCACCTCGAGGAGCTACGCCATCGGCTGATCTGGAGCGCTGGGACGCTGCTCGTCTGCCTGCTGGTCGCGCTCACGCTCGTGATGCGCCCCTCGGTGGACGTGATTGGCATCCTCGCCGCGCCGGTTCTCCCGTTCCTCCCCGACCAGAAGCTGATCGTCACCCATCCGCTCGATCCCTTCACAATCAGCCTCAAGGTGGCGTTCGGGATCGGGCTCACGGCGGCACTCCCCGTGATCGGGTACCACCTCTGGAGCTTCCTCGCGCCGGCGCTGCATCCGCACGAGAAGCGGCTTGTCATCCCCGTGCTCCTCGGGGCGACGGGGCTCTTCGCCCTCGGGATGTTCCTCGGCTGGCGGTTCGCGCTCCCGATCATGTTCGAGATGCTCGTGGGCATGCAGTCGGCCTCCCTGCAGCCGATGTTCGCGGCGGCCGAGGTCTTCGGCTTCATGCTGTCGACCTGCCTCGCCTTTGGGGTCGTCTTCCAGCTCCCGATCGTGGTGCTCGCGCTGACGGCGCTTGGGCTCGTGACCCCACGGGCGATGATGAAGTATCGGCGGCACGCCCTCGCGGGGAGCGTCGTCGTCTCCGCGGTGGTGACCCCCGGCGACCTGCTTCTGATGACGGCGCTGATGGCGCTCCCGCTCTACGCGCTGTACGAGATCAGCATCGTCGTCTCGTGGGTCGTGCACCGGAGCCGTCAGCGGCGGCTCGCACGGGAGGAGGCGATCGGGGGGACGGTCGGGTGAGCACGCGCGGGGTGGTGTGGGTCGGGATGCTCGCCACCCTCGCGCTCACGACGGCGGGGGCGCAGGCGCGCCCCGAGGGGCGCGTCCGTCAGCCGGACCGGTCCGCGGGAGACACCGCGCGCGCTGCCTCGGGGGCGAAGCTCGTCGAGTGGGCCCCCGATGACAGCGTGATGCGCGCCCTCCTCGAACGGCGTGGCTACAACGCCGTCCGGTATCAGGCCGCGACGGTGGGGTTCGCGGCGCCGACGCGCCTGATGACCCTGGTCGGCCTCTCGGGCGCCCGCGCGGCCGTCCAGCGCGACTCGACCCTCATGGTCGCCGATACCATCGCGTTCAACGACAGCACCAAGCTCGTGCGGGCGCGCGGTGACACAATCATCATGCGCGATCCCGCCCGCGGCGAGGACATCATCGGGCTCGACGATCTCGTGTACGACCTCGACCGCCGGGAGGGTCGGACACGGGACTTCTCGACCGTCGCGACAGCGGGGGAGGAGTGGCGCGTGAGCGCCCACCGCGCCGCCTTCGCCTCCGACACGACGGCGGACCGCAACACCGTGTACGGCCGCGATGGGCAGATCACCTCCTGTCTCGACTCCCTTCCGCATTATCACTTCCTCGCGAAGGAGCTCAAGCGCGTGAGCGGGAGCACCCTCGTCGCGCGCCCGGCGATCCTCTACGTGCAGGACGTGCCAGTGATGTGGCTCCCCTTCATCTTCCAGGACATCCGGTCGGGGCGCCGATCGGGGATCCTGACGCCGCGGCTTGGCGTCGCCGAGCTGGTGCGCAACAGCCCCACCTACCGGCGCACCGTCGAGAACCTGGGGTACTACTTCGCTCTCAACGATTACATCGACGCGCAGGTCTCCGTGGACTGGCGGTCGAGCGCCCGTGCGACCGCGGCAGACCCCGGCTGGGTCCGGATGAATGCCGAACTGCGCTATCGATGGCTCGATCGCTTCGTACAGGGCGGTCTTGCCGTGTCGCAGAATTCCCTGGGGAACGGGAGCCGGAACACGGCGATCAGCTGGAACCACGCGCAGGAATTCTCGTCCCGGACGAAATTCAACACGAACCTCAACTACGTCACGAGCACCGCCGTCCAGCGCCAGACCATCCTGAACCCGATGGCGGCGGTCGCGACGATCGCCTCCCAGGCGAATCTGGTGCGCACCCAGGGGCCGTTCACGATCAATCTTGGCGGCTCACAGCGGCAGTACCCGGGGCGCGATCAGGTCGACCGTGACTTCCCGTCGCTCAGCGTGGCCTCGCGCCCGCTCGAGGTCGGCCAGTGGTTCGTGATGAACCCGAGCTTCAGCTATACGTCGCGGCAGAGCCTCAACCTCGACGCCACCGGCGACTTCGCGTACCGCTATCGCCAGACGCCCGCGGGGCTCGACTCGGTGCGTCTCACCCGGAACACCGGGGCGACGAGCCTCACGCTGCAGACGCCGTTCAAGATCTTTGACTTCCAGGTGCAGAGTGGACTCCGGTACGGGAACCAGGTCTACGACTACCCGCAGATCATCACCCTACGGGACGTGAATGACACGAGCGTCCGCGTCGATCGCGTCTATCGGGGGACCTTCGAGTCGTCCCTCGATGTCGATCTCTCGGTCGGATTGCCGAACTTCTTCGCCGGCACCTGGAACCTCGCCCCGAGCGTGACGATGTCGAACGTCGACCCGGGGGGCTTCGCGGTCCGCACCTTCCGCTCGAACGGCGCGTGGGTCTCGCAGTCCAAACGCCTCTCGTACGGGCTCGGCGTCTCGCCGACGCTCTTTCGCCTCTTCCCCGGCTTCGGTCCGGTACGCCGGTTCCGGCACGCGATCGCCCCCTCGCTGACCTATTCGTTCTCGCCCGCCGCCTCCGTCCCCGATGCGTTCCTCGCCGCGACGGGACGGACCCGGGTCGGCTACCTGGGTTCCCTTGCACAGAACCGGCTCACCTTCGGGTTCTCGACCAACCTCGAGGCCAAGCTCCGGGCGCCGGCGGGCGGCGCGGATTCGACCCGTGCCGCCGGGGACAGGGTCGATGACGAGGACGAGGGACGCAAGGTCAAGGTGGCGACCCTCCAGTTCCAATCCCTCACATACGACTTCGAGCGGAAGCGCCAGACCGGGAAGACCGGCTTCGCCACCGATCGGTTCGGCTACACCTTCCGCTCCGACCTCCTCCCGGGGTTCGATCTCGGCGTCGACTACTCGCTCTTCCAGGGTGACCTGATGAGCGACACGGCGAAGTTCTCCCCGTACCGCGAGGCGGTGCGGATGTCGTTCTCCCTCGACGGGGCCTCGCCGCTCCTCGGCTGGGTCGGGCGGCTCTTCGGTGTGGCGCCGGCTCACGCGGGCGCGCGGGCCGGCGCGGAGTCTGCGGCGACGGACCCCGCGATGGCGGGTGGCCTCGTCAGTGCGGCCGGGAGCCTGAACGGGCTTGGCGCGACCACCGGGACGCGGGCGCGCAGCATGATCCAGGAGATCCCGCGTGGGCAGGGATTCACCGCCGCGTTCTCCGTGAGTGCGCAGCGGCAGCGCCCGCCCGTGGGCGGACGAATTCGCGACTACGACGCGTCCGCGCAGTGCCGGGCGCTGATCGGCTTCCCGCAGTACGACACCTGTCTCTTCGAGGCCGAGCGCGCGGCCGCGAGCCAGGCGGCGAACGTCGCCGGCCCGTCGGGCAGCACGTTCTTCCGCGTCCCGCCGACGACGTCCGTCGGCATCCGCACCACGTTCAACCTCACCCAGAACTGGGCGGGGTCGTGGAACACCACGTACGATGTCGAGCGCGGCGAGTTCGCCAGCCAGATCGTCTCGCTGCAGCGCGAGCTGCACGACTGGCGCGCCGTCTTCGGCTTCACGCAGGCACCGAACGGTAACTTCGCCTTCACCTTCTACGTCTCGCTCAAGGCGCAGCCCGAGCTGAAGCTCGACTACGACCGGCAGACGTACCGCCCCTCTTCCGGGAGCCGCCGTTGACCCTTGCCGATCCCCTCCGCCTCGACGGCGCCTCGCTGACCGTCACCGACCTCCTCGCCGTCGCCGAGGAGGGGCGCCCGGTGGCATTGGCGGCCGAGGCGCGCGCCCGGATGCAGTCCACGCGCGACGTGGTCGAGGGGATCGCCGTGCGGGGCGAGGTCGTCTACGGCGTGACCACCGGCTTCGGGAAGCTCTCCGACATCGCGATCCCCGCGGACCAGCTCGCGCGGTTGCAGGTGAACCTTGTGCGCTCGCACGCGGTCGGGGTCGGCCCGCGCCTCGCGCGCACCGAGGTCCGTGCGATGATGCTGCTGCGCGCCAACGTGCTCGCGAAGGGCTTCAGTGGGGCGCGGCCCGCGCTCGCGGAGCTGCTCTGCGGCATGCTGAATGCCGACTGCTGGCCCGACGTCCCCGAGCAGGGGTCGGTCGGGGCGAGCGGGGACCTGGCGCCGCTGGCGCATCTCGCCCTCGCACTCCTTGGCGAAGGGATGCTCAACCATCCCGGCGGCTGCGGCCCGGCGGCCGAGGTGCTCCAGGCGCATGGACTCGCGCCGGTGCAGCTGGGCCCGAAGGAGGGGCTCGCGCTGATCAACGGCACGCAGGCGCACACGGCGGTGGCCGCGCTCGCGCTCGTGCAGGCGCACCGGTGCTGGGACGCCGCGCACGCTGCCGGGGCGATGACGCTCGAGGCGCTGCTCGGGACCCCGGTCGCGTTCGATGCACGGATTCACGATGCGCGCGGGCAGGCGGGGCAGCGGGAATCGGCGGCGCGGCTGCGCGCCCTCCTCGCCGACTCCGAGATCCGCGAGTCCCATCGCGAGGACGATCCGCGGGTGCAGGATGCCTACGCGCTGCGCTGTATGCCCCAGGTACACGGGCCCGTGCGCGAGGCGATCCGCTTCGCCGAGGGACTGATCGCGGCGGAGCTCAACGCGGCGACGGACAACCCGCTCGTCTTCGACGACGGGACGATGCTCTCCGGTGGGAACTTCCACGGGCAGGCGGTCGCGATGGCGCTCGACGTCCTCGGCATCGCGATGACGAACCTCGCGGTGATGAGCGAGCGTCGCATCGACCGGCTCGTGAACCCGACGGAGAACGAGGGGCTTCCGCCGTTCCTTACCGTCACGGCCGGCGTCAGCTCCGGTTTTATGATGGCGCAGGTCACTGCCGCCGCCATCACCAGCGAATGCAAGGGGCTGGCGCACCCGGCGAGCGTCGACTCCATCCCGACGGACGGCTCGAAGGAGGACGTCGTCCCGATGGCGATGGGGGCGGCGATCAAGCTCCGACGGATCCTCCACAACGTCCGGCACGTGCTCGGGGTCGAGCTGATGTGCGGGGCGCAGGGGATCGAGTATCGGCGTCCGCTGCGGGCCGGGGCGGGGGTGGAGCGCGCGTATGCGGCGGTCCGGGCGCGCGTGCCGCGACTCGCGGAGGACCGGGTGCTCGGCCCTGACATCGAGGCACTGGCAGAGGCGGTGGGCACGGGCGCGTTCGCGTAGGACGCTGCCGGTCCCCGCGTCACGGGGCGGCCGCTAGTTTTCCCGATATGTCGACCCCCCGTCCCGTCCGGGCGCCGCGCGGCCCCGAGATCTCGTGCAAGGGCTGGCCGCAGGAAGCCGCCCTTCGGATGCTGATGAACAATCTCGACCCCGACGTCGCCGAACGGCCCGACGACCTCGTGGTCTATGGCGGCACCGGCCGCGCCGCGCGCAACTGGAAGGCGTTCGATGACATCGTGCGTGCGCTGCGCGCCCTCGAGCACGACGAGACCCTCCTCGTGCAGAGCGGCAAGCCGGTCGCGGTCTTCCGCACGCACGCCCACGCGCCCCGTGTGCTGATCGCGAACTCGCACCTCGTCGGCCGCTTCGCGACGTGGGACTACTTCCGCGAGATGGAACGCCAGGGCCTGACGATGTACGGTCAGATGACCGCCGGCTCCTGGATCTACATCGGGTCGCAGGGCATCGTGCAGGGCACATACGAGACCTTCGGCGCAGTGGCGCAGCGCCACTTCGGCGGCACCCTCGCCGGTCGGTTCGTGCTCACCGCAGGCCTCGGTGGGATGGGGGGTGCCCAGCCCCTCGCCGCGACGATGAACGAGGCGGCCATCCTCGGCGTCGACGTCGACCCCGCGCGCATCGAGAAGCGCGTGCAGACCGGGTACTGCGATCGCATGACGCACGACCTCGACGAGGCGATGCGCTGGATCCGTGAGGCGCAGGCGGCGCGGACGGGGCTCAGTGTCGGAGTGGTTGGCAATGCCGCCGACGTGCTCCCCGCGCTCATCGCGCGCGGGGACATCCCGGACGTGGTCACCGACCAGACCTCCGCGCACGACATGCTGCACGGCTACGTGCCGCACGGGATGACGCTCGCCGAGGCCGCGGCGCTCCGGCAGGCCGACCCGACGGAGTATGTGCGGCGCTCGACGGCGAGTGCGGTGGTGCACGTGCGCGCGATGCGGACGATGCAGGACCGCGGCGCCATCGCCTTCGACTACGGGAACAACATTCGCACCGTCGCGCTCGATGCGGGGCTCGCCGACGCATTCACGATCCCGGGATTCGTCCCCGAGTACATCCGCCCGCTCTTCGCCGAGGGGAAGGGGCCGTTCCGCTGGGCGGCGCTCTCCGGCGATCCGAAGGACATCGCGCGGACCGACGAGCTCGTGCTCGAGATGTTCCCGGAGGATGCGCATCTGCGGCGGTGGATCACGATGGCCCGCGAACGGATCCACTTTCAGGGGCTCCCCGCGCGCATCTGCTGGCTGGGGCAGGGCGCGCGCGCCCGCTTCGGGGTCGCGCTCAACGAGCTCGTCGCCCGCGGCGAGGTGTCGGCGCCGATCGCCATCGGGCGCGACCATCTCGATACCGGATCCGTCGCGTCCCCGTTCCGTGAGACGGAGGGGATGAAGGACGGCAGCGATGCCATCGCCGACTGGGCCTTCCTGAATGCGATGCTCAATGTCGCGAGCGGCGCGACCTGGGTGAGTTTCCATCACGGCGGCGGCGTCGGCATTGGGAACTCGCTCCACGCGGGGCAGGTGATCGTCGCGGATGGCACCCCGGAGATGGCGGTCCGACTCCAGCGGGTGCTCACCAACGATCCTGGGATCGGCGTCGCGCGGCACGCGGACGCGGGGTACGACATCGCGGTGGAGACGGCGCGGCGCGAGGGGCTCATCCTCCCGTCGCTGTAGGCGGGCGAGCGCACCACCGATGCTCAGCGCGAAGTTCCGGCCCTGGGACCTTGTCCCGTTCAGCGTCAAGTACGCGCGGCTCCGCCTCCGGCGGCGGCCGGTGCTGGTGCACTTCGAAGTCACGATGCGCTGCAACGCGCGGTGTCCCTTCTGCGATTACTGGAAGACCGACCCGGCGATGAAGGCGCAGGAGCTCACCTCCTTCGCGGACGCGGCGCGCGCCTTCGACCCGATGATGGTGTCGTTCACGGGCGGGGAGCCGCTGCTGCGCGCCGACCTCGAGGCGATCGTGTCGGCCGTGGATGGGGCCATCCGTCACAAGTGGATGACGCTCCTCACCCACGGGGCGATGCTCTCGGTGGAGCGGGCGCGCGCGCTCTGGGCCGCGGGGATCGGGCAGTTCGGGATCTCGCTCGACTACCTCGATGAGCGGCACGACCGCGCGCGCGGGATCCCGGGGTTGGCGGGGAAGATCCTCACGAATGCGGAGCGTATCCGGTCGGAGGGGATGACCGTGCGGTTCAATACGGTCATCAAGGACGACAACCTCGACGACATCCTGCCCCTCGTCGAGCGCGCCGCCGCGATGCGTGTCGGGGTGAACTTCTCGGTCTACACGGATTTCAAGAACGGGAACGGCGCGCATCGCATCCGTCCGGAGCAGCAGGCGCGGCTGCGGGAGGTGATCGCGGCCCTCCTCGCGTTCAAGCGCCGTCGGCGCGGTATCATCTCCAACTCCGACCACTATCTCTCGGAGATTCCGCGGTGGGTCGCCGGGGAGATGGGCGAGCCCTGCCGGTCGGGGCAGGACACCGTGCACATCGATCCATACGGCGGGATCCGTCGGTGCCCCGACTTTCCTGTCGACGGGCACTGGCGCGAGTATGACGGGTATGCGCCAATCGCCTGCGACCGATGCTTCTACGCCTGCCGTGGGGAGGCGCAGGCTCCCCTGCGACTGAATCGGTTCCAGGATCTCGTCGCCTCTCCATGACGGCCACCCTCATCATCAATCTCTCCCAGGTCGTCTCCTGCGCCGGCCCGGCGCGCGCGCGACGCGGGGCGGAGCAGGGGGATGCCGGCGTCCGGGATGGGGTGGGGGTCGCGATCGGCGACGACGGCCGGATCTTCGCCGTGGCACCGGACCGAGAGCTCCGGGCCGCGCATCCGGGCGCCGTGGTTGTCGACGGCGGACAGGGCGTCCTTACGCCAGGATGGGTCGATTCGCATACGCACGCGATCTTCGGCCGTGCTCGGTACGAGGAACAGGAGCTCCGCGCCGCCGGGGTGGGCTACCTGGAGATCGCACGTCGGGGGGGCGGCATCCACAGCTCGGTGCGCGATCTGCGCACCCGCACCGCCGACGACCTTGCCGCCCTCGCCGCGGCCCGCCTCCGGCGCCTCGCGGCGCACGGCACCACGACCGTCGAGGTGAAATCGGGGTACGGGCTCTCCCTCGAGTCCGAGCTGACGACACTCCGCGTCATCCGGCGGCTCGCCGCCGATCTCCCCCTGCGGCTCGTCCCCACCTTTCTCGGCGCGCACGAGGTGCCGCTCGAGTACCGCGAGGCTCCGCGCACACGGCAGGAGTACATCGCCTGTGTGACGGAGGAGATGATCCCCGCCGTCGCCGCCGAGGGGCTTGCCCGCTTCTGCGACGTCTTCTGTGAGCCTGGGGTGTACAGCGTCGAGGAGACCCGGTGGGTGCTCGGCGCCGCGCGATCCGCCGGACTCGCACTCAAACTGCACGCCGACGAACTCGAGAACGGAGCCGCGGCGGAGCTCGCCGCCGAGCTCGGGGCGACCTCCGCCGATCACCTCGCCGCCATCTCCGACGCCGGGGTGCGCGCGCTCGCCGCCGCCGGCACCGTCGCCACCCTGCTCCCGGGGACGATGCTCTTCCTCGGGCGGCCGCGGCAGGCGCCGGCGCGCGCCCTCATCGAGGCCGGTGTTCCCGTCGCGCTCGCCTCCGATTTCAATCCGGGGACGAGCCCGACTGTCAATTTCCCTCTCATGCTGACGCTGGGGATCAGCCAACTGCGGCTCTCCGCGGCGGAGGCGTTCGTCGCCGCGACGGTCAACGGTGCCGCCGCCCTTGGGCTCGCGGATCGGATCGGACAGGTCACGCCGGGCTTCGAGGCGGACCTCGCCCTGTTCGATGTCCGCGACCACCGCGAGATCCCGTACTGGTACGGCGACCATCGGTGCGTCCGAAGCTGGGTCCGCGGGCGGCCGGCGTTTCCGGAACCCGCCGCGGGCTGAGGCGTCCGACCTGGGGCGGTCCGAAGGGGGTCCAGCCCTTCGCCCGATCGCCGTCGAGCGTTGGCTGAGTCCGCGCGGCAAGGGTAATTTTCGCTCCATGCCGGCGGACCTCGCGAAGCTCAGGAAGAAGGCCTCGGAACTGGAGGCCAAGAAGGACCTCAGCGGCGCGATCGCCGCCTATCGGGAGGTCATCGATCTCTTCGAGGCCGGCGAGGCCGAGCCGCTGGACATCCCGCTCTACAACCGCGTGGGTGACCTGCTGATGCGGGACGGTCGCTCGGCGGATGCGATCCAGCTCTGGGAGCGCGCGATCGAGCATTACATGGACGGCGGGTTCCTCAACCCGGCGATCGCGCTCGCGAACAAGATCCTCCGCGCCTCACCGGGCCGGACTGCCGCTTATTACACCCTCGGGCGCTGCCTCGCGCAGAAGGGGCTCCGCGCCGAGGCGCGTCAGAACTTCCTCGAGTATGCGACTCGGATGCAGCGAGCCGGGAATCTGGATGAGGCCTTCCGCGCGCTGACGGAACTGGCGGACCTCGTCCCGGAGCAGGACGACGTCCGTGTGATGCTCGCCGAGGAGCTCGCGAAGGCCGATCGGGTCGCAGAGGCCGTCGAGCAACTGCAGCTCGCCCACGCGCGGCTCATCGACGCGGGGAAGATGGACGAGGCGGCGGCGATTGCCACGCGGGCCCGTGAGTTGGATCCGATGGTCGCGTTGGAGGGGATGGTCCGTGTCTCCCGCGCCTCGTCTGGGGGACTCGTCTTACGCGATGACGACGAGCGCCCGAACGCCGCGGTACCGGCGCCCGAGGTCGAGCCGATGCCTCAACGGCTCGACGGCTTCGAGACGACCTCGCAGGCCGAGCCGATGGAGACGCCCCCGCTCGCGCTGGGGATCACGGGCGTCGAGTCGTCGCTGGGTGCGTCCTCGGGTACCGACGCCCCACTCGCGTTCATCGAGCTGGGTGATCTTCCCGCGGCAGCCACGGCAGCCGCGGCACCTGCAGAGATCGAGCCCGTCGACCTCGATTTCGCCCTCGAGATCACGCCCGACATCAGCCTCGTCGCCGCCGACCCGCAGGGGCCTCCGGCCCACGCCGTGCCGCCGCGTGTCTCCCTCCTCGACCTGTCGTTGATGGACGTCGGTGGGTTCGATCTCCCGACGCCGGCCGCGTCCCCAGCGCCGCCGCGGCGTCCCACGTCGTCCGTCCTGTTGCGGCCGATTGACCTGCTCCGGGCGGATCTCGACGTCGCGCCGGATGATGCGCGGCTCCGTCGAGCGTACGGCGAGGCGCTCGTCGACGAGGGGCGACGGGAGGCGGGGATTCGTGAGCTGGAGGCCGCGCTGGCGGGTCTCGAGGCGTCCGGTGACGTCGATGCGGCACGGCAGGTCGCCGAGGACCTCGTTCGGCTCGTGCCGACCGCGCTTCCGTACCATCGGCGGCGGGTCGACCTCCTCCTCGCCGCCGGCGCCGCGGGCGCTGCCGTCGACGCGGCGCTCGCCCTGGGTGAGCTCCTGTCGGCGGAGGGCGAGGCAGACGAGGCGCGGGAGGTCTATGCCCGCGTCTTGCAGCTCGTCCCTGACGACCTGCGTGCGCAGGCGGCGCTCGCCGCCCTCGTCCCGCTCGGTGGCGATGTCCCGTCGGCCGGTGAACCGGTCGCGGTCGGGCGCTGGTTCCAGCCTCGGTCGCGTCCATCGACGGCGCGCGTGGTGATGCCCGGTGCAGGCGTCGAGGATGCCCCTGTCGCGTTCGACGAGATGCTCAGCCGGTTCAAGGAAGGGATCGACGTGGGGGTCGATCAGTCCGACCATCGGGCGCACTACGACCTGGGCGTCGCCTATCGCGAGATGGGACTGCTCGACGAGGCCATCGCCCAGTTCCAAAAGGCGGTGCGGACCGCGCCGGATCGGCTACCGGTGATCGAGGCGCTCGGCGGCTGCTTCCTCGAGAAGGGGCAGCCGGCGATCGCGGTGACCGTCCTCCGCCGTGCCCTCGGGGAGCCGGGCGTGACCGATGACGCGCTCCTCGGCGTACTGTATCTTTTGGCGGAGAGTGCCGCGGCGCGTGGTGATCAGGCGGAGGCGGTCGCCTGCCTCGAACGGGTCATCGGCATTGACATCGGCTTCCGCGACGCGGCGAATCGCCTCGAGAGGTTGCAGGTGGGTGGCGTCGAGCCGCCGACGGGGCCGAAGAAGAAGCTGGCGGCGCGCGGCAAGTCATCTGTCGGCGAGCTGTCCGCGGTTGTTGCACCCTCCACGCCGCACGCCGACCCGCGGGCGACGTCGAAGAAGAAGTCCTGAGCCGCGGCAACTGCTCCGTTCCCCGTCCCTCCCCCTGATGACCGTCTCTTCCGCGCTCCTCGACATCCAAGCCCCGATCCGCGACCGTTTGGAGCGGGTGCCCGACGAGGTCTGGCGCATCGTGCAGGCTGACGTCGCCCTCGTCCAGGCCGCGAACGCCCATCTCCGCGGGATGCGCGGCAAGCTCTTCCGGCCGACCCTCCTGCTACTGGCGTCAGCGGTCGAGGGCGCACCCGAAGAGCGGGCCGTCCCGCTCGCCGCCGTCAGCGAGCTGGTCCATCTCACGAGCGTCGTCCACGATGATTCGGTCGACCACTCCGTGCTCCGGCGCGGTCAGCCGACGCTGAACGCCCTGTTCAGCCATCAGGTGGCGGTGCTGATGGGTGACTTCCTCTTCTCGAAGGCGATCGCCGAGCTCGTTCGGCTCGGGGACCTCGAGGCGTTGCGCGTCTTCACGCAGGCCTCCAACGACATGACCCTCGGCGAGCTGCGGCAGCTCGCCTCGTATGACGCGCTCGCCTTCAGCGAGGCAGACTACCACACCCTGATCCGCGCGAAGACCGCCTCCCTCGTCGGGGCGGCGTGCGAGATGGGCGCGCTCGCTGGCGCGCCACGATTCCGCTCCGAGATGCGGCGCTTCGGCGAGCGGCTCGGGATGGCCTTCCAGGTCGCCGACGACCTGCTCGATTACACCGAGGAGGAGGCGGTGACGGGGAAGCCGAGCGGAAACGATCTCAAGGAACACAAGGTGACGCTGCCGCTCATCGCGGCACTCCGGCACATGACGCCGGCGCAGCGGGGGCGGGTCGACGCCCTCTTCGCTGACGCCGAGCCGTCGGACGAGTCGATCGCCGACGTCGTCGCGATCGTCCACGAGACCGGGGGGCTGGAGTACGCCCGCGCCCAGGGGGAGCGGTTCGCCTCGGAGGCCGAGGAAGCCCTCGGCACACTCCCGGCGTCTGAGGTCCGCGACGCCCTCGGGGAGGCCCTCGCCTACGTGATGGTGCGGCGGTCCTGATGGCGAACTCCGCGAAGTTCCGGCCGCGGTTCCACGCGATCATCCTCGCCAGCGGATTCGCGCTCGGCGGGTTTCTCACCCAGTTCTGCCGCATCTTCCTGCCGTCCGGTGCGGTAAAGGAGTTCCTCACCACCGGCGTCACCGCCGCGGTGGGGCCGCTCCAGCTCGACCTCGTCATCATCAAGCTCGGCCTCGGACCCATCGCGCTCGACGTCTCGTTGCTCAGTGTCGTCGGGGTCCTGGTCGCCTATCTCATCGCGCGCTCGCTGTTCTAAGGAGGTTCCGATGTTCGGTCTAGGTGCCGGCGAACTGATGTTCGTCGCGTTGGTGATCCTCGTCGTGTTCGGTTCGAAGAAGCTCCCTGAGTTCATGGGTGGGATCGGCAAGGGGATCCGCGAGTTCAAGAAGAACATGAACGACGTGCAGTCGGAGCTCGCGGCGCCCGCGGATCGTCAGGCGCTCCCGCCGGCGAGCGGTGCTCCGGTTCAGCACGACGAGACCGTGGAGCGGGAGCCGAAGCGGCTCAGCTGATGCTGACGGCGCGCCGTCGCGATCGACGGCGCGCGGGCCGGTCCGGCAGGATCTCGGACGCGGAAGCGAGAAGGGGAGGCGTCTCCATGAGACGCCTCCCCTTCGTTGTCATCCGTTCGATCGCCGGCCGGCGGCGCATCGGGGAGGCGAATCTCGCCCCGCGATGCGGCCGCTGACGCGTCAGTTCGCGATGGCGGCCTGCCGACGGAGCCCGGCGTTGATCTCACGCCGGCGGTCGTCGATCTCCGCCGAGCGGCGGAGCTGCTCGAAGAACTCCTGCACCCGACGCTGGCGGATCCCCTGCAGCGCCTGCTCGCGGAGGATCGCCTTCTCCGTCTCGAACACCTCACGGCTCGCGCTGGTCCGCGCGGTCGGGACGATGATGAACGCCCCTTCGTCGCTCATCGCGAGCGTCGGGCGTCCGATCGGGGCGGCGAAGGCGGCGCCGATCGCCGGGTTGGCGAACCCGAGCCCGGCAACGAATCCCTGCCGGACGAAGGGGCCCGCCGCTTCCACGGTCAGCCCGGCCTTCGCGGCCGCAGCCGTGAGGTCGGAGCCCCGTGCATCGGCGAGGAGCGCCTCGGCCTTCGACTTGAGGGCCGCGGACGCCGCGCGCCCCTGCAGCACCGTCTTGATCTCGTTCTTCACGTCGTCGAATGCCTGCGGTCCTCCCTCCGTGAGGGAGTCCAGGCGCGCGAGGTAGTACCCGTTCTCGTCATCGAGCAGGTCGCTCGTCTCGCCCGCGACGACCCCGGAGAACGCCCATCCCGAGATGCCCGGGAGCGGCTGGCCGAGATAGTTCGCCGGCTGGCCATCCTGGACCTCGATCTGCGTCACGAGGAGCTTGAGCGCCGACGCCGCGCTGTCGAGCGCGGTGCGGTCGGTCGACCCCCCTGCGAGCGACGCGAGCCGGTCGGCGGTACGGTCCGTCGCGCTCGCGCTCGAATCCCCCTGCGTCACCTTGAGCAGGATGTGCTGCATCGAGAGGGTGTCACCCGCACGGGCATTGAGCTTGATGAGATGCCACCCGAACGCGGTGCGCACCGGCTCCGAGACCTGACCCGGGCGCAGCTGGTAGGCCGCCGTCTCGAACTCGGGGACGAAGCGGCCGCGGCCGCCCTTCGGCAGCTCGCCACCATTCCCCGCCGAGCTCTCGTCCGCCGACTCACGCTTCGCCACCTCGCCGAAGTCCGCGCCGGCGAGGATCTCCGCGCGGAGGGCGGCGGCACGGGCCTGCGTTGCCGCCGTGTCCGCCGCGGTCGGCACGCGGCTCAACGCGACGAACGAGATGACCGCGCGCCCGCGACGGGTCCACCGGGTCTCGTATCGGTCGTAGTACGCGCGGATGTCCTTGTCCGCGACGACCGTGGCCGCCACCTCGGCCGCGGAGGGCCGGAGAGCGACATACTGGATGGTGACGCTGTCCCGCTGGTCCTGATACGCACGCCAGAGCTGCCCGTCACTGACCCACGCGTCCGCAATCAGCTGCGCATAGAGCTTCGACTTGGGGAGCTCGGCGCGATAGTAGTTCTCGAGCTGGACGAGGAGCCCCTGCTGCCGCGCGACCGGGGAGCTGATGAAGCGCTGGTACTTGGCCGGGTCGAAGCGCCCATCCGTCTGGAAATCAGGGTTCTGATACACCTGCGGCGGCGGCGAGAGCAGGGCCGCCTCGCGGATCTCCGCATCGCTCACTCGGATGCCGCGGCGGGCATACTCCTGCGAGAGCAGGACGTCGCCGACGAGCTGCTCGAACGCCTGCTCCTCGAGGCGCCGCTGGTCGTCGAGCGTGATGCCGCGCTGCGACTGCTGCTGCTCCTGCTGCGCGAGCGAGTTGACGAGGTTCTGCCACGTGAGGTAGGGGATCTCCTCGCCGTTCACCGTGGCGACGACGCTCGACGCGGTCACCGGGGCGCGGCCAATCAGGCCGCTGACGTCGCCGAGGAGGAACCCGCCGACGAAGGCGATGAACAGGAAGATCCAGATGTACTTCGCGATGCTCCGCATCTGTTGCAGCACGACCGACGACCCCACGGGAGACGGTGGATGGACGCTATGAAGCAGGGGGAAATCCAGTCGTGAAACCTACCCGGTCCGGCGACGTAAAATCAAGCAAGACCGCGACTTCTGATTTGACCCACCCCCTCCGGTCCCGATACTTTCCGGTCGTGTCTTCGCCTCAAGATCCCGTCGTGCCGACCGTCGACCCCGAAGGCTCCGTCGGCACACCGCCGCGCCGCGCCTCGCTCCTCGACGTCCGCTTTGCCTTCGGAGCGGAGGCCGCGCCGCCGGACCGGGGCGCCGCGCCGGCAGACGCGCCGACGGGCCCGAGCGCGCCCGGTGCGGAAGCGCCGCCTTCCACAGGATCCGCCCACCGCGCTGAGGTCGTCCCCGCCGCCCCGACACCGGTCTTCGTGACGGCCACGATGGCGGAGCTCTACCGGGCTCAGGGAATGCCGGAGCGCGCCCTCGAGATCTATCGAATCCTGCTCGAGCGCGAGCCCGGTCGGTCCGATTTCGCCGCGCGCGTGCTCGAGCTCGAGGCCGCGGTACCGACGGGTGAGCCCTCCCCCCCGATGCTTGCCGCGCTCTCCTTCGAGGACGTGCGGCTCCCCGCGGCCGATCCCGTGCCCAACGACGGGCCGGATCCCTCCGCCCGGGCCTTCTTCCGGGCGCTGGGTGACCGCCGCGTTGGCGGCCGCGTCGCCAATGACCTCGTGGCGGCTGCGGCCGCTATTGGGGACGCCCCGCTCCAGGCCGCCGTCGCGCTCGACGACGCCTTCGCCGACTGGACCTGACCCTGAGCCTTCACCCGATGCGTATCGCCGTCTTCAATGGGCCGAACCTGAACCTCCTCGGCATCCGCGAGCCCGAGATCTACGGGACCACTACGCTCGGTGAGATCGAGACCAGGCTCGAACGGATCGGCGCCGAGCTCGGCATCACGCTCCTCTTCTCGCAGTTCAATGACGAGGGGCGCATGCTCGACGCGATCCACAACTGCTACGGTGTGGTCACCGGGGCCCTCGTCAACGCGGGTGCGTGGACCCACACCTCCCTCGCCATCCGCGACGCGTTCACGGCGGTGCAGCTGCCGTACGTCGAGGTGCATCTCTCCAACATCTATGCCCGAGAGCCCGAGCGGCGGCACTCCTGGCTCGCTCCCGGGGCCATCGGCATCATCGCGGGATTCGGCGCCGACGGCTACGAGCTCGCCCTCCGTGGCTTGGTGACGGCGCTGCGAAACCAGGGCGCCGACGCGTGACCTCGCAGGTCGTCTTCGCCGCGCTCCTGGCGGCGGCAGGGAACATCGCGGGGGCGGCGGCGGTCACAGCCCGGCCACGCTGGTCGCCGCGCGCGCTCGAACTCCTCCTCGCGCTCTCGGCCGGTTTCCTCGTCGCCGTCGCGATCACCGGCCTCCTCCCCGAGGCGATGGTGCGGGGTGGGGGCTCCGAGGGGCTCCTCGTCCTTGCGGGCTTCGTACTCGTCCACCTCACCCAGCATGCCCTCGTCGGGCACTTCCCCTTCGGCGAGGAGACGCACCCCGTCTCCGCCACGGTGGGCCGCTCCGCCCTCGCCGGGCTCCTGCTGCACACCTTCGTGGATGGCGTGGCGATCACCTCCGCGTTCGAGGTCGATCCCGCGCTCGGGACCCTCGTCTTTTGGGCGGTCTTCCTGCATAAGGTGCCGGAAGGGCTCGCCATCGCCTCGCTCTGGATCGCGGCGGGCCAGTCGCGCGCCGGTGCGGTCGCCGCGGCGGGCGCGCTCGGCGCCGCGACTCTCGCCGGCGTCGCGCTCACCGGGCTTCTCGATCCGCTCGCGCGCTACGGCCTCGCGCTCTCCGCTGGCGTCACCCTCTACGTCGGCGCGTCGAATCTGATCCCGGAGTTCCAGGGGAAGCCGGGGTGGGGGCACAACCTCACCTTCTTCGCCGGGTGCGCCGCGGCGCTAGTCCTCCGCGCCGTCCTCGGGCACTGATGCCGGCGTGACCCCACGCTCCGCCGGTTCGCCGCCGCCCGGCCTCTTCGAACGTCCGCTCGTCGCTCCGCTGGCTGCGCGGATGCGCCCGCGCGCCCTGGATGAGGTCGTCGGGCAGGAGGCGCTCCTCGCCCCTGGTGCCCCCCTGCGCGTCGCCATCGAACGCCGCGAGCCCGGTTCGATCCTCCTCTGGGGGCCGCCGGGCACGGGGAAGACGACGATCGCCCGGCTGGTCGCGCAGCACATCGACGGCGAGTTCGTCCCCGTCAGCGCGGTCACCGACGGCGTGCCGCGGATCCGTGAGATCGTCGCCGATGCGGAGCGTCGTCGGCTCCTGGGCACGCGCACCGTGGTCTTCATCGACGAGGTGCATCGCTTCAACCGCGGGCAACAGGATGCGCTCCTTCCACACGTGGAGAGCGGCCTCCTCACCCTCCTCGCGGCCACCACCGAGAACCCGAGTTTCGAGATCAACGGCGCCCTCCTGTCTCGGCTCCGGGTCTTCGTGCTCCAGCCCCTCGGACCGACCGCGATCGCCGCGCTGCTCGACCGCGCCCTCGGCGATGCCGAGCGGGGGCTCGGCGCGCGCGGCCTCGCGATGGCCCACGAGGCGCGCGATCGGCTCGCCGTCGAGGCCGACGGCGACGCCCGTCGTGCGCTGACCGTCCTCGAGGCCGCGGCGGTGCTCGCGGAGGGGGCGGGGGGGACGCCGCCGACCATCACCGATGCCGTCGCCGTCGCGGCGCTGCAGCAGCGGATGCCAGCCTATGACAGGGCGGGGGAGCAGCATTTCAACCTCATCTCCGCCTACCACAAGGCGCTGCGGGGGTCGGATCCGCAGGGGGCGCTCTACTGGCTGGCGCGAATGATCGACGGGGGCGAGGACCCACGCTACATCGCGCGGCGGACGATCCGCTTCGCCGCCGAGGACGTCGGACTCGCCGACCCGCACGCCCTCACGATCGCTCTCGCGGCGCGCGAGGCGTTCGAGGTGCTCGGCTCCCCCGAGGGGGAACTCGCCCTGGCGGAGGCGGCGGTGTACCTCGCCACGGCGCCGAAGTCGAACCGTGTCTACCTGGCGTGGGGCGCCGCGCTCGAGGCCGCCCGCCGAACGCCGGCGGCACCGGTGCCGCTGCATATCCGAAACGCCCCCACGGCGCTGATGCGTGACCTCGGGTACGGTGCGGGGTACCAGTATGCCCACGATGCGCCCGACGCGTACGTGCCGCAGGACTACCTTCCGGACGAGGTGGCCGACGCGACGTTCTATGCGCCCGGCGGGATGGGGATGGAGAAGGAGATCGCGAAGCGCCTCGCGTGGTGGGCGTCGCGGCGGTCCGCGTCACGGACCGCATCACCTGCTGTGCCGGAGGTTGGA
>JACCDM010421429.1_pt1 | contig 20668 bp, 25 predicted proteins | sample 7445851 | NCBI WGS metagenome assembly JACCDM01 (sample SAMN15323438, study PRJNA562643) | freshwater metagenome | isolation source: river surface water | place: USA:Blue River Watershed | collected 2017-08-16
CAACCCAGCCGGTAAAACGGTTTTCTAGGTTCCACTGGGATTCGCCATGGCGGATAAGTACGAGTTGTTTCATATTCACATTCTATAATTTACTGATGGACTTCTTTACAAATACAAATAATTTATTACTCCTAGCCACCCTGATTACATCAGGACTGGCTCTGGCATTGCCCCAGATTATGGGTCGACTTAACAAGCAACTGCTTAGCGTACATGAGTCAGTTCAGTTAATTAACCAAAAACAGGCTCAAATTTTGGACATCCGCACAGTTGATGAATTCAAATCTGGTCACATTGCCAATTCCAAGCATTTACCTCTATCCGAGCTCGATAAGGGCTTAAAACAAGTAAAACTGGACAGCAATAAGCCTGTTATTTTAGTTTGTTTAAGTGGTTCAAGAGCAAATAGTGCGATTGGAAAGCTTAAAAAAGCTGGTTTTAAAGATGTTGCCTGCATGGATGGGGGTATTTCTTCATGGAATCAGGCAGGTTTGCCTTTAATCAAGTCTTGAGTACTTAAAATGACCAAAATCACAATGTATAGCACCCAAGTCTGTCCCTACTGCGTCATGGCCGAGCGACTTTTATTGTCCAAGGGGGTCGCCATCACTGAAAAAATTTTGGTGGATCAAGACCCTGTTCGTCGTGAAGAGATGATGGCCAGAACTGGGCGTCGTACCGTGCCACAAATTTTTATTGGTGATACTCATGTGGGGGGATTTGATGATCTTTCTGCATTGGATAAAGCTGGAAAATTAGACCCTTTGTTGGGTCAATAAATAACTATTACTACAAACAGGAAATATATGACCGAAGCAGCTAATTCAGCCAATGGTGATGCAAGCAACGCCCCAAGTTTTCAAATTCAACGAGTTTATTTAAAAGACATCTCTTTAGAGCAACCCAATGCCCCTGAAATTCTTTTAAACCAAGGCGAGCCAAAACTAGAGGTTCAAGTTGATATTCAAGCGAACCAATTGGATGACGTGAACTTTCATGTCACCTTGATTGGAACAGTGACAACAAAGATCGATGACAAAGTTTTATTTTTAGTTGAAGCTCAACAATCAGGCATCTTTGAGATTCGCCACATGCCAGAAGAGCAGATTAGCCCTTTGTTGGCGATTGCGTGCCCAACGATTCTTTTCCCATACTTGCGATCTAATATTGCTGACATGATTAGTCGTGCTGGATTCCAGCCGGTTCATTTGGCTGAGATTAACTTCCATGCACTGTATGAGCAACGCATGGCCCAAGCTGATCAAGCGCAAGCTCCAAGTGATAGCGGAATTATTCTGCCAAACTAATGAAAAATATTTTCATTCTTGGAGCGGGCGCATGGGGAACTGCCATGGCCATGCACGCCACCAAGAATGTCAACAAATATCCTGTAACACTTTGGAGTCGCTCAACTGCATTGGCTCTTGCGATTGCGGCCACTCATGAAAATCAAAAGTATCTTCCTGGCATTTCTTTGCCTGATGAACTATCGATCGCTCACGATTGGCAGCAATTATTTGCTCAAGCGAGTGAGCAAGATTTATTGATCATCGCAACGCCGGTGGCTGGATTAAAAGACACCGTTCATCAATTGATACAGCTTAAGCAAATGCCCAAAAATTGGGTATGGCTATGCAAAGGTTTAGAACCTGAAACTTCTCTGATGCCTCATCAAGTGATCCGGCGTGAACTCACTCAAGCTGGAGCTTTGAATCTTGGCATTCAAACAGCTGTTTTATCTGGACCTAGTTTTGCCAGTGAGGTTGCAAGAGGAATGCCTTGTGCATTGACTGTGGCCAGTGACTCGGATGAATTAATTCAACTGACGCAAGAGGTATTCCATCACGGCAATATGCGTGTGTATGGCAGCCATGACGTGGTTGGCGTTGAATTGGGTGGGGCCATTAAAAATGTCTTGGCCATTGCAACTGGCATTGGAGATGGCCTTGGCTTGGGACTTAATGCCCGAGCAGCTCTGTTGACTCGTGGCTTATCTGAAATGATGAGATTAATCACAGCCATGGGTGGTAAGCCCGAGACTGCAATGGGTTTGACTGGTGTGGGTGATCTCATTTTGACGGCAACTGGGGATTTATCAAGAAATCGTCAGGTCGGTTTGCAATTGGCGGCTGGTAAAAAGTTGCCCGATATCTTGGCTGCACTTGGGCACGTTGCTGAAGGTGTTCGTTGTGCTCAAGCAGTCGCAGCTTTGGCTCAAAAGCAAAAAGTTGAAATGCCCATTACACAAATGGTGGGTGAAGTTTTATTCAATGGTCTAGACGCTGCCCAAGCGGTAAAGCTATTGATGAGCCGTGATGCAAAATCCGAGTCTTAATTAAGTCATTCTGGGCTCACTCGCCATCCATAAAATCCATTTGACGCCAAGCTTCATAGACCATCACGGCTACAGCATTGGATAGATTCAAACTTCGGCTATTGGCTCTCATGGGTAAACGCAAACATCTTTCAGGCAAAAAATAATCTCTGACGGATTGATTTAAGCCCTTGGTTTCAGAGCCAAAAACCAAATAATCATTTTTTTGAAAACGAGCTTCTGCTAACTTTGCTTTACCTTTGGTGGTGATGGCAAACACCCTGTCTTTGTTTGGCTGCTCGGCATCTAAAAAAGCTTGCCAACTGGGATGAACTTTCATTTGGGCATATTCGTGATAATCCAAACCCGCACGCTTCATGCGCGTGTCCTCTAATGGAAATCCTAAGGGTTCAACTAAATGAAGCTGTGCACCAGTATTGGCGCATAAGCGAATAATGTTCCCAGTATTGGGAGGAATTTCAGGTTCAACCAAGACAACATTAAGCATGATGATTTAGCGGTGTTCTAAGAATGACCCAATTATGAACACTTTGCGCTCCAAAATCTTTAAGTACTTGAGCAATCGTATTGCAAGTTGTACCTGTGGTCATCACGTCATCGACTAGGGCAATGTTTTTGCCTCGTATCCAATCGATTTTTGACGGATCAATGCTAAAGACATTTTCTAAACGTGCTAATCGTTCTATTTTATTTGCGTTGGCTTGATCGCTTTCTAGATGCCGTCTGTGCAGAACTGATCCATGTCTTTTAATGCGCAGTTTTTTCGAAAAGCGTTTACATAGTTCCCAGGATTGGTTAAAGCCTCTTTGGTGAAGCTTTGGATTGCTCATAGGAATGGGCAAAATGATGTCAATCGATTGTGTTTGATGAAATTCAATACCGTAAATCAATATCCAAGCATCCACAAATCCATGAGCCAACGCTACTTGATATTGATACTTATAGCGATGCATGGCATCAGTTAGTAAGCCACCGTAATGATCTAAGCAGAGTGTGCTGTCAAAGTGGGCGGAATTAATTTGGCAGGACTTGCAATATTGTTTGATCAGCTGGTCTGAAGCTGCGCATTGATGACAGCGATTTGTTTGAGATTGTTTTAGTAAGTTAAGACACTTTTCGCATATGGTGGATTGTTGAAACCTCTGACAAGCAATGCACGCAGTAGGTAAAAGAAATTTCATGGGGTGCTGAGTATACTGAGCGCCTATGCCCACAATTGCTTCAGTGTCTCCACAGTTACCTCGATTTCTTTCATCAGAAATTGCGCAACGCATGGATGAGAAGTTGTCGATTGTTCGGCTTGAGCCCCAGCAAATTGGCCATCTTGGCGAACTTGATTTAACCGTCTTGGGTCAGCGTTACCCCAAAGCCAAGCATCTTTCTATTAAGAATCAACAAACCAATAATTTATTGAAAAATTTTTTGAATCAATTGTTGGGGCGACCAGTTTTTAATTGTGTGAGCAAAGAAGAATTCCAAGTGGCAAATTTTGATTTGCTCTGGTCAAACTTGGAGCTTCAGCAACACCACAATCCCAAAGAATTGGTGTTTTCATGGAAGCAATCCTTAAAGCCCGAATCTTTATTGATGTTCAGTTACTTGGGGCCAGATACCGGTAAAGAATTAGGCAGGTATTTCAGCAGAGATGATTTGGCAATTCCCCCAGGGATGTGGGACATGCATGATGTGGGAGATTCTTTATTGAAAGCTGGATTCGCAGAACCAGTGATGGATATGGAGTACATCACTTTGGTGTATGAAAGCTTAGATCTATTAAGAAAGGAAGCGTTTCATTTGGGCTTACTCAATTCACTTGCGGCTCCTTTTCAGGCCAGCGATGATCAAATAAAAATTGAGCTGACCCTAGAGGTGGTCTACGGGCATGCTTGGAGCCCAAAGCAACAAAAAACGCATTCATCTACGGGTTTGGCGACGATTCGACCTGAGGAAATTATTAGGCCAAAAAAGTAAGTAAGCAAGTACACACATACCTTATATCCTAATTGTATTAGTGTAAACCTCTAAATCCTTTAGTAATTTATTGCACTAGATCAAATTCACCAAATATAATTGATATATATCAAATGCATGGCATTTTTATGCACTGCAATAGATTCAAGAATTTAATCAATGGGAATAAAGATGAAACATCGCACATCACTAGCCGGTTTGCTATTTGGTTTAGTAGGCTTGCTCCACTCAAATTGGGTGTTGGCCATTAATGACATGCCAGGAGGCCCTGCCAGATTTCAGCTAAACCTTCAGCCAGCGGCTACAAAAGTTGCAGAAGAGGTGGCAGTACTTCACTGGATGATGCTCATTATTTGTGCGCTAATTTTCGTGGGCGTATTTGGTGTGATGTTCTATTCAATTTACAAGCATCGCAAATCATTGGGCCATCAAGCGGCCAGCTTTCATGAGAGCACCACCGTTGAGATCATTTGGACGGTAGTTCCTTTAATCATTGTGATTGCAATGGCGCTACCAGCCACAAAAACTGTTGTGGCCATGAAGGACACAACCAATGCAGATATCACGATTAAGGTCACTGGTTACCAGTGGAAGTGGGGTTACGACTACATCAAGGGTGAAGGCGAAGGCATTTCATTCTTGCAAACATTGACCACGCCACGTGAGCAAATTAACAACCAAGCCCCAAAGACAGATACTTATTTGGTTGATGTTGATCACGAGATGGTTGTGCCCGTGGGTAAAAAGATTCGTTTGGTGACAACTGCTAACGACGTTATTCACTCTTGGACTATCCCAGCGTTTGGCGTAAAGCAAGACGCGATTCCAGGTTTTGTGCGTGACACATGGTTTAGAGCAGAAAAGACCGGCACATTCCGTGGTCAATGTTCAGAGTTGTGCGGCAAAGAACATGCTTTCATGCCAATCGTTGTAAAAGTGGTGTCAGACGCTGAATACACAGCATGGGCTACTGAAAAGAAAAAGCAATTGGCAGCATTGGCCGATGATCCAACCAAAACTTTCACGATGGACGAGTTAAAGCAACGTGGTGAAAAAGTGTACGCCTCTAACTGTGCTGCGTGCCACATGCCTAACGGTAAAGGTGCTGGTGCATTCCCAGGCCTTGATGGTTCAAAAGTGGTTTTAGGACCTAAAGATGCGCAATACAAAATCCTCTTGCAAGGTAAAGGTGCGATGCCTAAGTGGACTCAATTGAACGATGTTGAGTTGGCCGCTGTGATGACATACACACGCAATGCTTGGGGCAATAAAACAGGCGAGTTGATTCAGCCTAAAGACTTTACAACTGCACGCGCAGCAAAATAATCAAATTCAAGATAGGTAATTGGAGCTAATATGAGCACAGTCAGTCACGCACACGATCATCACGACGATCACGCGCACGATCATCCACACGGATGGCGCCGTTGGTTGTATGCAACCAACCATAAAGACATCGGTACTCTGTACCTCATCTTCTCATTCGTCAGCTTGATGGCTGGCGGTGTGATGGCCTTGTTGATTCGTTTAGAACTTTTCCAACCTGGCTTGCAATTTATCCGCCCAGAACTTTTTAATCAGCTAACAACACTTCATGGTCTAGTGATGGTGTTCGGCGCAATCATGCCGGCCTTTGTGGGTTTTGCTAACTACATGATTCCTCTACAAGTGGGCGCCTCAGATATGGCGTTTGCTCGTATGAATAACTTCAGTTTCTGGATCATGCCTGTTGCTGCATTGTTGTTGTTGTCTTCATTCTTTGTACCTGGTGGTGCAACGGCTGCGGGCTGGACTTTATATGCACCTTTATCTGTGCAAATGGGCCCAGGTATGGATATGGCCATTTTTGCGATTCACTTGATGGGTGCTTCTTCCATCATGGGTTCAATCAACATCATCGTAACGATTCTTAACATGCGTGCTCCTGGCATGACATTGATGAAGATGCCAATGTTCTGCTGGACTTGGTTGATCACTGCTTATTTGTTGATTGCTGTGATGCCAGTTTTGGCGGGTGCAATCACCATGGTTCTGACAGATCGTCATTTTGGTACTAGCTTCTTCTCTGCAGCTGGTGGTGGTGACCCTGTGATGTATCAGCATATTTTCTGGTTCTTTGGTCACCCTGAGGTTTACATCATGATCTTGCCAGCGTTTGGCATCATCAGCGAAGTGATTCCTACTTTCTCACGCAAAACTTTGTTTGGTTACAGCTCAATGGTTTATGCAACTGCATCCATTGCAATCTTGTCTTTCATCGTTTGGGCGCACCACATGTTTGCAACAGGTATGCCTGTGACTGGTCAGTTGTTCTTCATGTACGCAACAATGTTGATTGCTGTACCAACTGGCGTGAAGATTTTTAACTGGGTCGCAACCATGTGGAAGGGTTCAATGACATTTGAAACTCCAATGTTATGGTCCATCGGCTTTATTTTCGTATTCACAATGGGTGGTTTCACAGGCTTGATCTTGGCGATGGCACCGATTGATATCATGGTTCAAGATACTTATTACGTTGTGGCTCACTTCCACTATGTACTTGTTGCTGGATCATTGTTTGCCTTGTTCGCTGGTTTCTACTATTGGGCACCAAAATGGACTGGCCACATGGTGAATGAATTCCGTGGCAAAGTTCACTTCTGGGGTTCAATGATTTTCTTCAACATCACATTCTTCCCAATGCACTTCTTGGGTCTAGCTGGTATGCCACGTCGCTATGCTGACTACCCAGTGCAATTCGCTGATTTCAACGCAATTGCATCGATTGGATCATTGGGCTTTGGTTTGATGCAGGTTTACTTCTTGTTGTTTGTTGTATTGCCAACTTATCGTGGCGGTCAAAAAGCTGCAGATAAGCCATGGGATGGCGCAAAAGGTTTGGAATGGACAGTTCCATCACCGGCCCCATTCCATACATTTGAAACGCCTCCAACAGTTAAATAAGCTGGTCTGAATTTAGATGCCATCACCAGTTACAAATAAGCAAAACCCAAGCGCGAGTAATCGTCGCTTGGGACTTATTTTGCTGACAGTCGCTCTTGCCTTCTTTGTTGGCATTGTGGCTAAGAAAATTATGTTTGGTTAATCATGGCTTTCAATATCACTCAATACAACCGCCAAATGCTGATTAAATTGCTGGTCATCAGCTCGGCGATGTTTGCTTTTGGGTATGCGCTGATCCCCATGTACAGAGTTCTTTGTGAAGTGACTGGTATCAATGTGGTCACAAGCAAAAATGATTACGGTACGCGCGCTGTCAAAGCAGTGAGTAAAAATACTCAGGTAGATGAAAGTCGTTTAATCACAGTTGAGTTTGATTCAAATACCCAAGGACCTTTTAGATTTCGTTCAGTAAAGAACTCGATGCAAGTGCATCCAGGTGAAATGATTCAGGTGGTCTATGAAGTGGTAAATACTCAAAATAGAAATGTTTCTGCTCAAGCGATACCTAGCTATGCTCCAAAGCAAGCCACTGAGCATTTCACAAAATTAGAGTGTTTTTGTTTTGATCAACAAACTTTAAAGCCGAATGAATCACGAGAGATGCCGGTTGTTTTTGTGATTGATCCAGCTTTACCGAAAGACGTAAAAAATATTACTTTGTCATACACATTCTTTGAGGTTGGTGCAGGCCAAAAAGTGATTACAGGCGAGCACAACAGTAAGCCATCAAAGATTTAGTATGGCAAAGGAAAAGCGCAGTTCCTTAGTGATGTTTTTGATCTCCATGAGAGCAGTTTTATGGGGGTTTTTAGGGGTGCGCAAGAGGTCTGGTCAGGATGCTGATATGGCATCTGTGACTTTTGTGCATATTGTGCTCGCTGGCATTTTGGGCGCAATAATTTTTATGGCAATCCTTTTGATGATTGTCAAAGCAGTTGTAACGAATTGATTTTTTAGGAGAGAGAGTATGTCTTCCAGTGTTTCAAAAGCACCTTACTATTATGTGCCGGCGCCAACTCGCCACCCAATCGTGACAAGTTTGGGTTTGATGGGGTTTGGTTTTGGTGCATCTATGTGGGTCAACGGCAGTACCTTCGGCATGCTTTTGTGTCTTGCCGGCATTATCTGGACGATTGCTTCACTTTACGTATGGTTCTCTGATGCCATTAGCGAATCTGAAAGCGGAATGAACAGTGTCAACGTTGACGTTTCTTACAGATGGTCAATGGCATGGTTCATTTTCTCAGAGATCATGTTCTTTGGTGCGTTCTTCTCTGCATTGTTCTATGCGAGAAGTATTGCAATGCCATGGTTAGGTGATATTGATAACAAATTGTTATGGCCTGATTTTGCAGCCACATGGCCTAATGCAGGTCCAGCTGGTTTAGTTGAGAGCTTCAAGACCATGGGTCCATGGCCTATTCCAACCATCAACACCATTTTGTTGTTGGCATCTGGTGTGACTGTGACTTGGGCTCACCACGCCATGCGCGAAGGTCATCGTAAGCAAGTGATTCAAGGTCTAGCTGCCACAGTCGCTTTGGGCGCAATTTTCATGTGCTTCCAGGTTTATGAGTACATTCATGCGTACAGCGATTTGAATTTAAAACTTAGCTCAGGTGTTTACGGTTCAACATTCTTTATGTTGACTGGTTTCCACGGATTCCACGTCACCATGGGTGCCATTATGTTGGCTGTTGTATTGGTTAGAACCATTAAAGGCCATTTCACAGCAGAAAATCACTTTGCGTTTGAAGGTGCCGCATGGTACTGGCACTTCGTTGACGTAGTTTGGTTGGGCTTATACGTTGTTGTTTATTGGATGTAATTTTCGACAACAAAACCATCAAAAACGCCGCATAAGCGGCGTTTTTTAATAGCTTGATTCTTTGTGGTTAATGTTCTTGATGGCTGTGTTCTGGCTTTAAGCGGCTACTCGTATACCGCTACTTTGAATGTAGCCCATGGAGTGAGCAATCCAAATGCCAGCAAAAAGTGCAATGGATAAGCCGATGCGGAACATCAGGGAGTAAACAGTTTTAGAGCTTTTGCCTTTGTCACGCATCATGAAAAACAATGCAGAACCTAAACTGCCCAAAATTAATAAGAAAGCTATAGGGATAATCCAATTCATAGGGGTACATCGTATCATTGCTTTATGTTTGCGCGTTTAGTTCTATCTCGTCCAGTAGCGACTGTTGCTGCCCTTATTGTGTGTGCGATTGCAATGTCATTGGGTTTTTGGCAGCTTGATCGCAAGCAGCAAAAAATTGATTTAGCGCAAGATATTGCAAAAAAAGAGTCGGCGGCGCCTTTGTTGGCCAATGCAAAAGCTTGGACTTTGGAGGAGGTAAAGCATCATCGAATGGTTGCTAAGGGAGTTTATTTAACAGATAAAACCATCTGGCTTGAAAATAGGCCCCATCCTCAAGGTCGTGATCCGAAAACAGGTATCGCCACAGGTTTTTTTGTGATGACGCCACTGCTTTTAGAAAATAGTAAGACCCTTCTTTGGGTTAATCGTGGTTGGGCACCAAGAGATGGCATGAATAGAGAAAAGCTTCCAGAAATTACGACCCCCAATGGTCTTGTGCAGGTTGAGGGTTTGGTATTTGAGCATCCAGCCCGAGTCATGAGTATGGGTATGAATGACGTCTCAGCAGAAACTCAAAAAATTCAGCAAAATCTGAATATTCAAAAGCAGTCCCAATTGCTTGGAATGGAATATCTGCCTTTTATCTTAAGAGAGGTTTCAGATTCAGATAAGGATGGTTTGCAAAGAAATTGGCCTCTGATGCAGTCAGGTGTTGAAAAGCACCAAGGCTATGCATTTCAGTGGTTTTCATTGGCGGTTTTAACGATAATATTTTGGTTGCTGACCGGCATACTAAGGAAATAGCTTGATAGATAAAGAAAATGAGTTAAATCCCTTAATACCAGCATCGTCTGGTCAGGGAATTGATGCAGCCACAAAGCGTGGCCGCATTCAGATGATTCTTTTGTTGCTGGTATGCGCAGCACCTGTGATTGTTTCTTATTTCACGTTTTATGTGATTAAACCATCGGGTGGTAAAACAAATATTGGGGAGTTGGTTTACCCAGTTCAACCCGCACCCACAGAAGTTCTTGGGCCATCGTTGCAAGGTAAGTGGACAATGCTCATTGCCAGACCGAGTGCTGAATGTAAAGTAGGTCAAGATGCTTGTGTGTCACTTCTATATCTAATGCGCCAAGTACGAATTGCGATGGGCCGTGAAAGTCAGCGTGTTCAGTTGGTGTGGTTGGTCATGGATGATGGAGCGATTGATCCAGAGCTAGAAAAAGCCTATGACAAGGAAGTGGCTGGTTTTACATTCATTCGCTTACCTAAAGAACAAAAGCAAAGAGACCAAATCAAACAATGGCTTGAGGCAGATGGCGCAGGGTCCGCCATTCATTTGCTAGATCCAAGAGCCGATCGGATGATGCGATTTAAAACTGATCAAGGTGTACCGGACTTTAAAAAAGTATCTAAGGACTTAGAGAAGCTTTTGAAGTGGAATGCAACAGGTAAGGCCAAGTAATCATGACTTTGATTGCATGGATACAATTATTATTGATTGGTGCTGCGATTGGAGCGGCAGTGCTCATGTTGCTTTGGTGGAAAGCCAAACGCGTGAGTTTTCATCGCTTGGTGTTGTTAACCACATTTTTTACATTTGATTTAATTCTTTTTGGAGCCTTCACGCGTTTGACTGATTCAGGGCTGGGTTGTCCTGATTGGCCAGGATGTTATGGAGTGTCCAACCCACTGGCTGCATTAACGCAAATTCGTGAAGCTGAAAGTTTGATGCCCACTGGGCCAGTCACACTCAGCAAAGCATGGATAGAGATGCTCCATCGTTATTTTGCGATGGGAGTTGGTTTTTTGATCATCATCATTACTGTATGGGCTTGGCTTAAAAGAAATGTCGTGGGGCAAAAAATAGCTCTGACAGCGACAGCTATCTTATTGCTGGTGTGTGTACAGGGTGCTTTTGGGGCATGGACAGTGACATTGAAGTTACAGCCTCTTATTGTGACCATTCATTTGATGTTGGGGCTAAGTTTATTGGCTGCTTTGACTTATTTATCAAGTATGAGTGCCAAGTTCGATGGTGAGCATTATTCTTTTAGACCCGAGTCAAATCCACATGTCAAACTCACTGCGATTGTTCTGATTATTTTGATGGCTCAAATATTCTTGGGCGGTTGGGTCAGTACAAACTACGCAGTTCTTGCTTGTGATGATTTTCCAATGTGCCATGGTTCATGGTATCCAAGCATGAATTTTTCCGAAGGCTTCTCTCTTTGGCGAGAGTTAGGAAAAACTGCAGATGGTACGCATTTGAGTATCGAAGCTTTGCGAGCGATTCATTGGACACATCGATTAGGGGCCATCTTGGCTTTGGCAACAATCTTTTATTTGGCCTATCAATTATTTAAAGCGTCAGTTCATGACTCCAGTCAGTCATTGAGATTTTGGTCTCTATGTTTGGTGGTGCTTGGCTTAGTTCAATTGATTACTGGCATGAGTAACATCATTCTCGATTGGCCATTGATTGCCGCAGTGATTCATACGGGTGGTGCAGCGGCATTGATTTTTGTCTTGGTAAGGGTGCTTTGTTTGAATCAAAAGAGGAGCTATTCATGACGCAAGCCTCTTTAAATTCAATGCCAAAATGGCGCCAGTATTGGGCTTTGACAAAGCCTAGAGTCACTCAGTTGGCTGTATTTTGCGCCATCATTGGTATGTTTTTAGCAACTCCCGGAATGGTTCCTTGGTCAGTTCTAATAGGCGGGTCCTTAGGCATTTGGTTTTTAGCGGGCGCAGCTTTTGCTGTGAATTGTTTAGTAGAGCAAAAAGTTGATGCAAAGATGCGTCGAACCGCCTGGCGACCATCAGCAACTGGTGAAATTGGGCCGCGTCAAATTTTGATATTTGCTAGTTTTATTGGTTTAGTTGGGATGGGGTTACTTTGGTTTTTTGCCAATCCTCTTACGATGTGGGCGACACTCATTACCTTTGTTGGGTACGCCATCATTTATACCTTGCTACTAAAACCAGCAACTCCTCAGAATATTGTGATTGGTGGCCTTTCTGGTGCGATGCCACCTGCATTGGGCTGGGCGGCTGTGGCCAATGATTTACCTGCTGAAGCATGGTTATTGGTATTGATTATTTTTACTTGGACGCCACCTCATTTTTGGGCTCTGGCTTTATATCGTCGTGAAGATTACAAACAATCTGGCTTACCTATGTTGCCAGTCACTCATGGTGAGAAATTTACGCTCTTACATATTTTGCTCTACACCTTGGTCTTGATTGCAGCAACAATCTTACCTTTTGTGTATAAGATGAGTGGCCACTTTTATTTGGTGTGCGCATTGGTGCTAGGCGGTATGTTCTTGGCTTATGCCATTGCGCTATATAAGAAATATAGCGATGACCTTGCAAAGAAAACTTTCCGGTTTTCTATTATTTATCTTTCTTTATTATTTGCTGCACTTTTGATTGATCACTATCTATGACTATTCAACTAAATTCTTTTCGTGCATGTTGGCGCTGGGTGTTAGTGATTTTTGCTGCACTGATACTGACAGCGTGTACTCAAGCCATCAAATTTAATAATGTGGATATCACTGGCAGCAAAGCTTTTGGTAAAGATTTTTCATTGGTCGATCATCATGGTAAGAAAAGACAATTGTCCGACTTTAAAGGTCAATTGGTTGTGATGTTCTATGGCTACACACAATGTCCTGATGTGTGTCCTACGACGATGACTGAAATGCAAGGTGTGATGGAGCTATTGGGTAAAGATGCCGACAAGGTTCAAGTGATTTTTGTAACGGTTGACCCAGACAGAGACACACAAGAACTGCTGTCTCAGTATGTCCCTTCATTTGATAAAAGGTTTTTAGGTATGCGCCCAGAAACCAAAGAAGATTTGGTCAAAGTAACCAAAGACTTTAAAGTCTTTTATAACAAAGTACCGGGTAAGAGCCCTACGAGTTACACGATTGATCACACCGCAGGAAGCTATGTGTTTGATACCAAGGGTCAGCTACGTTTATTTTTAAAACATCAGCAAGGTCCAAAGCCAATTGCTGAGGATTTAAAGAAGCTGCTTTAAGACTCGATTAATGAGTTGGTGCAGTCAGCGCCAATTTCATTTTTTTAAGAGCTGCAGTCTCAATTTGACGAACGCGCTCTGCTGAAATATTAAATTCAGCTGCTAAATCGTGCAGGGTACTTGCACCCGTGCCATCATCTGAAACGTTGAGCCAACGAGCAGCAACAATTTTGCGACTTCTTTCATCTAAAGAGGCGAGTGCACGATCGATGCCTGGCCCTTGTAGTTGGCGCTGCTCTTCTTGTTCAATGACTTCAGATGGTTCATAACGATGATCTGTTAACCAATTAATGGGGGCGTAAGTTTCATCATCCGATGATTCAGCTTCAATTGCGATATCGCCACCGCTCAGCCGCTTCTCCATCTCGCGAACATCTTCATTACGAACATCCAGAGCTTTGGCAAGATGATCAATTTCAGAAGGAGATAGTGCATTTAAGCTTGGCTTATTGCTGCGCAAGTTAAAAAATAATTTTCTATGAGCTTTTGTGGTGGCAATCTTCACCATTCTCCAGTTGCGAAGAATGTACTCATGAATTTCAGCTTTAATCCAATGAATTGAATATGTGACCAAACGCGTTCCGTGATCTGGGTTATAACGTTTCACAGCTTTCATAAGGCCAATATTGCCTTCTTGAATTAGGTCGGCGTGAGGCAATCCATATCCTAGATATTGACGAGCAATAGACACCACTAGACGAAGATGAGACATCACCAAGGTGCGCGCTGCCTCAAGATTTTCATGATCTCTGAATTCGCGAGCAAGACGTATCTCTTCCGATGCGCTGAGCATCGGGAGTCGATTCACACTAGAAATGTAGGCATCTAAGCTACCAACATTTAGTTGAACAGGGATAAGTGAATTCATACTGGTCATATGCTTATATTAGCACTCCTTCGTTTAGAGTGCTAATATCATTATAACCCAATGATTTATATGGATTTAAATTAGTTTGGAATCAAGGATTTGGCGAATTCTGAGGCCTTAAATGGTTTCAAATCAGCCAATTGTTCACCCAGTCCAACTGCCAAAACACTTGGGGGGTTTTCTGAAAATTCTTGAGCAATGGCGCACAAAATGCCCCCTTTAGCGGTGCCATCCAATTTTGTCACGATGATTCCAGATAAATGAAGGGCTTCATGAAAGGCTTTCACTTGGGCCAGGCCATTTTGGCCAGTATTTCCATCAATCACCAAGATGGTTTCATGAGGCGCTGTTTCCTGAGCTTTGGTGATGACTCTTTTAACTTTCTTCAGTTCATCCATCAAATGAGCCTGTGTGGATAATCGACCTGCTGTGTCAATGATGACAATGTCTTGATTGCGAGATTGCCCGGCCTTGACCGCATCATGTGCCACAGCCGCTGCATCCCCACTTTGCTGTGCAATCACGGCGACTTGATTTCTTTCGCCCCATGCAATCAATTGCTCCCGTGCCGCGGCTCTGAAAGTGTCACCTGCACCTAAAAGTACATGCTGCCCATTTTTTTGAAAATGATGGCAAATTTTGCCAATGCTTGTTGTTTTGCCAGCTCCGTTTACCCCCACAATCAGCCAAACTTGCGGAAGATTTCCTTCTTTGGGTAAAAATTCCAGTGGATTCTGGGGTCTTTCTAGCTTGACTAAGAGCTTTTCAGTCAAACTCGCTAGAATGGACTTCAAGTCTTCAGGTGTTTGAGCTTTTTGAATCTTTGCTTCAGCACGCAATTGTTTGATTAAAGACTGTGTGGCATTCATGCCAACGTCACCCAGAAGTAAAGCTTCCTCTAGGCTTTCATACCATTCTTCATCAACTTTTTGAAGATTAAATAGATTGGATAAGGTTTTACGAAGTCCGAACATGACCGATACAATTGATTAATTATGAGCATATTAACAACCCTTGCAGGTCGTACCCTAACTTTTTTCTGCGTGGCGATTCTTTCGAGTTATGCCCTGGCTCAAAAAGATGTCGCTAAAGCAGTCAATACACATGAGTTTCAATTGTCTAATGGAATGAAGGTGATTGTTAAAGAAGATCATCGTGCGCCGACAGTGGCCCATATGGTTTGGTATCGAGCGGGATCGATTGATGAGGTGAATGGAAAAACAGGGGTTGCACATGTGCTTGAGCACATGATGTTTAAGGGCACGAAAAATTTGAAGCCAGGAGAATTTTCCAAAAAAGTGGCCGCTGTAGGTGGCAGGGATAATGCATTTACTAGCAAAGATTACACAGCATATTTTCAGCAAATTGAGAAAAGCCATTTGCCTGCAATGATGGCATTAGAGGCTGATCGCATGGCTAATTTACAAATTTCTAAAGAGGAATTTGCAAAAGAAATACAAGTGGTGATGGAAGAGCGTCGTTTAAGAACGGATGATCAGTCTCAAGCGATTGTTTATGAACAGCTCATGGCCACGGCATTTACTAATAATCCTTACCGAAACCCGATCATAGGGTGGATGGATGATTTGAAGAACTTAACTTATCAGGATGCTTTGGAGTGGTATCGCGATTGGTACGCCCCCAACAATGCTGTTTTGATGGTTTCTGGAGACGTGCTACCTGATGAAGTATTACGCCTTGCCGAAAAGTACTATGGCCCTATTCCAGCACGCCCTATTAAAGAGCGAAAGCCTCAAATTGAAATTCCACAAATCGGAACAAAAAGAATTGTGGTGAAGGCCCCGGCTGAAAACCCAGATATTACGATGGCTTGGAAGGTGCCAAAAATTCAAGCTGATCGTTTGAATGATATCGAGCCATATGCTCTGAGTGTTTTATCAGCTATCTTGGATGGCCACGCAAACTCAAGATTGAATCGACAAATGGTGAGGGATCTCAGAATTGCTGATAGCGTAGATGCATCGTATGGCATGTCCGGTCGTGGACCTCAGTTATTTACAATTTCGGCAACTCCAGCCAAAGGTAAAAAAGTCGAAGCGATGGAGCAAAATATCAAGGCAATATTAGAAGAGATTAAAACCAAGGGTGTGACTGAAGCTGAACTAAATCGTGTCAAGGCTCAACTGGTGTCGTCACAAATTTATAAAAGAGATTCGATCTTTGCCCAAGCCATGGAAATTGCTATTGCTGAAATGAATGGGATTTCATGGAGATACTTGGACGACATGATTTTGAATGTCCAAAAAGTTCAATCTGCAGATATTCAAAAAGTAGTAAAACAATATTTTGTTGATGATCAATTAACTGTGGCAATCTTGGATCCACAGCCAATGAAGAAAGGGGCTAATTTACGTGCAGCTCCTGCTGGAATGAGGCATTAATATGAAAAGCTTATTGGCATCATGCTGCTTAATATTTTCTGTCTCTTTGGCTCAAGCGAGTACTTTGATTCAGCATTGGACGCATTCAAGCGGAGCGCTTATTTATTTGGTTGAAGCCACCAGTATTCCAATGGTCGATTTACAAATTGATTGGGCTGCAGGTTCAGTCAATGATCCAATTGAAAAGTTAGGATTGGCTTCCATGACTGCTGGCATGATTGATAAGGGGGCCAGATTACCAGGCAACCGTATTTTGTCAGAAGCTGAAATTGCAGATCGTTTGGCGGACTTAGGAGCTAATTTAAGTTTTAGTTCCAGTGCAGAGCGTTCAAGTATGCGTTTGCGTTCTTTGAGTGAGGTGAAAAAACTGAACGCTGTAATTGATTTGGCTGGGAGCATTCTTAAGGCACCAATTTTTGATGGAAAAATTCTTAAGCGTGAGCAAGAGAGAACCGTCGCCGCTATTAGAGAGTCAGACATCAAACCAGAAGTTATTTTGGCAAAAGAATTTGATCGCCAGATGTATGGTCAACATCCTTTTGCAAACTCTGTCAAAGTTAATACAATTCTGGCCATTAATCAAAATGACTTGAAGAGTTTCTTCCAGTCCAGATACGCAGCAAAAGGCAGCAAAGTCACGATTGTGGGTGATATCAGTCGAGCCCAAGCGGATCAACTCATCGGTCGTTTAATGACCGCTTTGCCAGCGACTCAGAAATTGTCACAGAGTGTTCCTGCGGTGAATCGATTTGACGCTTCTAAACCTAATCATCAAATCATTAAAATTTCTCATGAGTCTCAACAAGCTCATATTTCAATGGGAATGCCCGCCATTGCCAGAAAAGATCCTGATTATTTTCCAATGTTGGTAGGAAATTATATTTTGGGTGGTGGTGGTTTTGTTTCTAGATTGGTCAAAGAAGTGCGTGAAAAAAGAGGGTTGGCTTATAGCGTCTACAGTTATGTATCGCCAGGTAGGCAAATCGGCCCTTTTGTTGCTGGTATGCAAACGCAAAAATCCCAAGCGGATATCGCCGTAGAAGTCATGAAAAAGACCATTGGTGACTTTATTGAAAACGGCCCCAATGATGATGAATTGCAAGCGGCTAAAAATAATCTGATCAATGGTTTCCCGCTGCGCATTGACAGTAATCGAAAAATTCTTGATAACGTGGCCAGTATTGCTTGGAATGAACTTCCACTTGACACGCTAGACCAATGGACCTTGCAACTAAAGGCTGTCACAAAAGAGCAGGTGATTGCAGCATTTAAAAAGAACTTGGACGCCAATAAAATTGTGACCGTTGTTGTTGGGGCACCATGACGCCTGGTAAGGTTCGAATCATTGGTGGGGCATGGCGAGGAAAATCAATCAAAGTGATTGATTCATCTGGGCTCAGACCCACTGCTGATCGTACACGTGAAACTTTATTCAATTGCTTGGGTCAGCGCGTTGATGATTTGATATGTTTAGATATGTTTGCAGGCACTGGTGCTCTTGGTTTTGAAGCGTTATCAAGAGGGGCCACAAAGGTCTTCATGATTGAATCAGCTTTGACGGTTTTTAATGCCTTGAAGGAAAACTATACTCATTTGAGTAAAGATGGTGTATTGGGAGAGTTGGATCTAATCAAAGGCAATGCATTAAGCATTACAAAGAGTATGGCGGATGATTCGGTAGATATTTGTTTTATTGATCCACCGTTTGCAGATAAATCCCTTTTTTTAGAAGGGCTTCAGTTGGCTGTCAGAGTTACAAAGAAAAATAGTGATTCAGCCATTTATCTTGAACATCCTAAAGAGATTCTTCCAGAAGAATTATTAAAGCAAATTCCAAAATATGGAGACTTTTGGGAAATTCGTCGTACCATACGGTCAGGCATGGCAATTGGCACCTTATTGGAGCCAAAGACCCAATAAACTGGCTAATCCAGGGAGAGATTGAATGACAGTTGCGGTATATCCAGGAACATTTGACCCTTTTACAAGAGGGCATGAAGATTTAGTAAGGCGAGCTTCCTCTATTTTTGATGAATTAGTGGTGGGTGTTGCCGATAGTAGAAATAAAAAACCAATTTTTACTTTGGAAGAGCGTATTGAGATCTCTCGCGAAGTATTGGGGCACTACAGCAATGTGAGGGTCGAAGGTTTTAGTGGCCTATTAAAAGATTTTGTTCGCAAGAATAATGCTCGTGTGATTGTTCGAGGATTGAGAGCTGTTTCAGATTTTGAATATGAGTTTCAGATGGCAGGCATGAATCGCTATTTATTGCCTGATGTAGAAACATTGTTCTTAACGCCATCCGATCAGTATCAATTCATTTCAGGGACTTTTGTGCGTGAAATTGCATTATTGGGTGGTGATGTGAGTAAGTTTGTTTTCCCATCTGTGGAAAAATGGTTGGCAAAGAAGTTGTAAATCAATTTTAGGTATTGAAGGTAAATAGATGGCACTAATGATTACAGATGAATGCATCAATTGTGATGTGTGTGAGCCTGAGTGTCCCAATGACGCCATTACGATGGGCTTGGAAATCTATGAAATCGATCCTAATAAATGTACCGAATGTGTGGGTCATTATGATGTTCCACAGTGTCGCCAAGTATGCCCTGTAGACTGCATTCCTCTCCATCCTGAGCATGTTGAGACCAAAGAGCAGTTAATGGATAAATACAAAGCGTTGACTGGAAAATCCAGTTAGAAACCCAGCTCAACTCAAATCACTGAAATACAGTGTTCATCCAATTTTAAGTATTGCTGTGAAGTTCCATTGTGGCTAAGTTGATGTCGCCTGTGCTGATTTTGGGCATCACCTTCAAAAAGCACGATATGGCTCGATCAATATCAATGTTTTCCTCGAGTTTCGGTTTTTTTAATACGTAATCGGCCACATCAAGGTTTCGTTTACCTTCTTCGCTATCTCGAGGGTGTCCAATACCAATTCTGAGGCGCCAGTAATCATTGGTATTTAAATGAGCGCTGATGTCTTTTAAGCCATTGTGACCACCCAAGCCCCCAGCCCATTTCAAACGAGCCACTCCCGGCTTTAAATCAAGCTCGTCATGAGTAACAAGAATGGCTTTAGGTTCGATTTTATGAAAGCGACAAACGGCAGCAACAGATTGACCGCTGCGATTCATGAAAGTGTTTGGTTTGAGAAGATAAACATCTTCTGAGCCCAATTTAATTTTGGAAAGTTGTCCTAAAAACTTAGACTCTTCTTGCCATTGGCCACCATAAAGGCGAGCAAGTTCGTCGACTACCCAAAATCCGGCGTTGTGTCGATCTTTTTCATGTTTAGAGCCAGGATTGCCTAGGCCAACAATTAATTTGAACATAGCGATACTTTAGACTATTTTGGGGACGAAAAAAAACCCGCGCATGCGCGGGTTTCGTGAAGCTTAAAAAAAGATTATTTCTTTTCTTCTTTTGGAGCTTCAGCAGCAGGTGCAGCAGCTGCTGGTGCATCGACTGGTTCTGCTTTAACGGTTGGAACGCGTGCGTTTACAACCACTGGATTTTCATGTTCAAGGTGAGGAACCAATGCAAGACCTTTCGGTAATACAACGTCTTTCACGTGAATTGAATGACCCACTTCAATCTTGCTCAAATCCACTTGAATGAACTCTGGCAAATCGGCTGGCAAGCAGCTAACTTCGATTTCAGTAGCGATGTGGCTAATTAATGCACCACCCAATTTAACGGCTGGGGCAATTTCAGCATTAACGAAGTGCAAAGGTACTTTGACGTGAATCTTTTGTTTGGCATCAACACGTTGAAAATCGATGTGCAAGACCAAAGGCTTGAAGGGATGCATCTGGTAATCACGCAAAAGTGCTTTTTGTGTTTTACCAGCTACTTCGATATCCAAAATAGATGAGTGGAATGCTTCTTTACGCAAAGCGTGAAAAAGTGCATTGTGATCTAGCTCTACAGCTTGAGGGGCTTCAGTACCACCATAAATAATGCCGGGTGTTTTTCCAGCATTGCGCA
>JACCDM011571877.1_pt1 | contig 20663 bp, 17 predicted proteins | sample 7445851 | NCBI WGS metagenome assembly JACCDM01 (sample SAMN15323438, study PRJNA562643) | freshwater metagenome | isolation source: river surface water | place: USA:Blue River Watershed | collected 2017-08-16
ATCAATAATTGAAGAAAGATTTGAGAGATATAAACTAATCATTAATGAATTAAATGAGAAAGATATATCGGAATGAATGATAGTGAATAAATGGGTTCTGGAATGATCGGAAAAATTTTTGCCGAGGTGAAATTACGGTAAGATTAAAGAGAAGTAATATAATGGGAAATTTAATAAAAAAAGAGCTTTATGTGGAAGACTAGACTTTAAAATAAATGGACATGAAAAAAAGAAAAACATTAAAAAGTATATCCATAAGTAAAAACTTAAAGAAAAAACTCAATGAATTGAAATATCTAAGTAATTGAGAAAAGAAATTTTAAAGTAGTGAAGAGCGAAATAAAAAAGAGAAATTAATGAAAAGAATAACATTAAAAAATAAAATATGAAAAATAAAAATGAAATAGAAAAAGAATTTTAAAGTGATAGTGAAAAGTACCGTGAGGGAAAGTTGAAAAGAGACCAAAGAAGGAAGTGAAAAGATCCGGAAACATAAAGTTCATAATTAAAAGAATTCAAGAATTCAATTAATTACCTTTTGCATAAGGGTTTAACAAGTAATTAATTATAGCAAGTGAAAACAAAAGAAATAAAAAGAGTTATAATAAATTGATCCGAAACCTAGTGATCCAGTCATGATCAGAGAAAATGGATCGAACCAGTTAGTGTAGCAAGACTATTGGATGAATCATGATTAGAAGTAAAATGTTAATCGAACTAGGAGATAGCTGATTAATCACGAAAATTATTTAAGTAATGTCTTTAAAAAAGAGTAATATAGAGTACTGCACCAGTAAAACTGATCAAGGAAATTTATATTAAACAAATTAAAGAATTAGGTTTTTAAGGATAAGCTTAAAAATCAAGAGAGAAACAACTAAAAAAATAAATAAAGGTTTCAAATTATCAATTAAGTGAAAAGAATATATGAAAATGGAAAATATTTCTAATGTAAGATGGGGAGTGTCTATCTTGAAAAGAATGTGTAACAGCTCAGGAAATTGTGAATGATCATATAAGAAATATAGAGAATCTAGATTGAAAACCGAAATTATTTCAAAAATAAAAATTTTTGGGTAGTGATTTAAAATAAGAAAGAATATTTTAAAAATGTTAAAATGAGTAAAGAAAAGGATAGTCAAAAACTATTCGACTGTATTATCAAGGTTTTTAAGGAAATTATAGAAACCTTAAGTAAGATGGTCTCTAACAAAAGGATGAGAAAAGAAAATCAGGAAAAAGAAGGAACCATACTAAAAACCGACTCAGGTGATAAAATAAGAAATAACAGTTATACGAAGAACCATCTTTAAGGAACTCGGCAAAAAACCTCTTCAACTGTGACCTAGAACATAGATCAATGCGAATTAAGAAGAAAAAGTATATTGGTCGATGCCTGTCCAATGCTTGTATGTGAAAATCAAAATATAGAAATATAAAAAGAAAGAAACACAAGTGAATGACGGTCGTAACTCTAACGATCCTAAGGTAGCAAAATCCCTTGGCTATTAATTGTAGTCCTGTTTGAATGGTGAAATGAAAGAGGAACTGTCTCAAAGATGGATCGTTTGAAATTATATTAAAAGTGCAGATACTTTTAACTCCTACTTAGACGAGAAGACCCCGGGAGCTTTAATATTACTAATTATCAAAAAATGATTAGGAGATATTTTGTTTGGGGCGAAAGCCTTCCAAAAAGTAACGAAGGCCAATAAAGGTTAATAAAAATTTTAATGGAGAAAATTAGCTTGACTGATTAAGAGTGACAACTCGAACAGGGACATAATATATATATATGTCGATCATAGTGACCAGGAGATAATAAAAATCTTCGATTAAGGAATCAAAGCTACCCCGGGGATAACACGCTAATTAAGGAATGGAGTACATATCTTCTCCTTAGTTTAGCAGCTCGATGTCGGCTCTTCACATCCTAGAGGTGTATCTGCCTCTAAGGGTTCGGCTGTTCTCCGAATAAAGTGGAACGTGAGCTGGGTTCAAGTCGCCGTAAGGCAGACTGGCCTCTATCTTGTAGGAGATTAGTAAATAATGAGCATGTATTCTTAGTACGAGAGGACTAGAATATGTAGATCAATGATTTTAATTACATCTATAATATATAATTACTGAAATCATATCAAGTAAGAAGATAAGCTCTCTAATTAATTTACTTTAAATATAACAAATAGATGATTTGTATTAAATACTTAATGAATTTGTATTAAATTCTTAATGAATTTTATTAAATATTAAATTTCCATATAAATTTTCAATATATAAAATAATAATAATCCCTGGTAATGTAATGGTAGCATATGAGACTCATGACCTCTTAGTGACAGTTCAATTCTGTCCCAGGGTTACCAATAAAGGAGGAATCAAATAAAGATGATATAAATCAATAAATAGATATAATATGTTAATGTTAGGTAAATTAATAGGTAGTGGAATAGCTACAATAAGTTTAGGTGGAGCAGCAATTGGAATTGGTTTAATTTTTGCAGCATATATTAATGGAGTAAGTAGAAATCCAGCTTTAAAATCAGAATTATTCGGTATAACTATTTTAGGTTTTGCTTTAGCTGAAAGTTTAGGTTTATTTGCTTTAATGTTCTCATTCTTATTATTATTTGCTTTATAATAAAGAAAAAGAAAGAAAATTTGCTAAATCAATAAAAATTGCGCATAAAAAAATTAGCCAATAGAGATTGGAAGAATTATAAAATATGTTATCATCATTAATATAGTTAATAGGAGTAATATTAATAGTAGCATTATTAACATTATCAGAAAGAAAAATAATGGGAGGAATGCAAAGAAGAGTAGGACCAAATAAAGTAGGATATTTAGGATTATTACAACCATTTAGTGATGGTTTAAAATTAGTATTAAAAGAACAAATAATACCAATAAATGCAAATAGATTATTTTTTATTGGTGCACCTTATTTATTTTTTTATTTAGCATTAATTCAATTTTTAATTTTACCTTTAGATTCAACAACAATATTAGCAGATTTAATGGGAACAGGTTTATTAATAATAATAGCAATATCAGAATTATCAATATATGGAATATTATATTCAGGTTGGTCTTCAAATAGTAAATATCCATTAATAGGATCATTAAGATCAACAGCACAAATGATAAGTTATTCAATATGTTTAAGTTTAGTATTATTAACAATAATAATGACAGTAGGATCATTAGATATATTAACAATATTAAATAGTCAAAAAAATATGATATTAGGTATACCATTATTACCAATAGCTATTATGTTTATTATAAGTGCAATAGCAGAAACAAGTAGAGCACCAATGGATTTTCAAGAAGCAGAATCAGAATTAGTAAGTGGATTTAATAGTGAATATAGTGGAATAACATTTGCATTTTTCTTTTTAGGGGAATATAGTAGTATGTTATTTTTATCAACATTATTTTTTATATTATTCTTTGGAATATCTTTTTCTTTACCATTTTTATTTTTCTTTTTTTGGTTAAGAGCTTCTTTACCTAGATTAAGATTAGATCAATTATTATCTTTAGGTTGGATACATTTTTTACCATTTATAATAGGTTATTTAATGTTTTTACCACCTTTTTTACAAACATTTGATATTATTTGTTAAATAATTAAAATTAAGCGCTTATAGAGGAATAGGTAAACTCATCGATCTCTAAAATCGAATTTTGTTGGTTCGAATCCAACTAAGCGTAATTATAAGAATGAAAAGATGTAAAGAGAATAAAGAGAATAAATAGGATATATCATAACATAACATAATTAAAATGTTAGCATTTTTTAAAATATCTTTAATTGCATTATCAATATTAAGTTTATTATATTTAATTAGTTTTTATTTAATAATAAAAAAAGATGATAATGAAAAATTATCTAGTTATGAATCTGGTTTTGAACCTGTTGGTAATGCTAGAATGAAAATATCAATATTATATTGGATAATAGGTATTTTATATTTAATATTTGATTTAGAAATAATTTTTATATTCCCATTTGCAATAATATTAAGTTCAACTAATTCTTTAATAGCTTTATGGGCATTATTTATATTTTTATTTATTTTAACTTTAGGTTTTATTTATGAATATTCACAAGGTGCTTTAGAATTAATTAATTAATCTTTATTATTAAATTAAGATTAGAAGAATGAAAAGAGAATAGTAATTTATTAAGGAGATAAAAATAAAATTAGAAAATGTATATAAATACAGATGCATCAAGATCATATGCAATGGGTTTTCAAGATCCATGTTCAAATAATATGGTAGCAATGATTGATTTATATGATAATATTATGTTTTATTTAATTATTATATTAACATTAGTTACATGGTTATTAATAAGTTGTTTTAATACAAAAGATCATTTAAAATATTTAAGTCATGGAAATTTAATAGAAGTTATTTGGACAATTACACCTGCAATCATTTTATGGTTAATTGGTTTACCTAGTTTAAAATTATTATATATTATGGATGAAATCTTAGATGCTGAAATAACTGTTAAAGCTACTGCAGCACAATGGTATTGGCAATATAGTTATGGTGATTATAATGGATCAGAAGGAATAACATTTGATTCATTTATGATAGCTGAAGAAGATTTAGAAGAAGGTGATTATCGTAGATTATCTGTTGATAATGCTTTAATTTTACCTATTAATACTAGTATTCGTATGATTGTTACATCTAATGATGTAATTCATTCTTTTGCTGTACCTTCTTTAGGTGTTAAAATTGATGCTATGCCTGGTAGATTAAATACTATTGGATTTACTATAAATAGACCAACAATATTATATGGTCAATGTTCAGAATTATGTGGTGTATTACATTCTGCAATGCCTATTCAAATAAATGCAGTAAGTATACCTACTTATTTAACATATATACAAGAAAATTTATAAGAAATGAATAAGAAAATATAAGATATATAGATTTAAAAGATGAAATATGGAAAGTTTAATAGGGATTATAAATATCTCTAAAAATGTTATTATTACCTTTAATATTATTACCAATAATAAATATAATAGGGATATGGTCAAATAAAAAAGAATTTAAAAGTTTATATTTAACAATATGTAATTTTATACATAGTTTATTTTTAATTTATTTATATGATAATACTAATAGTGGATTTCAATTTAAATTAATTATTTTTGATAATTTAATAGCAGGATTAGATGGAATATCTTTATGGTTAATATAGTTAACAAATTTAATAATAAGTGTAATATTATTAAATAAAAAAGAATCTGATAAAATATTAATAACTTTAATATTATTTATACAAATATTATCTTTATTAGTATTTATGGTCTTAGATCTATTATTATTTTATATCTCATTTGAAGCTATATTATTACCAATGTTTTTTTTAATAGGTTATTATGGATCAAGAGATAGAAAAATAGAAGCAAATAATTTATTTTTTTTATATACAATATTTGGATCTTTATTTTTATTATTATCCATTATTATATTAATCTTAAATACTGGTACATCAGATTATGAAATATTATTAACAATGCCGATTAATGAAAATCAACAATTAATTTTATGGTTCGGATTTTTTATTGCATTAGCTATTAAAATGCCTATGTTTCCATTTCATATTTGGTTACCAATGGCACATACAGAAGCACCAACAGAAGGATCTGTAATATTAGCAGCAATATTATTAAAATTAGGTACATATGGATTTATTCGATATTCTATTCCATTATTCCCTTATGCTACTGCTTATTTTTCACCTTTTATTATTATGATGGCTATTATAGGTGTTTTATATAGTTGTTTAGCTGCATTATCTTTAATTGATTTAAAACAAATAATAGCATATTCAAGTATAGGACATATGAATGTAAGTATAATAGGTTTATTTTCAAATGATTTAAATGGATTAATAGGATGTTATTTATATACAATAGCACATGGATTTGTATCAGCAGGATTATTTTTATTAGTAGGATTTTTATATAATCGTTATCATACGAGAACTTTAAAATATTATAGAGGATTAGTATTAATATTACCAATATATATATTATTTTTATTTTTATTTATATTAGCAAATTTAAGTTTCCCTGGATCTTTAGGTTTTATTGCTGAAATGTTTATTTATTTTAGTTCTTTAACTTTAAGTCCATTTGTATTATTATTTGTATCTTTAGTAAGTATATTATTACCAATATATATAATATGGACATTTCAAAAAATATCTTTTGGTACATTATCACCACATATTTCAACCATTTATTCTGATTTAACTTTTAAAGAATTTCATATTTTATTACCATTATTTCTCTTAACTCTTTATTTTGGTTTTTTCCCTCATTTATTATTTAATACTATTGAATTACCCTTAGCAGCAATATTATATTAATAAATAAAATAAAATAGAATAGAAATTAAATTAAATTAAATGAAATAGAACAAATTTGAAACTAAAAAAGCCAGTAGGATTAAATGCAATTAATACTTGGAGTTTACCATTATTTGGTACAACATTATTATTATCAAGTGGATTTATATTAACATATGGACATCATGCATTAATTTGTGGAAAGAAAGAAGAAGCATTAATAGGTGTATTTATTAGTGCTATATTAGGATTTATATTTTGTTATGCACAATATATGGAATATAGTTATTCAGAATTTAGTATAGCAGATTCCGTATTTGGTTCAGTATTTTTTATAACAACAGGATTACATTTCTTACATGTAATTTGTGGTGCAACATTTTTAACTATTTCTGGTCTTAGATTATATTTTGATAATTTAACTAGTGAACATCATATGGGTTTAGAATTTGCAATTTTATATTGGCATATAGTTGATATCATTTGGTTATTATTATTTATTTTATTCTATTATTGGGGTGGTATTTAATATAATATAATATATATAAGAAAGGGGAAAAACCTAAAGATCTCTAAAATCAATAAAGAAATTAATGAAAAGAAATCAATCATCATTATCACATCCATATCATATTGTAGATATATCACCATGGCCAATCTTAATGTCTTTTGCATTATTATTTTTTGGTTTAATTATTTGTTCATGGTTAACACATCGATTAACTTCTTGGACTTATCCTATTATTAATTTAATTTTAATTATTTTAATTAGTTATCAATGGTTTAGAGATATAATTAGAGAAGGTCAAGGAGGATATCATACAAAAAAAGTACAAAGTGGTATATATATAAGTTTTTTAGTATTTTTAGTAACAGAAGTAATGTTATTCTTCTCTTTCTTTTGGGCATTTTTTCATGCTAGTCTTGCTCCAGGTATTGAATTAGGTTGTACTTGGCCTAAAATTGGGGGGGCCAATATAATTAAGTAATTGCTGGAAAATTAATAATTTTTAATCAGCAAGAGTTCTTACTCTTCAACGACTTTAACTTAAAAATCTTTGATTTAATATAAAGTCTTATGATTATTATCCATATATAAATTTATATAATAAGAATTAATAATGATATTAAGTCTAGGTGTAATTTTAAATATTTTTCCTATTTTAATTTTAATTAATCGTTCTCATTCTTCTCTTATTTTAAAAAGAATCTCTTTCTTTCTTCTTTTCCTTTCTTCTCTTTTTATTCTTGATTCTTTTCCTTTATATACTAATTTAATATTATTTGATGGTACTGGACTTTTAACTGATTATAAATTAATTTTTATATTAATAATATTATTTTTAACTAGTATAATATTAATAGCTACGAATAAAACAGATAATAATGAATATTATTTAATTTTATTAACAAATTTAGTTGGTATTATTTTATTAATTATTAGTCATGATTTAGTTTTAACTATTTTAAGTTGGGAATTATTTAATTTATCATTATATTTATTAGTTGGTACATCTAAATCTGGTTCATTATCTACATCATTAAAATATTTTTTATTAAGTGCATTATCTACTGGTTTATTTTTCCTTGGTATTTTTTTTATTTATCTTCATACTGGTTCAACTCAATATGATCATATTAATTTAATTATACAATATGATCCAATGACTTTTGGTCCTAATTTAATTTTAGCTTCTTTATTATTAAAATTAGCTGCTGCTCCTATACATAATTATGCTATTGATTTATATGATTCTTTACCTAAATATGTATCAATGTATATGATGATAATACCTAAATTATCCGTTTTATCTTTATTATATATTTTAGGTCAAATTCATTTATTTAATCATTCTATGACTATTATTTATATTAGTGCTATTTTATCTTTAATTATTGGTTCTATTGGTTTAATTAGTAATCTTAGATTAATTCGATTTTTAGGTTATAGTGGTTTAAATCATTTAGGTTTTATTTTAATAGCTTATTATTGTAATGATATAACATCATTTATAATTTATCAAATATTATATGTTACAAGTGTTGCTATAATCTTTTTAATCATTATTTCATTAAATCATTATAAAGATACATATTTTATTAATCAATTAGCTGGTTTATTTAAATTAAATCCATTATTAAGTTTAGCATTTTCAATAACGATATTATCTTTAGCTGGTATTCCTCCTTTATTTGGATTTTTTGCTAAATTCTTTGTTATTACTAGTTTAATTCATCATTCTTATTATAATATTGCTATATTAATTGTTATATTAAGTACAATTTCATGTGCAAGATATTTAAATTTAATAAAAGAGGCTCAATTTAATTTAACACCTATTATTAATGTTAAAATTAATCCAATAATAAGTAAAATAATAGCTACACATAGTACAATTTTATTATTTTCAATTTTTATACCATTACCATTTACATTTCTATAAATTTCTATTTTTAGATTAATTAAGATTTTCAGTTTATTTTATTGATAAGTATATATTTGTTGATTTTTTATGTATTATATTAATCGTTGGTTATAGAGTACAAATGCAAAAGATATAGGAGTATTATATATAATATTTGCAGTATTTTCAGGTTTATTAGGTAGTTCTTTATCTTTTATTATGAGATTAGAATTATCTGCAGGAGGTGCAGTTTATTTAATGGGACAAGATCATATTTATAATGTAGTAATTACAGCTCATGCCTTATTAATGATTTTCTTCTTAGTTATGCCTACCTTTTTAGGTGGTTTTGCTAATTGGTTAATTCCAGTAATGATTGGTACATGTGATATGTCATTACCTAGATTAAATAATATATCATTTTGGTTATTACCTGTTTCATTAATTTTATTAACTACTGGTTTATTCTCTGGTGGTGCTGGTACTGGTTGGACTATATATCCTCCTTTATCTGATACACCTTATTCTGCAGGTCCCGCTGTTGATTTATCCATTTTAAGTTTACATATTGCTGGTATTAGTTCTTTATTAGGTTCAATTAATATAATAACAACAATAATAAATAGTCGTTGTCCTGGTTGTACATATGAAAATTTACCTTTATTTGTTTGGGCTATTTTTATTACTGCTTGGTTATTAGTTTTATCTTTACCAGTCTTAGCTGGTGCAATAACTTTATTATTATTTGATCGTAATTTAAATACAAGTTTTTATGATCCAATTGGTGGTGGTGATCCATTATTATTTGAACATTTATTCTGGTTCTTTGGTCATCCTGAAGTTTATATTTTAATTTTACCAGCATTTGGTATTGTTTCTCATATTGTTTCTCGATTCTCACTTAAACCTATTTTTGGTAAATATGGTATGGTATATGCTATGTTATCTATTGGTTTATTAGGTTTTATTGTTTGGAGTCATCATCAATATACTGTTGGTATGGATGCTGATACTCGAGCTTATTTTACATCCGCTACAATTATTATTGCATTACCTACTGGTATTAAAATTTTCTCTTGGTTAGCTACTATGTATGGTGGTTTAATTCATTCTTATAGTCCAATGTTATTTGCAATTGGTTTTATTATTTTATTCACTATTGGTGGATTATCCGGTGTTATATTAGCTAATGCAAGTATTGATATAGCATTTCATGATACATATTTTGTAGTAGCTCATTTCCATTATGTATTATCAATGGGTGCAGTATTTGGATTATTTGCAGGATTTTATTATTGGAGTGGGAAAATCTTTGGATTAATTGCAAATGAAAAATTAAGTCAAATTCATTTCTGGATTTTCTCTATTGCTGTTAATATTGTTTTCTTACCTATGCATTTCTTAGGTTTAGCTGGTTTACCTCGTCGTTATTCAGATTATCCTGATGCTTATATTGGTTGGAATAATGTTGTAACTTTTGGTTCTATTTTAACTATACTTTCTGTTTTCTTCTTTTTACATATTCTTCATTCTATGTTTAATCATCTTAAACCTTCTTCTAATCATTTTATTCATTAATTAGTCTTAAATTAATCTGGGAGGATGACTATTCTTTAACCAGATATTAATATATATATATAAATATAATATAATATGATAAATATTGTTTATTCATTAATCTCATTTATTGGTATTATTTCTTCTCTTTTTTTATTAAGTCATAATCATAATAATATTTCACGTTTAGCTTTATTAATTTTAACATTTCTTCTTTCTGCTTTTCAATTTTTAATTTTTGATTATTATTTTTTAGGTTTAACTTATATTATTGTTTATGTTGGTGCTATTGCTATTTTATTTTTATTTGTTATTATGTTAATTCAAACTGATCAAAATTCTATTATATCTTTTTCAAATAATTATTCTTTTATTATCTTCTCTTTCTTTAGTTTATTATTATTTTTCTTTTCATTTTTTCTTGATCATTCTTCTATTTATTCTTTTTTTCTTCCTTCTTGGTCTTTTGATCTTTTTACTTTAACTGATATTCAATCTTTAGGTTTCTCTATTTTTCTTGCTTATCCTTTAACTTTAATTATTTTAGGTATTTTATTATGGATTGTTTTAATTGGTATTTTATGTATTTGTTCTTTTTAATTTGGTTTAACACTTTGTGTTTATAATAACCCCCTTTATTTCTTTAATATGTTAATTTATGGTATTCTTTTATCTTTCACTATTTTTTTTGTTGGTTTATTTGGATTTTGTAATAATGATAATTTAATTATGATTGTTATTTCTTTAGAATTAATTTTATTATCTATTGGTATTTTATTCGTTCATTTTTCTTTCCTTTTTGATGATCTTATTGGTGGTACTATTAGTCTTTTATTAGTCCCTTTAGCTGGTGCTGAATCTGCAATAGCATTAGCTTATTTAGTAGCATATTATCCATTAAGAGGTAGTTTATCATTATCAACTAATTAATTTTTTATATCTTTTATATTTTTTAGAGACAATAGATCTTCATTCTATCGAGTCAATTATTTTATTATTATGTATTTATCAATATTATTATTACCTTTATTAGCTAGTTTTCTTGCTAATAATAGATGGTCAGGAGTGATTGGGGGACCATTATTATCATCAATCTGTTTATTTATTGCTACTCTTTTTGCTTTAATTGCTTTTTATGAAGTTGGATTTAATCAATCACCAATTACAATAAATTTAGGTGAATGGATTAATAGTGGATCAATTAATATTAATTGGGAATTTTTATTTGATAGTTTAACTGTTTCAATGTTATTACCAATAATGATAATATCAACATGTGTACAAATATATTCAAGAGAATATTTAAGAAATGATCCACATATTTGTCGTTTTTTTAGTTTATTATCTTTATTTACTTTCGCTATGTTATTATTAATTTCTGCTGATAATTTATTTCTTGTTTTTTTTGGTTGGGAATTAGTTGGATTAGTTTCTTATTTATTAGTTAATTATTGGTATACAAGTACATCAAATAATGGAGCAGCAATGAAGGCATTATTTATGAATAAAATAGGTGATTGGGGATTTATTTTAGCTATTGCAATCATTATAACATTATATGGAGGTGATTTATCATTTGGAACATTATTTACATTAAATCAATATATTGAACCTAATTTCTTATTAATTTTAAATTTAACATTTCTTTTAGCTGCTAGTGCTAAAAGTGCTCAATTAGGTTTACATACTTGGCTTGCTGCTGCTATGGCTGGACCTACTAGTGTTAGTAGTTTATTACATAGTTCTACTATGGTTACAGCTGGTGTTATATTATTAATTCGAATTTCCCCAATGTTAGAATATTCTTCTACTGTATTAATTCTTATTATTTGGTTAGGATCTTTAACTGCTTTATTAGGAGCATCTTGTGGTTTAATTGATAATGATATTAAACGAGTTATTGCTTTTTCTACTTCAAGTCAATTAGGTTATTTATTTGTTGCATGTGGTTTATCTCAATATTCTATTGCTTTAACTCATTTATTAAATCATGCTTGGTTTAAAAGTTTATTATTTTTAGCTTCTGGTGCTTTTATTCATGCTATTTTTGATCAAGATCTTCGTAAAATGGGTTCTTTAGTTTTATTAACTCCTCTCTCTTATCTTGTTTTCCTTTTTGGTTCTCTTAGTTTAGTCGCTTTCCCTTTTTTTACTGGTTTTTATTCTAAAGATTTTTTATTAGAACTTTTAATTGTTCCTTTAAATATCTCTCATACTATTGCTTATCTTTTTACATTAATTGCTGCTTTTTTTACTTCTACATATTCTATTCGATTATTAATGTTAGCTATGTATTCTAAACCTAATTTTCCTTTAATTTTTTTACCTTTTATTAAAGATTCTCCTTATTTAATGACTTCCCCTTTATTATTTTTAAGTATTGGTGCTATTTCTTTTGGTTATCTTACTCATGAATTATTTTTAGGTTTCGGTTCTACCTTTTATGGTCAAAGTCTTTTTACTTTACCTCTACATGTTCGTTTATTAGATGGTCTTTATTTCTCTTCTTCTAATTCTTATTATTCTATTTTAGCTTTATTACCTTTATCTTTTTTATTCTTATTTTTTCTTATTTTCCCATTCACTTCCTCTTCTTCTCATCTTCAATCTAATATAATAATAAATAAAGTAGATATGGAATCAAAATCAAATTATTATAATAGTTGGCGTTATTCAAAAATATTTGATCCATCAATTATGAATCATTTTAATCTCTTTAATTTAAAAATTATGAGATTTATATTTAGTTTATCTATTTATATATATCGTTATATTGATAAAGGATTATTAGAATTTTTAGGACCTACTGGTTTATTCCGTTTAATTCATTGGTTTGGTTTTTATATTGAATTATTAGCTACAGGATTTATACCACATTATGGTTTTATATTTATTATATTTATATTCTTAATCTCAATATATTCAATATTTAATTTCACTATTTTCTTAATTCTTCTCTTATTTAATTTTTATTTATTTTTATATATTTAATTACGGTTTCTATAAATAAGTAGTAAAAAAGGTGATAAACCAGAAGAGAATAAGTGTATGATCATGGCTCACTTGAGACGCATATTATCAATATTAATACATGCTAGTAAATAGAATAAAGATAAGAATATTTGCAAAGAGGTGAGTAAATATATTAATTACCAAATAAATTAGAAAAATATTTGATATTAATAATGAAGGTTTAGATAGATGGTGGGATAAAGCGTACCATGTCAATAATCCTTAACGAAAGTCACAGAATATTCAAATATAATAAAAGAGTGATTAATTTAACTTAACTTGAGTTATTATATAAAGAGAATATCCCTTTGGCAGCAGTAGAGAATATTAGGCAATGAACGAAAGTTTGACCTAGTTGATAATAGAAAAAAGTAAAAATTCAAAACAGAATGAGTGAGAATTAAATTAAATACATCTAATAATAAGGAAATATTATAGAGTATGTGCTCTGGTCAAGACTGATGCCAGAAACCTCGGTAATATCAGCAGAGCAGCGTCTTAGTAAATTAATAGGCATTAAGTGTGATAAGATGGAAAGAAAAGAATCTTTTAGAGTTAATAAGAAATTTGGAGAATTATTTAAGTAAGGTTTTAATCTAATGATCTAAATAGGAATATCAGGAGTTACAACCCCAAATTATTATATAACATTCATTGATTCACTAAAGTGTGGGGAGCAAAACAGATTAGATACCTGATTAGTCCACACCCTGAATTCTGAAAAGTATTGCTTTTCCGCCTGAATAGTACGTATGCAAATATGAAACTCTATGGAAATATTGGCGGGGTTTGACACAATCGGTGGAACATGGAGTTTAATTCGTCAATCCTCGATTAATCTTACCTTTTCTTAGTCCTTTACTCCCAAAGACAGAATGTGGCTGTATTGACTAATTTTCTTTTTGGTGTTGCAGGGTTGTTATAAGATGATGCGTTGACGCTTTTAATCATCAAACGATAGATTCATTCATTCTAATCTCACAACAAATCGTCTGACCCCATGAAAAGGGCTACATTCGTGTTATAATGGGAATTTTAATTTAATCTTTCCTAACTGACTCATAATTATCTGTAATTCGATAATTTTAAGGAAGAATCGATAGTAATCGCTTCTCAGTTTCTCGCGGTGAACTTTTTCTCGAATCTGTACAAATCGCTCGTCAAGGCATGATAGAGAATTTTTATTCTTAATCCGGTCTAAGTCGTAACAAAGTGATGGTAGTGGAAGCTGCTGTTAAATCTTTCTCTTCATTTTTCATTTTTGATTTTACTTCCTCTCTTTCATTCCTTCCTTCATTTTTGATTTTACTTTCTTTGGTCCTATTTTTTATTCTTATTGGTTTAATTAGTTCTTTATAACTTTCCTATTTCTTTTATGAAAATTACTGTTACAAATCCTTATTTATCTTTAGTTAATGAATATTTAATTGATTCACCAGCACCATCAAATATTAATTATTTATGGAATTTTGGTTCTTTATTAGGTTTAAATTTAATTATTTTAATTCTTACTGGTGTTGGTTTAGCTATGCATTATAATTGTGATATTCATTTAGCTTTTTCTTCTGTTGAACATATTACACGTGATGTTAATTATGGTTGGGCATTAAGATTTATTCATATGAATACTGTTTCTTTTTTCTTTTTATGTGTCTATATTCATATTGGTCGTGGTTTATATTATTCTTCTTATAAAAGTCCACGTGTCACTTTATGGATTATCGGTGTTCTTATTTTTATTTTAATGATGGCTACTGCTTTTATTGGTTATGTTTTACCTTGGTCTAGTATGTCTTTTTGGGGTGCTACTGTTATTTGTAATTTATTTTCAGCTATTCCTTGGATTGGTCCTGAATTTGTTTCATTTATTTGGGGTGGTGGTAGTGTTGATGCTCCTACATTAAATCGTTTTTATGCTTTACATTATCTTCTTCCTTTTCTTTTAGCTGCTGTTATTCTTATGCATCTTCTCGCTTTACATCTTAATGGTTCTAATAATCCTGAAGGTTTACCTAGTTATACTGATCGTATACGTTTTCATCCATATTTTACAAGTAAAGATCTTGTTGGATTCTTTTGGTTTATTTTATTTTTATCTTATTTTGTCTTCTTTGATCCTAATTATTTAGGTCATCCTGATGCTTGTATTCCTGCTAATCCTTTAGTTACTCCTGCATCTATTGTTCCTGAATGGTATTTTTTACCTTTTTATGCTATTTTAAGATCTATTCCTAATAAATTATTTGGTGTTCTTGCTATGTTTGGATCTATTCTTATTTTAATTCCTTTAAGTCTTTTTTCTACTTTAAATATTCGTTCTCTTCGTTATCGTCCTCTTCTTCATTTCTTCTTTTGGATCTTCATTTTTAATTTTTTACTTCTTCTTCTTTTAGGTGGTAAACCTATCGCTCAACCTTTCACTTTCCTTGGTCAAATTTCTACTTTCCTTTATTTCTTTTATTTCTTTCTCTTAATTCTTCTTGGTTAATCCTTCTTATCTCTTCATTCTCTTTATTAATTATTTGTTATTCTTTTATACCTATTTTTTCGGTATATTTGTTGATTCTTTTATGTATTCACCTATGGAACAATTTGTTATTTTTCCTTTATTTCATTTTTCATTTACTATATCTAATATTACATTCTTTTTAATTTTTTCATTAATTTTTTCATATCTTTTTACTTCTTTTGGTTCTTCTCCTTCTATTTTAACTAATAATTGGGGTATATTAAGTGAATCATTATATAGAACTGTCTTAAATATGGTTGAAAATTTTGTTAATAAAAAAGCTACTATTTATTTACCATTATTTTATAGTATTTCACAAATTATCTTAATTTCTAATTTTATTGGATTAGTTCCATATACTTCTACTCCTACTGTTGAAATTATTATGACATTAGCTTTTTCATTTACTTTATTAATTGGATTTGCTTTATTAGGTTTTTTTATTCATAATTATTATTTATTATCTATTTTTTTACCTGCTGGTACTCCTCTTTCTTTAGTTCCTTTAATGGTTTTATTAGAAATTAATGCATATTTTTCTAGAACTCTTAGTCTTGGTTTACGATTAGCTATTAATTTAATTACTGGTCATACTCTTTGTAAAGTTGTTGCTGGTTTCCTTTGGTTAGGTCATCTTAATCATACTAATCTCTTTTTCCTTTCTATTGGTATTTTCCTTTTAACTATTTTCCTTTGTCTTGAATTCCTTGTTGCTTATCTTCAATGTTATATTTTCTTATTCATTTCTCTTCTTACTCTTAAAGATGTTTCTTAATCTTCTTTTCTTTAATCTTCTATTTGTATTCTTTTTTGATATGATTTTTTTCCATATCTTTCCTTTTTTATGCCTCAATTTTCCCCTTTATGGTTTATTCATACTCTTTCTTGGGCTTTTGCTCTTTTATCTTTTCTTCTTTATTTACATCAAGCTCTTTCTTTCCCTGCTCTTTTACATTTACAATTAAGTCGTTCTCTTCTTAATGTTGATTCTCTTCTTCATTAATTTTTCTATTAGAACTACATTTACCTGATGATTTTCTATGTAGGCGGGAATTCCTCTTATTCCTTCGGTTCCTCTTCATTACCATTCATTCATTCCCATTCATTCATTCTTCAATTCTTTATCCTTTTCTTTATTCCATTCTTGATCTTCTTTCCATTTTTTTCTAATCTTTTTCATTATTCGTCCTTCTATTCATTTCTCTTTATTAATTTCTATTCATTATCATTCATTCATTTACATTCATTCTTCAATTTTTTATCTTTTTGGTTCGGTTATTATTCTGTTATGTATATTTTTATTGGTTGTTAATTTATTTTTCTAATTTCTTATTTAATGTAATGGAATGGAATGGTATGTAGATTTTTGAAGATCCTCGGCAAAAATTTTTCCGATCATTCCAGAACCCATTTATTCACTATCATTCATTCCGGTATATCTTTCTCATTTAATTCATTAATGATTAGTTTATATCTCTCAAATCTTTCTTCAATTATTGATTAATATCTCTTCTTGGTATTCATACCATTCATTTACATTCTTACCTATTTTCATTCCATTCACTAAGATTCACGAACATACGTTCATTCATTATCTTCATTATTTTTATTATCTATTAAATTCAACTTATATTCATTATCTTTATTATCATATTATTAAATAAATTAAACTTATTAAATCTATTAATAATACCTATTAGTATTTTTCTATATCTTTATTAAATTTCTTCATTCATTCCCATTCGTTCATTCATTATTAAAATTCATTAATTTCTATTCACTTTTATTCATTCTTATATTCATTATGATTGGTCGATTGATATGATATATTATTTCTATTTCTTATTATTGGATTGATTAATATAGATATATTTTCCTATTAATTCTTTTAATCTCCCTTAATCAATTTCTTTTTACTCTTATTCTCTTGGATTGGTCTATTTACTTGCTTGGTTGATTGATTCTTCACTTATTCATTAATTTTCATTAATACTCTATTTCTCTATTAATATTCTTATATTATCTAATTACTTCATATTATTTCTATAATATCAATTTTATTATTCAGATTCATTAACTCTCATGAATTCATTATTAAGATTGGTTGATTCACATACGTTCATTCATTATTAAGATTCATTAACTATCATGAATTCATTATTAAGATTCATTAACTAAGATTCATTCACTAAGATTCACGAACATACGTTCATTCATTCTCGTTCATTCATTCTCATGAATTCATTATTAAGATTCATTCATTATCATTCATTCCATTCCATTTTCTTGATTCTTATTGGTATATTCTAGGTTTATTTCTTTATTCATTTATTCTATTATCTGATTTATCGGTCGATTCATCTTTATTTTTCTAGTTCTTCACTCATTTCTTATTGTTATATTCATTACCTATCTTCATTATTCAGATTCATGAACTAATATTCATTCATTAGATTTCTTCATTATTCATATTCATGAACTAAGATTCATTCACTAATATTCACGAACATACGTTCATTCATTCTCGTTCATTCATTCTCATTCATTCCTTCTTCATTCATTATGAAGATTCATTCACATACGTTCATTCATTCTCCTTCCATTCTTATTAGTTATTTAGTTGATTGATTATGTTGATTGATTCTTAATCTTTATTGATTCTTATTATATCTAAAATTCTATAATTTATCTATAGTTTCATTAGTAAGTTTATTATGAGATTAATGTTCTTTATTTATCGGTCGATTTTTCGGTATATTTTCTCTTCTATATCCATTTCATTCCATTCTTATTAGTTTATTTATTAGTAGGTATATTCTTACTCTATTTGTTGGTATATCTATTTCCCTATTTATCTTATTTAGTTATTGGATTGGTTGATTTCTTTAGTTTATGGTTTATTGATTCACTCATTTATTCTTCGATTGGTTGATTCATATATGTTCTTTGATTCATTCTTATATTCATTCTATATCTCTTTCTTATTATTTTCTTCATTATTTCTTAATCTATTTCTATATTGGTCGATTGATATGATATATTGGTTGATTCTATTATCATATTATTTAGTTGATTCTTAATCTTTATTGATCGATCGATTGGATTTTCTACCTTTATTTTATTATTGGTGGTTGGTATATTACATTTTCATTTATTCTTCGTTAGTATATTACATTTTCATTTATTCTTCCCTTAATTTTTATTACTTTCTTATTATTTTTACTATTTCTTCCCCTATTTTCTATAGATCTTATAAGATTACGGAAAGAGATAAAAAGGGGGAGAGAAATAATAATTATATCTTGATTAAAAGTCAATTAGAGTGAATTCTTTTAAGAATAATTATAAACAAGAGTGAACTCTAATAAATCAGGCCGTCAGATTATAAAATTAATTCATAGAGGTGAGGGAAGTAAGCCAATGAATGAGAATGAATTAGGCTGAATGGACTGAACAAGCTCCGAATATAAAAAAAAAGAGAGATTTCACTATTAATTCTATAAAATATTTTTAATGAATCAAAGAATTTTGATGAATGATAGAGTGATTCTTATTAAGTATTATGGAGATAATTAATATTAATAATATAATAAATAAATTGATTTACTAATTACTTCTAATCTTATTTTTTATAATAGAAGATCTCCCTCTTTAATGAATTAGGGGAGAGACATTAGTATTAATACTTTATAATATTGATAGAGTGATTTTTATTAAGTTTGTAAATAAACCATAATTAATAATTAATAATCAACCAATCCAATAAGATTTAATTGAAATATAAGTATTAATTATATAATAATAATTGAATTGAATGAAAATAATTAATGAATGAATATTATGAATGAGTAGAGGACGAATTCATATTATGAATGAGTAGAGAGAATTAAGTATTAATATAATATATGAATTTAAATGAATGTAATGAATAACGAAGTATTCATGTAATGAATGATAGAGTGAGAATAATTAAGTATGAATGAATGAATATAAGAATGATATGAATGAATGGTAATGAAGAGAATGTAAATTCATGAAGATTATTAATGGGGACCCAAAAACCTCGTATAGAAGTATTAATGAAGATTTTAGTATATTAGGACGTATTTTAAAGGTAATTGGGTCCACCCATAGAAATTTAAAAGATCACGAATGAATGGTGGTGAATGTTAATTCATGTTAATTCATGTTAATTCATGTTAATTCATGAGTGGGTATCTCGATTTAGGTATTAATTCTATATATGGTTGAGTAATTATTTAGATATTAAGGCATAATTGTTAATTTTTATTAATTCTGCCGACCTCTTTTCATTAAGCTTCTGGATTGGTTTCAGTATTGGTTGATTCCCTTTAGGTTTAAAAGAGTGCCTCCTTTTCAGTATTCTATTATCTTATTGGTATATTTCTAGTCTATTCCACCAGATATCTATCTTAAAATTTTTCAATTATCAAAATATATATATATTACATTTCTCATTTAACTTTCTATTACTCTTTAATACTTATATCACTTATTGATATTGATATTAAAAATTCTTTGATTCATTATTAATTATATCTACTTTAATTCTTTAATCATTTATTCATATTAAAAATTCTTATATTGATTGATTATTTATACTTTTATTAGATATTTATACTCTTATATTGGTAAATTCTTTATACTTAAAATTATTAGATATTGATACTATTATATTGGTTGCTTCTTTATTATTTAAATTATTTGATAACTTATTGAGAAATTAACTAGAGATTTAGAATATTAAAAATTATTATTAGAAGAAAAT
>JACCDM011659732.1_pt1 | contig 20653 bp, 17 predicted proteins | sample 7445851 | NCBI WGS metagenome assembly JACCDM01 (sample SAMN15323438, study PRJNA562643) | freshwater metagenome | isolation source: river surface water | place: USA:Blue River Watershed | collected 2017-08-16
CTCAGGCATCTCTCCTAGCATTTAAGAGAGTACAAAAATAATTAAATTATTTTAATTTGCCACACTTAGTGCAATTATTTTTTTAATTTAAATCAAAAGTTGAGATAGTTTTACCTTCTAATTTAGTTTCAGTCATTAAGAATTTATCAATATTTCTTGCTGCTTCTCTACCTTCAGAAATAGCCCAAACAACTAATGATTGACCTCTTCTTGCATCCCCTGCTACGAAAACCTTTTGACTATCAGTCTGATAAGAAGAAGAAGCCTTAATATTTCCTCGTTCGTCTAACTCTACTTTTTGTAATTTTAATTCATCTATTAGAGAATTATGATCAGTATGTAAAAATCCTGCTGCAATTAACGCTAATTCGCATGGAATTTCTCTAATATTTGTTATTTTTTGCTCAAATTTATCTCCGACTTTTTCTAAAACGATATCTCCTATTTTTAGTGCCACCAATTCATTACTTTCATTTTTAATAAATTCTTGTAATGATATTGACCATAATCTTTCTGCACCTTCTTCATGTGAAGTGGATGTTCTAAGCATATTTGGCCAATTAGGCCAAGGAGTATTTTCAGCTCTTCCTACTGGAGGTTTAGGCATTACTTCTATTTGCGTAATACTTTTAGCCTTATGTCTGTTACTTGTACCTACACAATCTGATCCAGTATCTCCCCCACCAATTACAACAACATTTTTGCCAGTAGCCAGTATATTATCCAAAGTATATGCTTCTCCTTTATGGTTAACTGTTAGTGGAATGTTAGCATTTCTTTTATTTTGTTGCGATAAAAATTCCATTGCTGGAAAAATGCCAGATGCATCTGAACCGGTAATATTAATCATTCTTGGTGTTGTTGAACCAGTAGTAATTAATATTGCATCATATTCCGTTTCTAGTTGCTTAATTTTTAAATCTTTTCCAATAGTGGTATTGGTTTTAAATTCAATACCTTCTTGTTTCATTATTTGAACACGACGATCAATAGTTGATTTATCTAATTTAAAGTCAGGTATTCCGTATCTTAGTAGTCCACCAATTTGGTCAGCTCTTTCATAAACTGTTACCAAGTGTCCTGCCTTATTTAATTGTGCTGCTGCAGCTAATCCTGCTGGACCAGAACCCACAACTGCAATTTTTTTTCCACTTCTTTTTTGTGGAATATTGGGAATTACCCACCCTTCTGAATATGCCTTTTCAATAATTGATTTTTCAATTAATTCTATAGTCACAGGAGGTTTATTAATTCCTAAAACACAAGAAGATTCACATGGTGCCGGACAAATTCTACCAGTAAATTCTGGAAAATTATTAGTTGTACTTAATATTTCATATGCATACTTCCAATTTCCTTCGTAAACGGCATCATTAAATTCTGGAATGATATTTCCAAGTGGACATCCATTATGACAAAATGGAGTTCCACAATCCATACAACGACTCGCTTGAGTTTCTGTTTCACTTACAGAAGGTAAAATTTCTATTTCCTTGTAATCCTTTACCCTCTCTGAGACAGGTCTTTTAACAGCTGGAATTCGATCTTTTTCTAAAAATCCTGTTGGCTTACCCATTATATATTATTTTAAATCAATTTTAATATCCTTATAAACTTTATTTTTATCTTCTAAGACCTCTGAAATTTTCAAATTTCTTGTGCTTAATGCATTTTTGAAATCGATAGGTAATACTTTCTTGAATCGTGTCTGTAAAGCAGCAAAATTATCTAAAATGTATTTGCCTTTCACAGAATTTGTGTTTTCAATGTGATTCTTTAAATACATATGAATTATGTTGATATCTTCTTGATTTAAATCAGATATTTCAACCATTTCTCTATTTACCTTTGATTCGAAATTATTTTTTTCATCAAAAATGTAAGCTACACCTCCCGACATACCTGCTGCAAAATTTCTACCAGTTTCACCTAAAATTAAGGCAAGACCACCAGTCATATATTCACATCCATGATCTCCTATACCTTCGACAACTACTTTTGCTCCTGAATTTCTTACACAAAAACGCTCTCCAGCCATTCCAGCTAAATAAGCTTCTCCAGATGTTGCCCCGTAAAATGATACGTTTCCAACAATTGAATTTTCTTCTGCTTTAAATGGTGCATTTTTTGCTGGATATACAACTAATTTTGCGCCACATAAACCTTTACCAATATAATCGTTTGCGTCTCCTTCAATAACAAAGTTTATTCCTTTAACTGAAAATGCTCCAAACGACTGTCCTGCTGTTCCTTTAAATAAAATATTTATTGTTTCAGCTGGTAATCCTTTTTCACCATATTTTTTGGTGATTTCATTTGAAAGAATGGTGCCAACGGATCTGTTTACGTTTATAATAGGTAATTCTCCACTTGTTTTTTCTTGATTTTCAATGGATGCCTTCGCTATTTTTAATAATTCCCAGTCCAATTGTTCTTCTAATCCATGATCTTGATCTTCACATTTGAAAACAGGTACTGATGGATCTATATTCGCTGGTTTTAAAATCGGACTTAAATCGATATGTTTAAATTTCCAATGATTTGTTAAATCATTCATTTCAAGCATATCTACTCTTCCTACCATCTCATTGATAGTTTTAAATCCTAATTCTGCCATAATTTCTCTTAATTCTTGTGCCAAGAAATAAAATAAATTCACAACATGGTCTGGATTTCCAGTATATAGTGCTCTTAACTCAGGATTTTGTGTGGCAACACCAACAGGACAAGTATTTAAATGACATTTTCGCATCATTATACAACCTGCTGTTACTAATGCAGCTGTAGCAACTCCAAATTCTTCTGCTCCTAGCAACGCTGCTACGGCTAAATCCTTACCAGTTTTTATTTGACCATCGGTTTGAATAGTTACACGACCTCTCAATTTATTTTTTACAAGAGTTTGGTGGGTTTCGGCTAATCCTAATTCCCAAGGTAAACCTGCATGTCTAATTGATGATAGAGGTGATGCACCAGTACCACCATCGTAACCAGCAATTAGTATATGATCTGCATGAGCCTTTGCAACTCCTGCAGCGATGGTACCTACTCCTGCTTCTGAAACTAATTTAACTGAAATTCTTGCAGCTCTATTTGCATTTTTTAAATCAAAAATTAACTGAGCTAAATCTTCAATTGAATAAATATCATGATGAGGTGGAGGTGAAATTAAACCAACCCCTGGTGTTGAATGTCTTGTTTTTCCAATCCAATCATCTACTTTATGTCCTGGTAATTGACCACCTTCTCCTGGTTTAGCCCCCTGAGCCATTTTGATTTGTAATTCTTTAGCATTTGTTAAATAGTTTGCTGTAACTCCAAATCTTCCAGATGCCACTTGTTTAATAGCTGAATTCATTGAATCACCATTTGGTAAATCCTGAAAACGGATAGGATCTTCTCCCCCTTCTCCAGTATTAGATTTTCCACCAATTCGATTCATAGCAATTGCAAGTGTTGTATGTGCCTCATAAGAGATTGAGCCAAATGACATGGCACCTGTAGCAAATCTTTTTAAAATACTTTCTATTGATTCAACTTCATCAATAGATACAGATTTTGCAGATTTGAATTTTAACAAGCCTCTTAAAGTAATTGCTTTATTACTTTGATCATCAATTAACTTAGAATAACTCTTAAAAGTTTTATAATCGTTAGTTTTGGTTGCTTGTTGTAACAAATGAATTGTTTGAGGATTAAATAAATGTTCCTCTCCTCTTTGTTTCCATTGATAAATACCTCCTACTTCTAATTTCGGATTTTCTGATTTTAGCAATGAATAACCTGATTTATGTTTTATTAATGCTTCTTTAGCTATTGTATCTAAATCTATTCCATTAATTCTCGAGATTGAACCAGTAAAATATGTATCTACAACTTCTTTACCTATACCTAAAATTTCAAAAATTTGAGCTCCTTGATACGATTGTAACGTCGAAATACCCATTTTAGAGAATATTTTTAATAATTCTCCATTAACCGCTTTAATATAGTTGTATTCTAATTTCTCATATGAAAGCGAAGAATCAATTAAATTCTTTTCTTTCATATTCCGAATAGTTTCAAATGCCATATAAGGATTTATTGCAGATGCACCATAACCAATTAAAGTAGCAAAATGGTGACTCTCCCAAACATCCCCAGCCTCTAAAACAATACCTACCTTGGCTCTCTTTTTTGTACGAATTAAATGGTTGTGAACTGCTCCTAATGCTAAAAGTGATGGAATAGGTGCGTGAGATGAATCAATTCCTCTATCTGTTAATAAAATAATTGAATAGCCATCATCAACAGCGTCTTCAGCATATTGACAAATTCTGTCCAAAGCCTTTTTCAAAATTCCAGATTCTCCTGACGAATTAAATGTCATGTGAATCGTTTTGGTCTGAAAGTTAGCATGATCTATCCAACGAATTTTTTCAACTTCCTTGTTTCTTAAAACTGGTTGTTGCATTTCAATTTGTCGACAATGAGAAGGGCTTTCTTCTAATAAATTAGACAAACCTCCAATATCCGTTAATAACGACATCACCATTCGTTCTCTAATTGGATCTATTGGTGGATTAGTAACTTGAGCAAATAGTTGCTTGAAATAACTTGATAAGTGTTGTGATTTATCTGATAATACTGCTAATGGGGTATCAATACCCATTGATCCTAAAGCTTCTTTACCAGTTTCAACCATTTGAGCTAAAACAACTCGAATATCTTCTGTTGTAAATCCAAATATTTGTTGGCGAGCAATTAATTCTGTAGCTTTTGGTTGTTTAAATTCAGATCCAGCTTCAGGTAAATCTTCTACACGAATTTTATTTTCTTTTAACCATTGACCATACGGTTGCTGCTGGCAAATTTGTTCTTTAAGTTCTTCATCAGGTATGATTCTTCCTTGCTCCATATCTACAACAAACATTTTGCCTGGCTGTAGTCGGCCTTTTTTAACTATTGTTGAAGGATCTAAATCTAAAACACCTGCTTCAGACGCCATAATAACGTGGTCGTCATTTGTAACCCAAAATCTTGAAGGACGTAAACCATTTCTATCCAAGGTTGCACCAATCATTTTACCGTCAGTAAAAGAAATTGATGCAGGACCATCCCATGGTTCCATTAATGAAGCGTGATATTCGTAAAAATCCTTTTTATATTGCTCCATTGATTCATTACCATCCCATGCCTCTGGAATTAACATCATCATTACATGTGGTAAAGAACGACCTGTTAAATACAATAATTCAATCGCATTATCTAAAATAGCTGAGTCAGATTGTCCCAAAGAACAAACTGGCAAAATCATATCTAATTCTTCTTTGCTAAAATATTTACTTGAAAACAATGCAGATTGAGCTTGCATCCATGATGAATTTCCTTTAACTGTATTTATTTCACCATTATGGGCTATAAATCTAAAAGGTTGTGCAAGTTTCCACTCAGGAAAGGTATTTGTAGAAAATCTTGAATGAACAATTGCTAAAGCAGATGTAAAATTCTCTTGATGTAAATCATTAAAATAACCAGGAACCTGCATGGTTGTCAACATTCCCTTGTAAATAATAGTTCTACAAGACAATGAAGTGAAATAAAAATTATTAGATAAACCAGGAATGGTATCGTTTAATAATTTCGTAACGTATTGTCTAAAAATGTATAATTTTCTTTCAAAATCGATTTCAGTTTTACAGGTTTCAGGTCTTTCAATAAATAATTGTTGAATAGAAGGTTCTGCATTTCCAGAATCAGCACCTTGAATATCGTTATTATCTACAGGGACAATTCGATACCCTAAAACTTTTAAACCTAATTTTTTGGATTTCCTTTCAATAACTTCTTTACATTCCTTAATCAAAAGATCATCTTTAGGGAAAAAGATCATTCCAACTCCATAATTTCCTAATGAAGGAATGGAAAAATCTAATTTAGATGTCTCTTCAATAAAAAATTCATGAGGCAATTGTAATAAGACACCTGCTCCATCTCCTGAATTAGGATCACAACCACAAGCACCTCTATGATCCATTCGAATCAACATTTTAATTGAATCTTCAACAATTCTGTGTGATTTAATGCCTTTTAAACTTGCAACAAAACCAATTCCACATGCATCATGTTCAAATTCTTTGCGGTACAAGCCCTGTTCTGAATTCATCTTCATCATCTAAATTATAATTATTCTAATAATAAAATTAACTATTGTGACAATATAATATCTTTTAATTTATAGCTTTTAAAAGATAAAATCTACTAATTTCAAATTTAACCAAAAATTAATTTGGCAAAATACAATTTACTCAAAATATTCTACTGATTTTAAAAATATCAATAAACAAGTACAATTTATCTTTGAAGAGTACAATTTGTATTAATAATCTTCTTCAGAATATCCATCACTTGAATATTCGTCTGATTCTTCATCCGCTCCAAAATCATTTTCTAAATCATTCAAATAAATTGCATCTACCCCTTCTTGAATCGTATTTAAAAGGGTTAAACCTTCGATGTTTGCTGCATCTAAACGCTCTACTATTTCATCCTTTTTATTTACTACAACTAATAAACCATTTTCATTTACACAAATCTTAGTACCTTTTCGAATTGCTGAAACACCATAACCATCTATTTCTTCTACTTTTGAAATGTTTAGAATAATATTGGTATATTCTTTTTTAAATAAAATTCTGATAAGGTTTTCTAATTCTTCATAATTTGATTGAATTAAATTATTTGAATTCCAATCTATTAAAGCATAGCTTTCATTTTGCTCCAATTGAAACAATTGATTACTTGACATTATTTAAAAAATTTAAAATGTTATGATAAATTCTACTATTAATTTCGTCTTGCGGTAGTCTTTCAAACTTTTTACCTGTTATTTCTTCAAACAATAATATATATCTTTCAGAAATTTCATTGACAAACTCATCGGGAATTTCCGGTACGGATTGTCCTTCTTTGCCTTGAAAATTATTTGCAATTAACCATTCTCGAACAAATTCTTTTGAAAGTTGTTTTTGAGGTAAATTTTTTGAAAGCAATTCTTCATATGTATTTAAATAAAAATATCTTGAAGAATCAGGAGTATGGATTTCGTCCATTAAATAGATTTCTCCATCTACCAAACCAAATTCATACTTTGTATCAACTAAAATTAATCCTCTTTCTTTAGCCATTTCCTGGCCTCTTTTAAAAAGCTCTTGAGTGATTTTACATAATTTAATCATCAACTCTTCAGATACAATTCCTTGATGAATTATTTCTTGAACAGAAATATCTTCATCATGTCCCTCCATCGCTTTCGTTGTCGGTGTAATTATAGGATTAGGCAATTGTTGATTTTCTACCAATCCATCAGGCAAGGAAACTCCACAAAGGACTCTTTTACCAGATTTGTACTCACGAGCTAAGTGGCCAGCAACATAACCTCTAATCACCATTTCAATTGGAATTGGAGTACACTTTATTCCATAAGCTGCATTGGGATCCGGATTAGAAATTAACCAATTCGGAACTATGTCTTTAGTTGAATTTAAAAAATATGCAGCTATTTGGTTTAAAACTTGTCCCTTAAATGGAATTGGTTTGGGTAGGATCACATCAAATGCTGAAATTCGATTGCTAGTAATCATTAATAATTTATCTGACCCTATACCATAAACATCTCTTACTTTACCCTTGTAAAATGAGGTTTGATTTGGAAAATTAAACTCTTTGATGTTACTACTCATATTGAATGTATTTTTCTTTATTCTTCATTAAATTCAAAATATCTAAAGCATCTTTTTTATTAAATTCTTTATAATTATTTTGAATAGTTCTTAATTCTAATGTTGAATTATTTGTTAATTCAATTTTAGAATTTAAAATTTCAAACCACTTAATACAGGTATCGGATTGTTTTAAAGCAATCTCTTTTTGTAAAATGGAAAATGAATTGTTTTTTTTACCATTTTCAAAATATTTTATTGAAGTTAAAATTTTATTATTTCCTCGAATAAAATACCTTTCTCCTGTTTTGATACTTAATAATAATAATAAATTATCTAATTGATGATTATTGAAAAAAGTCTTTTTTTCAATATCTCTTAATAATTTGAAAGATTGTTTATAATCCCTATTTTGTAAATATTTATTGATTTCAATTAGTTTAAGATTATACGAACTTGAATTATCAGAAATTAATAATTGAAAAACTAAAAGAATGGAATGAAATAGCGTAACAAACAAAACCTAACTTTTAATGCTTTTTTTTACAAAAAGAATATCTAAACCAAATAAAATTATGCTCAAAATTAATAAATAATTGCGCAGTTCGGAAATTTTGTACACATTAAATGAATCAACAATAAGATTTAGAAATTTGTCTTCATCATTTTGCTTATCAAGAGGAGAAAATAGTAATAAACGAATGTTTTTAGGTGTGCTATTTAATTTGATTTTTGGTAATTTATTTATTTGAAAGCGATTTATGTAAGCTATAAAATCTTCTTTTTTCATTAATGGAACTAAAGCATAAGATCCAAATACATTAGAGAATATACATCCAATTTGCTGGATATTTGGATTAGAATTTAAGAAATTAATTATTTTAAAATTTAGCTCTTCCTTGGTTGAATTAATGTTTTTTTGAGTTATTGCGAAATAAACAGATTTGTTCAAACTTATTTTATCATTGGATTGGAATAAAAATATTGAACAAAATATTAGTAGCATGAAAACAAATACTCGGATCAGGAGTTTAACAAAAATAAATTTTGATAAACTATAAATTCCTTTTGAAACAAAATAATAACGTAAAAATATACCTATATAAATAGATAAAAAGATAGCTGATAAGATTAAAATTGATTGATTTTCAATCATTATTAAATTAAATTTCAATTTGAATGTTTAAATTTACCAATCTTTATTTGAATTGTTAATGGAAATTTTAAAAAGTAAGCGTTTAGAGCATTTGAAATATGAAATTCGTGGGCCAGTTTATGAAAAGGCGCTTGCTCTTCAAAATCAGGGATATAAGATCACTTCTTTAAACATTGGGAATCCAGCGGCCTTTGGTTTTGAAACTCCTGATGAAATTGTGCATGATATTATTGTTAATATCCGAAATGCTCAAGGCTATGTAGATTCTAGAGGCTTATTTGCTGCACGAAAGGCAGTGATGCAGTACTACCAAAATCTAGGAGTTAAAAATATTTTAATTGAAGATATTTATATTGGGAATGGTGTGAGTGAATTAATTTCACTTGTTATGACTGCCTTATTAAATACTGGTGATGAAGTCTTGATACCCTCTCCCGATTATCCATTATGGACGACTGTCGTTGAATTAGCTGGTGGTAAGGCTTTACATTATAAATGTGATGAGCAAAATGAATGGCAGCCGGATTTAATTGATATTGAATCTAAAATAACCTCTCATACAAAAGCATTGGTTCTGATCAACCCGAATAATCCTACAGGTGCCGTTTATTCAAAAGAAACTGTTGAAAAATTAGTTCAAATTGCAGCAAAACATAATTTGATTTTGTTTTCAGATGAAATTTATGATAAAATTTTATTTGATCAAACTAAGCATCATACAGCAGCTGGCATGTGTGAAGAATGTTTAATTGTGACAATGGGAGGTTTATCAAAAAATTATCGTGCTGCTGGATTCCGAGGAGGATGGATGATTTTAACAGGTGCAAAACATAGAGCAAAATCGTATATAGAAGGTTTAAATTTCTTGTTTAGTACTCGATTATGTGCTAATGTGATCACACAATTTGGTATTCAAACGGCCTTAGGAGGATATCAATCTATTAATGATTTAGTTGCTCCTGGAGGCAGATTATATAAACAGATGAATTTAGCTTGGGAAAAATTAAATGACATTGATGGGGTGTTTTGTGTTAAACCTAGAGGTGCATTGTATTTGTTTCCAACTTATGATCCTTCAAAATTTACTTTTAAAGATGATTCACATTTTGTAATGTCACTTTTAGAAGAACAAAAGATATTGGTTGTAGCAGGTTCAGGATTTAATTTCTCTGGAAGAAACAATTTTAGAATTGTATTTTTACCTCATGTTGAGCAATTGAACCAAGCATTAGACAAAATTGCTTTACATTTTGAAAACTATCGAAAATGATTTTTCATCAATTTTCTAAAAGACAAAAATTATTTATTGTCTTATTCGGTATTTTTTTAACAAATGCAATTATTGCAGAAATAATTGGTGTGAAAATTGTAAGTATTGAGAAGTCATTAGGTTTTTCACCTTTTGGTTTAAAAACTCCTTGGGGTGATACCTGGGATTTTAATCAAACAGCTGGGGCATTGAATTGGCCTTTGGTTTTTATTACGTCGGATATAATTAATGATTATTTCGGAAAGAAAGGTGTGAAATTCATTTCTTACACAACATCTGTATTTATTTTATACACGTTTTTAATTATTTATTGGGCGACTCAACTTGTTCCAGCAGATTTTTGGTTAGAAGTAAATGGAATCAAAGAAGGTTTTAATATAAACGATTCTTTTCAGAAAATTTTTAGACAAGGACTAGGTATAATTACTGGTTCAATATCTGCTTTTCTCGTTAGTCAATTACTTGATGCAATCATTTTCGAAAAAATAAAGAATAGAACTGGAAAAAAAATGATTTGGTTGCGAGCGACCGGTTCTACTTTAGTGAGTCAATTAATAGATAGTGTGTTAGTAATTGGTATTGCATTTTATTTCTTTAGTAATTGGAGCATCAGTCAATGGATGAATGTCTCTTTCAATAATTATTTGTATAAATTTATCGTTGCCATTTTGTTTACACCGGTATTATATCTAGCTCATTACTTTATAGAAAGATATTTAAACGAAAAGTAATAATTTATTTTCTAATTATATTATCCAAAACTATTGCAGTTGATATTGCTACGTTTAGTGATTCAGCCTCTCCAATTTTTGGTATGGTTATTTTTTGTGAAATATATGATTCAATCTCTGGTCTTATTCCTTGAGATTCATTTCCTAGAACGATAATTTGATCTTTAGGAAATTCATATTGATATATTGATTGTCCATTTAAAAATGTGCCAATAATAGTAAATTGTGGTATTTTTTTTATTAATTCCTCTAATTCAATTGTGATAACTTCAATTCTTGTGAAAGAACCCATTGTCGAAATTATTGTTTTAGGATTATAAAATTCAGTTGTATCTCCCGATACAAATATTTTTTGAATACCATACCAATCGCAAAGTCGAATTATCGTACCTAAATTTCCAGGATCTCTAATTCCGTCCAAAAACAAATAAGTCCCTTTTAAAGCATTATAATCACAATTAGTAGACTTCATTTCTACAACAGCGATTCCAAAGGTATTTGTTTGTAGACTTGATAATTTATTAATTTCTTCTTCTTTTAAATAATAAACCTCAACATCTTTAAATTTCAAATCAATATATTTTTCATTGAGAAGAATAAAATCTATTTTCCAATTTGAGTTGAATAATTCATTAATTACTTTCTCTCCTTCTACTAAAAATTTAAGATTATCCTTTCTTCCTTTTTTAGAGTGTAAAGAATTGATTAATTTTATTTGTCGATTCGATAATGACATTTTGAAAAAGATTTTACTATTCTTAGTTCTTGTACTCCTCCTTAGCTCTTGTTCTGGTTATAAAGAATTTATTCCAAAGAATTCCAAAGTAGGTTATACTCGTTTAATAGGAACAAAGTTAGTACCTGAGTCTGATATTCGTGCTAATGTATACCAATTAAAATATTCTTATAAGCGTTTAATACCCACAAAGTATTATTTATTTTTAGAGTATAAAAGACTATTACGAGATTCTTTAGGTAAAAAAAATCCCTCAATTCACTTTTTAAATAATTACAATCCTACATTGGATGAAATTTTTTTAAAAGATTTAAAAAAGAATTTACATTCATTTTATGTAAAAAATGGTTTTTTACATAGCGAAATTTCCATCAAAATAGACTCATCAAAAAGAGATTATAATCTATACGGTTTAATTATAAATGTCAATGAAGGATTTGCTAGTGTTTTTTCTAAAAAGGACTCCTTGTTAATTAATAATCCTGTTATCTATAATTTAACAAAAGAATATATTGATAAGGAAAGCATAATTATAAAAAATAGAAATATCAACCCTGATATTATTCAAAAAGAAAAGGAAAATGTATCTAAATATTTTAAAGATAAGGGATATTACTATTTTTCAATTAATGATGTTGGCATCTTTTTAAATGATTTAAAAGATTCTACTCTTCAAAAAATTGGATTGGTTTATAAAATTCCTGATTCAAAAGGAATTTATCTAAATAAGGTTTATGATAAATTATATAGATATGGAGAAGCAGATTTTTTATTTAAAAGATCTGAAACAAACTATAATTTTCAACCAATTGATTTACAACGAAAGATTGCATTAACTAAATTATTTAAAATTAAAACGAATGATTTGTATTCAAACACACGTTTGAATCAAGGTTTACAAAATATATTTTTAACAGACCAATTTAAGTCAGTATCTATACGATTTGATACTGCTAAAACTTTATTAAGCCCTCATATTGAGTTAGTTGAAAGTGATAAATTAAATTTTACTTCAGAGATTGGCGGAAGTGTTTTTAGAGGAATTCCAGGTCCATTTTTGACAAATTCTTTCAAAATCAGAAGAGTAACAAGCAATTTAGATTATTTAGATTTTTCAATCAGATTAGGATATGAGGCTCAATCTGGTTTTATAAATACGAGTCAAACAAGGAATAATTTAGAATTGAATTTTTCAACAAGTTTAAATTTTCCTGATTTATATATATTTAAATCGGTAATGCCATTAATTGGTGATTATTTTGCTCCTCAGAGTCAAATTGGAATTGGCTATGATTATATCAATAGACCGGAGTATCTTCGAACAAATACTAAATTATTTCAAAAATATAATTGGAGAAAAGGACAAAATAGTTACTTCCAATTATCCTTGCTTGATTTAAACGTAATTAATACCTCCTATCCTACAACAGAAATTTCAAGTGAATTTCAGACTTATTTAAATGAGTTAAAAATTCAAGGGAACAATTTGTATAGAAGTTTTAATCCTTCATTTGTTTCATCAATTTATTTTAATTACAGTTTTAGAAATTTTAATACGACTAATAGCTTAATTAATGGATTCACTTTAAATTACGGTTTTGAATCAGGTGGAACAACTTTAAATTTCTTTCCAGATAATAAGATTCAATTTATTTCTGAGTTGTTCAAAAATCAACAAAATTTACAATTTTACAGGTATTTGCGCTTTAATTTTGATTATCGTAAATATAGAATTTTAGGAATTAAAGGTACTTCACAATTAGCTTTTAAATTTTTAAGCGGAGTAGCTTACGCTTATGGTTCAGAAAATAATTATCAGTTGCCTTATGAGAAGAATTTCTTCATTGGTGGTCCAAGTAGTTTACGTGCATGGAAACCTAGAAGATTAGGTCCTGGATCAAATAATACATCTCAATTAATAGAACAACCTGGTAGTGTCTTATTAGAGTCTACCTTAGAATTTAGATTCAAATTAATTAAATTTTTCGGAACATTAAATGGTGCTATATTTCTTGATGCTGGTAATGTTTGGAATTTTAGTAATTCAGGAAATGCTGCAGAGACATACTTTAAATTTGATCAATTTTATAATCAAATTGCGCTAGGTACAGGTTTTGGCCTTAGATGGGATTTTAATTATTTTTTATTAAGATTAGATTTAGCTAGCAAGGTGATAAATCCTGCAAAACCTGTAAATCAAAAATGGGTTCTCAACAAGACTACATTTAGTAATGGTGAGAACCCAATTGAATTCAATATTGGAATTGGATATCCTTTTTAAATCCTATTTTCTTGAAATGGCTTTAAGTGCTTTTTCAACAATATTTGCTGCGCTCAAACCATATTTTTCCATTAATTCTGCTGGTTTGCCTGATTCTCCGAATGAATCATTTACTGCAACATATTCCATAGGATAAGCTGTATTTTGAATTAATAGTTGAGCAATAGAATCCCCTAAACCGCCATTCATTTGATGTTCTTCTGCTGAAACTAAACATTTAGTTTTAGCAATTGAAGTTAATATTGCTTGATCATCTAAGGGTTTAATTGTATGAATATTAATTACTTCTGCTGAAATACCTTTTTCCTTTAAGATTTCTGCAGCTTGAATAGATTCCCAAACCAAATGTCCGGTTGCAAAAATACTTACATCTGTTCCTTCTATCATTTTAATAGCCTTGCCTATTTCAAATTTCTGGTCTTCTGGAGTAAATACAGGTACAACAGGACGACCAAATCGTAAATAAACTGGTCCTTCATAATCTGCTATGGCAATAGTTGCAGCCTTGGTTTGATTGTAATCACATGGATTAATAACAACCATCCCCGGTAACATTTTCATTAGTCCAATATCTTCTAAAATTTGGTGTGTTGCACCGTCTTCTCCTAATGTTAATCCTGCATGAGAACAACATATTTTTACATTTGTTCCAGAATATGCTACAGATTGTCTTATTTGATCGTATACTCGGCCAGTACCAAAATTTGCAAAGGTAGTTGCATATGGGACTTTTCCTGAAACAGCTAAACCTGCTGAAATGCCAATCATATTGGCTTCTGCAATTCCTGTTTGAAAAAATCTTTCTGGTGCATTTTTAATAAATGCTTCTAATTTTAAAGAACCAATTAAATCTGCGCAAAGCGCTACTACATTAGGATTATTTTGACTTAAATATTCCATTCCAGCACCAAAGCCAGATCTCGTATCTTTTTTCGTTTCGTAAGTGAAAAATGCCATTTTTTATTTTTTTAATAATCTCCTAATGTTTCGTTTAATTGTACTAATGCGTCAGATAATTGCTGATCATTTGGTGCTACTCCATGCCATTTATGGGAACCCATCATAAAATCTACTCCTGCTCCCATTTCAGTTTTCATCAATATCATAATAGGTGATCCCTTACCAGAAAGTTCTCTAGCTTGTTTTAAAGTTGCTACAACTTGGCTCATATTATTTCCGTCCATGTGTAAAACTGCCCATCCAAAAGCTTTGTATTTTGCTTCAAGACTTCTATTACTCATTACTTTCTCTGTCGGACCGTCAATTTGTTGACCATTTTCATCAATTACTGCGATTAAATTATCCACTTTATGATGTGGAGCATACATAGCAGCTTCCCATACTTGTCCTTCATTTTGTTCTCCATCACCCATTAAACAATAAACTAAACTTGAATCATTGTTTAGTTTTTTTGCTTGAGCAGTTCCAATGGCAACGCTTAATCCTTGTCCCAAACTTCCTGAAGCAATTCGAATTCCTTCTAAGTGTTCATGCGGTGTTGGATGACCTTGAAGACGAGTATTTATTTTTCTAAAAGTGCCAAGTTCAGAAATTGGAAAATATCCTTTTCTACTTAAGACAGAATAAAGAAGCGGACTGATATGGCCATTTGATAAATAGAAAATATCTTCACCATTTCCAGTTTTATCAAATATTACTTTATTCGAAGAATCAGATTTAAGATTCATCGAATTGAAATATAAAGCCACTAATAAATCTGTACATCCTAAAGATCCACCTGGATGACCAGATTGACAGGCATGTACCATTCTTAAAATATCTCGTCTTACTTGAGATGCAATTTTTTCTAATTCTTGTGTTTGCATAATAAATTTAGTGGATTTGTGATGTGTGATTTTTCGTATCCACTTTTTCAATAATATCAGTAATTATACCATTTTCATCAATAATAAAAGTCGTTCTAGCTGTACCCATATATGTTTTTCCATACATCGATTTCTCTACCCAAACTCCATATTTATTTACTATTTTTTGCTCTGGATCTGCTAATAAAGAAAAATTCAAACCATATTTCTTTTTGAATTTTTGATGTTTTTCATTTGAATCGATACTTACACCAATTACTTTATATCCTTTTGATGCTAAAAGATCTAGATTTTCATTTAAGTTACACGCTTGAGCAGTGCAACCAGGTGTATCATCTTTTGGATAAAAATATAATACTACTTTTTGACCATTCATTTGATTGAAATCAATCAAATTACCTTCTGAATCAGATTGATTAATAATTGGGGCTTTATCTCCTACTGCTAATTTCATGATTAAAGAATTTTTAATTCAAACATTTTATTATTCTCTAAATAACCTTCTAAAAAATCATTTTCTTTTATTGCACTTACTCCCGCAGGTGTACCAGTAAAAATTAAATCTCCTGTTTTTAAGGTAAAATATTTAGAAATTTCTTGTATTAAAACATCTAATTTCCATATCATTAAATCTGAACTTCCATTTTGAACAAGTATATCATTTTTCTTTAAAGAAAAATGAATTGCTTTATTCATTATGTTTTCAGAAAAAGGAATCAAATTTGAAATATATGCTGAACCATCAAAAGCTTTTGCTTTTTCCCAAGGTAAACCTTTTTCTTTTAACTTACTTTGTAAGTCGCGTGCAGTGAAGTCAATACCGATTCCGAACGAATCAATATATTTATAAGCAAATTTGGCATCAATATTTTTGCCTACTTTACCAATTCTAAAAACTAATTCAATTTCGTGATGAATATCATTCGAAAATTTTGGTAGGTAAAAACTCTTATCTTTATCCAATAAGGCCGTATCAGGTTTAATGAATAATACGGGATCAGTTGGTTTTTCATTTGCTAATTCAGCAATATGATCAACATAGTTTCTACCTACACAAATTATTTTCATTTTATTTCAAAACTTCTGAAACTAATTTAGCCGCATCTTTCAATAAAACGGCTGAAAATACCTTCAATCCAGAATTATTGATGATTGCTGCACCTTCTTCTGCATTTGTACCTTGTAAACGTACAATGATTGGCACATTAATTTCTCCAATGTTTTTATATGCTTCTACTACACCATTTGCAACACGATCACAACGTACAATACCTCCAAAAATATTGATAAGAATTGCTTTAACATTTGGATCTTTAAGGATAATTCTAAATCCAGCTTCAACCGTTTTAGCATTTGCTCCACCCCCAACATCAAGGAAATTTGCAGGATCACCACCTGACAACTTAATGATATCCATTGTTGCCATTGCTAAACCTGCGCCATTTACCATACAACCTACATTACCATCTAATTTAACATAATTAAGGTCATTTTCTGCAGCCTCTACTTCTAATGGGTCTTCTTCTGTAATATCTCTAAGCACAGCTAAATCTTTATGACGATATAAAGCATTGTCATCTAAATTCACCTTAGCATCCACTGCCAATATTTTATTGTCTGATGTTTTTAAAACAGGGTTAATTTCAAACATTGAAGAATCAGTTTCAACGTAAGCCTTGTATAAAGACTTAATAAATGATACCATTTCTTTAAAAGCCTGACCACTTAATCCTAATAAAAAGGCAACTTTACGTGCTTGAAAATCTTGTAAACCAACTCGAGGGTCAATCCACTCTTTAATAATTTTCTCAGGACTATGTTCTGCAACTTCCTCTATATCCATACCACCTTCTGTTGATGCCATGATTACATTGCAAGCCCTACCACGATCCAACAATATAGATAAATAATATTCTTTAGTCTCAGATTCTCCTGGATAATATACATCCTCTGAAATTAAAATTTTATTCACTTTTTTACCTTCTGGACCCGTTTGGTGCGTTATTAATTGCATGCCCAAAATTTGGCTTGCACGCTCTTTAACTTCATCCAAATTTTTAGCAAGTTTTACTCCTCCACCTTTTCCTCTACCACCTGCGTGAATTTGTGCTTTAACCACAAACCAACCTGTACCAGTTTGTTCTTTTAATTTTTCTGCTGCTGGAACTGCATCCTCCACTTGATCAACAACGATACCCTCCTGAATTCTAACTCCGTAGCCTTTCAAAATTTCTTTTGCTTGGTATTCGTGAATATTCATTTTAAATAATTTTGTTTTTTAATTCGTGAAATTACTACTTATTTGCCAAATAATTGAAAGATTAGCTTAACTTCTTTAAATTCTAAAAATTGTTCAAAAAAATGTTGGAATTAAATAATATTTGTAAAACTATTCACCAACAGAAAATTCTAGAGGATATTTCATTTTCAATTGAAGAAAACCAATTAGCTTCAATTTTAGGTCCTTCTGGTTCTGGTAAAAGTACTTTACTTCATATAATTGGTACTTTAACTGCTTTTGATTCTGGCGAAATTTCTTTTAATGGTCAATTTTATAGCAATTTTAATGAAAAGCAATTAATTGATTTTAGAAATATAAATTTGGGTTTTATATATCAATTTCACCATTTACTTGGTGAATTTTCTTGTCAAGAAAATATTCTTTTCCCATTATTTATACGCGAAAAAAATATTGATAACGATTCAATGGATTATTTAACCTTAATTTCAGATCGATTAAAAATAAGCCATTTATTAAAAAAAATGCCTTCTCAATTATCAGGAGGTGAACAACAACGTGTTGCAGTTGCACGGGCTATTATCAATAAGCCTAAATTACTTTTAGCCGATGAACCTACTGGAAATTTGGATAATGACAATGCAAAAATTTTGTATGATTTGTTTTTGGAGTTAAAAGATAATTTTAAACAAACAATTCTAATGGTAACTCATAATGAAAACTTAACCACTCATTCGGATCAAATAATTTACTTGAATTCTGGCCGTATAATCAATTAATTCTGTCAAAATGTCATATCTTTGTAGGATTATATTTTAAGTATTTTTGAAATGCAAGATTTGAAAGTTTTAACCAAACAAGAGGTTGAAGGATTAGATGCTCCAAAAATTTCGGAGAATTTTTTCCATTCTGATATTCAAAAAAAAGTATATATAGAAAGTTATGGGTGCCAAATGAATTTTGCCGATTCTGAAATTGTCACCTCTATTTTACTTGAAAATGGTTTTGGTACAACATCCTCTCTTCAAGATGCTGATGCAATATTGTTGAATACTTGTGCTATTCGAGACAATGCTGAGCAAAAAATTAGAAATCGGTTAAAAAGTTTTAATTCATTAAAGAAAAACAAACCAGAGCTTACAGTTGGCGTTTTAGGTTGTATGGCTGAACGATTAAAAGTAAAATTAATCGAAGAAGAAAAAATTGTTGATTTAGTAGCTGGTCCTGATTCCTATCGAGATTTACCTCGTTTAATGGGTGAAATTGAATCTGGAAACAAGGCTATAAATGTGTTTCTTTCCAAGGAAGAAACCTATGGAAATATTGAACCAGTACGCTTGCATTCAAATGGAGTAACTGCATTTGTAAGTATAATGCGAGGTTGCAATAATATGTGCTCTTTTTGTGTTGTACCATTTACTCGCGGTAGAGAGCGTTCTCGAGATTTATATTCAATTCTTCAAGAATGTAAAAATTTAATTCAAAATGGTTTTAAAGAAGTAACATTACTTGGTCAGAATGTTGATTCCTATCATTGGATTAATCCAGAAACAAATCTTGTTGTAACTTTTGCAAATTTATTGGAGCAAGTAGCTTTAATAAGTCCAGAATTACGTGTACGTTTTTCTACGTCTCATCCAAAAGATATAACTGATGAAGTATTAGTCACCATGTCGAAATATGAGAATATTTGTAAAAATATTCATTTGCCTGCTCAGAGCGGTAATAATCGTATTTTAGAATTAATGAATAGAACTTATACGCGAGAGTGGTATTTAGATCGTGTAGATGCTATTAGAAGAATTTTGGGAGAAGATTGTGGAATTTCTCATGACCTTATTGCTGGATTTTGTACAGAAACAGAAGAGGAACATAAAGATACTTTATCTCTTATGGATAAGGTTAAATATGATTTTGGATATATGTTTTCTTATTCTGAACGACCAGGCACTCCTGCTGAAAAGAAATTGACTGATGATATTCCAGAAGAGGTAAAAAAGCGTAGATTAGCAGAAATCATTGATTTGCAACGTAAACATTCTGGATTTAGAAATCAATTGCAAATAGGGAAAATCCAAAAAGTATTAGTTGAGGGAAATTCAAAAAAATCAAAAGATCAACATTTCGGAAAAAATGATTCAGGCAAGGTTGTTGTTTTTGATAAAAAAAATGAAAAAGTTGGGGATTATGTGATGGTGAAAATTATAAATTGTTCTACAGGAACTTTATTTGGAGAGCTCGTTTAAAATGGTAGATTCTAGTCATATCGCAAGTATCAAGGCTCGATTTGGAATTATTGGAAATTCTCCTTCCTTGTTAAGAGCAATATCTGTGGCCGAACAAGTTGCAGCTACAGATATGACTGTTTTAATTACAGGGGAAAGTGGATCTGGGAAAGAGTCTTTTTCTAAAATCATACATCATTTGTCTAAACGCAAACATGGACAATTCATTGCTGTAAACTGTGGCGCTATTCCTGAGGGTACAATTGATTCAGAATTATTTGGTCACGAAAAAGGATCATTTACAGGTGCCTTAGAAAGTAGAAAAGGTTATTTTGAAGTTACAGATGGAGGAACAATATTTTTAGATGAAATTGGTGAAATGCCACTTGGTACACAAGCGAGGCTTTTAAGGGTTTTAGAAAATGGTGAATTTTTACGTGTAGGTTCTTCTAAGGTTCAAAAAACAAATGTTCGAGTAGTTGCAGCAAC
>JACCDM011255453.1_pt1 | contig 20645 bp, 15 predicted proteins | sample 7445851 | NCBI WGS metagenome assembly JACCDM01 (sample SAMN15323438, study PRJNA562643) | freshwater metagenome | isolation source: river surface water | place: USA:Blue River Watershed | collected 2017-08-16
ATTTTTAAAATGCATAGTTGGAGAAATTCAACTATGCTTTTGTATTTATTAGTACCCTCATTTTTTAATGGATAAATTACCTTTAACTTATACAGAATTACGTAAACAGTTAGATGCAAGAGAAATTACTTGTGTACAAATTGTTGAAACATATTTAAATCGAATCGATGAATTTAATGAAGATTATAATGCATTTTTAGAGGTGTATGACCAAGAGTCACGTGATAGGGCTAAAGAAATTGATGCAAAAATAAGAGAGGGTAAAGCTGGTAAATTAGCAGGCTTAGTGGTTGGAATAAAGGATTTACTTTGTTTTGAAAATCATCATTCTTATGCTGGTTCCAAAATATTAAATACGTTTAAATCAACTTTTTCTGCTACTGCTGTTAAAAGATTGGTGGATGAGGATGCAATTATTATAGGTAGACAAAATTGTGATGAATTTGGAATGGGTTCTACCAATGAAAATTCTGCTTATGGACCTGTTTACAATTTTAAAAATATAAAAAAAGTAGCAGGAGGAAGTTCTGGCGGGTCAGCTGTAGCTGTACAAGCTGATTTTTGCCATGTATCTTTAGGTACTGATACAGGAGGAAGCATACGTATGCCAGCTGCATTTTGTGGTATTTCTGGATTAAAGCCTACTTATGGTAAGGTATCACGTTGGGGATTGATTTCATATGCTTCATCTTTTGACACCATTGGTCCAATGGCTAAAAATGTGGAAGATTTGGAATTAGTATTGGACGTTATTGCCGGTGAAGACGGACAGGATAGTACACTTTTTGATAGAAAGGTTGATTATTCGAGAACCAAGAAAATTGCCTATATTAAAGAAGTCGCAGCACATGATAGTCTGCAAAAAGAAATAAAAGAAGCATTTTTTCAAAAAATAGCATATTTAGAAAAAATAGGATATGAAGTTGAAGCAGTAGATTTTCCATATCTTGAACAATTATTACCCACTTATTACGTTTTAACCACAGCTGAATCTAGTTCTAATTTATCTCGATTTGATGGAGTAAAGTATGGTCATCGGACAGCAAATCCGAAAGATCTAATGGATTTGTATAAAAAGACTCGAATGGAAGGATTTGGGGAAGAAGTAAAACGTAGAATAATGTTAGGAACTTTTGTATTAAGTGCGGATTATTATGATGCCTATTATACAAAAGCTCAAAAAGTAAGAAGACTCATCAAAGATTTTACGGATGAAATATTAAATTCTTATGATTTTATAATTTCACCAACTACTTCTACTACTGCATATTCTGTAGGTGAAAAAACCTTAGATCCTATTCAGATGTATTTAGGGGATTTATTTACAGTTCAAGCAAATGTGACTGGTTTACCAGCTCTTTCTATAAAAATGGGTGAAGATAATGAAGGAATGCCAATGGGTTTTCAAATTATGGGAAAAGCTTTTGATGAACATGAAATTTTACAATTAGGTAAGCAGCTTTCAAATGAATAAAATCAGATTAATATTTATTGGAATATTCTTTTTTTGTGCGTTAAATAACAGCAATGCTCAAGTATGGAATTCCTTTAAACCATTATTTGATTTTAAAGAAATCGATTCATTAGCGCAAGTTGAACAAGGTGCACCCACAAATTGGATGATAGACCCAAGTTTAATCCAAGGTCGTTTGAAACAATTGAACAATATAATTCCTTTAAATTATAATTTTCATACCCATCAGTTTGTTGAATATTTTGCCTTCAAAAAATCTGAATTTACTCAACGAATGTTGGAAAAAAGGGATGTCTATTTTCCACTTTATGAGAAATATTTAAAGCGTTATAATTTACCAGATGAATTAAAATATTTATCACTTATTGAATCTGGATTAGACCCAAGAGCCTTATCAAATAAAGGAGCAGGTGGTTTATGGCAATTTATGCCATATACAGCTACAAAAGATTTTGGATTGCGAGTTGATCCATTAATTGATGAACGATTTGATCCAGAGCGAGCAACTGAAGCTGCTTGTAAATACATGCGTCAATTGTATCGAATTTTTGGTGATTGGCACTTAGTATTAGCTGCATACAATACAGGTCCGGGTAATGTAAAGCGTGCCATTCGAAATTGTAAAGGAGATGATTTTTGGTCTGTTTACAATTGCTTACCTAAGCAAACTCGTGCATATGTTCCTCAATTTATTGCCATAACCTATATGATGAATTATCATTGGGATCATGCAATACATCCTGAAAATTTAATGAATACAATAGCTTCAGATACTTTAATGGTTTCTGGCTATAAAGATTTGATTACTTTTTCTAATTTGTCTGGAATTGGATTTGATACTTTACGTCAATTAAATCCCCAAATTTTAACTAAATTTTTACCGAGGGATTCTAAAAATTATATTATTCGGATTCCTCAATATAAAGCGGATTTTATCAAATTAAATCGGATTGCCATTTTAGATTCCTCTAGTAAGGAAGCTATAAATGGTGGAAATATTGCATCTAGTAATGCAATGATGCAGATTATTAAATCGAGATATAAGGTAAAACGAGGAGAGAGCATTTATGATGTAGCAAGAAAATTTGATTTATCTGTTTTTGAATTAAAACGTTTAAATAGGTTGCGTAAAACTAAAGTTAGACGTGGGCAATTGATTTGGGTGTTTGAAAAAAAATGGATTGATTCAGAGGAATTAGCAAAGAAAAGTTTTGCTAATCAACAATCATTGGCTTCAAATTATATAAATAAGAAGTCTGTTAAGAAAAAAAATAAATATTATAAGGTTCGTGAAGGTGACACCTTATCAGATATTGTTGCAAAGTATGATGGATTAACTCTATCAAAAATAAAAAAACTAAATCGATTAAAATCGATTGTAATTAAACCTGGAATGAAACTTAGAATTTCCTAATATGATTGCATATCTAAAAGGTAAGTTAGTATACAAAGACCGAACTCAAGTTATAATTGATGTGAATGGCATAGGGTATGAATGTAAAATTTCTTTACAAACCTATGATGCTTTGAATGAAGGAGAGGAGTCAATTAAATTGTTTACTCATTTACAAATTAAAGAAGATGCACATACATTAGTTGGATTTTATGAATTATCTGAAAAAAAGATGTTTTTAGATCTTATTTCAGTATCTGGAGTAGGTTTAAGTACTGCATTAGTGATGTTGTCTTCTTTTTCAGCTGAGGAAATTAGAGCTAGTATTGCGAATGAAAACGTTGGAATGATTCAATCGATAAAAGGAATTGGCTCTAAAACAGCCCAACGAATTATATTGGAATTAAAGGATAAAACTAAAAAAGATAGTTTATTATCTATTTCTGAAACTGGTCAAAATGCTTCTTATTTAGTTAAGCAAGAGGCTTTAATAGCTTTAGTTACTCTAGGAATACCAAAAGCAGCTGCGGAAAAAAGTATTGATTCTATTTTAAAATCGAATCCATCGTGTTCTATTGAAGATTTAATTAAATTAGCATTAAGATAATAATCCTATTGACACGTGAAATTGAAACGTAGCAACCACTTAATAGACATTTTTTTAAAAGGAATTTTTTTCAGTTTTTTCTTTATAAATTTAACCTTTGCTCAAAAGTTAGGTCAAGATACTATTGTTGTAAAATCAGGAAAAACTCCTAAATATTCATTTAAGGGAAAAACAACAAATAGTTTACAAACAAAAAATAAATCTCCTTTTAATTATTTTAATTCAGGTAATGCCCAAAAAGAAATTGGATTTTTTGATCAATCTGTGGTGCAAAATTTATCCTTTGGAAATTATCCAATACATTCAAATACCTATTCAAGTTTTTCTGATTTTAACAATAATCAAAACAAAGAGGTAAATAGAGCTTTTTGGAATGCATATGCTAAAGCTTTAGATGGGGATAATTCTTTAAAGTCAAGGGGTTTATTTCCCAAAATTGATTTGCCACCATCTATTGATCGGATTTTTGGAGGAAGTGAGATTCTTATTAAACCGAATGGAAGTTTACTTTTGGATGTGGGTTATATGGGTCAATTTGTTGATAATCCAGCAATTCCAATTCAATTACGCCGGATTGGTAATTTATATTTTAATGAACAAGCTCAATTTAATTTTCAAGGGAAAATTGGCGATAAATTAAATTTGAATACCAATTTTGATACAAAAGCTAGTTTCAACTTTCAAAATCAATTAAAATTAAATTGGAAAACTCAAGAGGAAGATATTTTACAAAATATTGAAGTTGGTAATACCTCTTGGACTTTAAATTCTCAGTTAATTCCTGGTGTTCAGAATCTTTTTGGAGTCAAAACGCTCATGCGTTTTGGTAACTTGGACGTAACACTTGTTGCAGCTCAACAGCGTTCAAAGCAAGATTGTATCAATTTGAAGGGAGGAACTCAAGGTAAAGGTTATGAGATAAGAGTAGATCAGTACGATGAAAATAGACATTTTTTCCTTTCAAATTATTTTAGAGATAATTATGAGAAGAATTTAAAGTCATTGCCTGTTATCTTGAGTGGAGTTCAGATTACTCGTGTCGAAGTATATGTAACTAATAGAACACAAAGTACAGAGACCTTACGAAATTTAGTTGCCTTTTCAGGTATTGATGAAAGTGCTCGATATCCTCAAAATAATCAGTTTTTTAACTCGATTATTCAAGATTCGTTGAAATTAAATGTTCAAACAATTGCAGATAATTTACCTTCATCATTATCCAGAGGTTTGGATTATGATTTGATTAAAGGCGCTAAGAGATTAAATGAAAGAGAATTTAAATTTCATCCTCAATTAGGTTATATATCACTTATTGCACCTTTGCGTAATGATGAAATTTTAGCTGTTGCTTTTGAATATACGTTAAATGGACAGCGTTACAAGGTAGGAGAATTAACAGAAGATTATCAAGCACGTAAAGAAGATAATTTGATTGTATTAAAATTATTAAAATCTTCGACTCTTCGAAATCAAATTAATGAGCCTAGCGGTAAGGGAAAGAAGATGTGGGATTTAATGATGAAGAATATTTATTCGCTCAATACAAATGCTATTTCTAAACAAGGGTTTCAGCTTCGAATTGTATATAAAGATGATAAATCAGGTATTGATAATACGAATATAATCGAAGGAAAAGGAGATTTTAAAGATAAACCTTGGGTTGATGGATTAGGATTTGATAAATTGAATTTTGCAAATGATCCTCAAAAAGATGGGAATTATGACTATGTAGAAGATATTACGATCGATTCTAAAAATGGTAAAATTATTTTCCCAGTTTTGGAACCATTCTCAAGCACTTATCTTAATAAAATAGTAGATCCTACTAAATATGGTTTTGATGAGTTGTATTCAAAAACCATGACTGATGCAGCTCAGATAACTACTAGAAATAAATTTTTCATAAAAGGTTCTTATCAGTCGGGAGTAGGTGGAGATATAAGTTTGCCATTTGGTGTTGATCCCAAGTCAGTTATGGTTACTGCTGGAGGTCAAAGTTTATCTCAGGGAAGTGATTTTATGGTTGATGCTTCTGGAAAAGTTAAAATTTTGAATGAAAGTGTATTTAATTCAGGAAGAGAAATACGAGTATGCTATGAGCGTCCGGATTTATTTTCAAATCAGGTTAGAACTCTTTTAGGTACTCGATTGGATTATAATTTGAGTAAGGATGTTCATTTAGGGGCTACTGTCCAAAATATGAGTGAGACTCCACCGGCATTTTTTAGGAGAGTCGCCATTGGTAATGAGCCTGTAAACAATACTTTGTTAGGTTTTGATGCATCTTTTGTGAAGAAATCAAATACATTAACTTATTTCTTGGATAAACTTCCATTTGTGTCTACAAAAGAAACATCTATCATAGATTTTCAAGGTGAATATGCCAGATTAATACCTAACGTAAACAATAGAGTTCAAGGAAATGCATTTATTGATGATTTTGAAGCCACAAGGGTAATTTATAATTTTAATTCTCAACCAACTTCATGGAGACCAGGTGCTATACCTGATGATATTTTAAAGAAAACAGGTTATAAAAGGTCTGATTTGGAGTCTAATTTTAAGCGTGCCAAAATTGCAGCTTATACGGTGGATGCCTCTATATACGGACAAGGAAGTTTTGGTTTAAATGTTCCGGGCTTAGAAGATGTTTCAAAGTATGCTTATGAACGAAGCGTTTCTCCAAAAGGATTATTTCCTGGAAAAGATTTTGCTAATAATATAACAGGATTGCCTTTAGGAGTAATGGATGTGGCATATTTCCCTTCAGAAAGAGGGATATATAACTATAATCCGCAAATTAAAGCTTCAGGAAATGCCGTATTAATAAATAATAATCCGAAAGAAAATTTTGGTGTTATTACCAGAGCCATCGGATCTGATACTGATTTCGAAAATGCAAATGTAGAAACATTGGAATTTTGGTTGATGGATCCATTTTTGGATAATGAAGTGATTCGTGATGGAGTGTTTAATAACAAAGCAGGTAGTTCAACTGGGGGTAAATTGACCTTTCATTTAGGAGATGTGTCTGAAGATTTTATTCCAGATAATTATTCAAATTTTGAAAACGGAATTCCAGCAAACGAAACATTATCAAAAAATATTAATTATTATGAAACAAAATGGGGCATTGCACCAAAAAGACAATTTGTAATTAATGCTTTTGATAATGCAGGTAGAGATAAGCAAGATATAGGTTTAGATGGTTTGCCAAATACGAATTCAGATGTAAATGCCCCATCAGAGGAAAAGAATTTTTCAGATTATTTAAAAAATATTGTAGATCCTACAACAAAAAATATTGTAAAATCTGATCCTTCAGGTGATGATTATGAATTTTATTTAGACGAAAAGTTTACAACTCAAAAATCTAGTATAATTCAGCGATATAAGAATTACATGGGATTAGAGAAAAATTCTCCTAATACAGATAATCCGAATAATTCAACCACAACTCAGGCAAATACTATTCAGCCTGATCGAGAAGATTTGAATAATGATAATACAGTTAATGAAGTTGAAAATTATTATTCATACGAAATTGATTTGAAAAAAGGTGGATTAGATAATAATAAATATGTTGTAGATAAGGTGACAGAGGGAAATGCTACTTGGTATTTATTTAGAATTCCACTAAAAGAAAAATATCCGAAGGAATCATTTAAATCCATTCGTTTTTTTAGAATGATGTTAAGTGAATTTGCTGATCCTGTGGTTTTACGTTTTGCTCAATTGCAATTATCAGGATATTCATACCGTAAATTTATTGGAAATTTAGATAAAACCGGAGGAATTAATAATGAATTAGAATCCATATCTGATAATAATATTTTTACTGTTGGAACTGCTAATATTGAAGAGAATAGTGTTTCAACTGGCAATGCTATCCCATATTTAGTACCTCCAGGTTTTGTTAGAGATCAAGATATTACTACCATTAATAATGCTCGATTAAATGAACAATCATTGAATTTGAGAGTAGAAAAGTTAGAAAAAAATAAATCAAAAGCCGTATTCAAAAATACGATGGTCGATTTGATAAACTATAAGCGTTTAAAAATGTTTGTTTCTATGCAGGAACATCCAAATTCTTTATATAAAAATCAAGATCTTTCTAAAGCAGAAGTATTTATACGTTTAGGAACAGATGTGACAGATAATTATTATGAGGTTTCTAAATCTAATCTTAAGAAGGCAATTAAATCAGCTGTCGATACAGATGTTTGGCCTTTGGAAAATGAATTTGATTTTGATTTATCTATATTGAAGAATTTAAAAATAGATAGAAATACCAAGTTTGGTAGAAGATACGATTTACGAGATAGTATATATATTGATGATCCTTCTACTAATTCTAGATATAAAGTGGTAGTAAGAGGAAATCCAGATTTTAGCACAATATTAAATGTCGTTATTGGTATAAAGAATTCCGGAGAAACTCCTTTAAGTTGTAATGTTTGGGTAGATGAACTTCGAATGAATGGCTTTGATCAAACAGCTGGAGATGCTGCTATTGGTAAAATGGCCATTAAATTAGCAGATTTGGGTACTGTTACGATGAACGGAGCTTTCCGAAATTATGGATTCGGTGGTGTACAAGCAAAAATATCCGAAAGAGCGCGTGAAAATAATATCGAATATGGGATTTCAGCATCTTTAAGTTTAGAGCGATTCCTTCCAGCAAATTGGAATTTGCGTATTCCTTTTTACATTACTTATGATCGTAAAAATATGGCACCTCAATTTGATCCTTTTGATCCTGATTTAAATTTAGAAGAAACAATCAGATATGAAGGAGAAAATAGAAGGTTGCTTGCTGAGGATAATTCGGTAAGAAGAGGTTATAATTTTTCTAATGTTCGTAAGATTCGATCAACAACTGCCAAACATAATTTTATTTGGGACCTATCTAACTTTACTTTTAATTATGCATTTTCAGAGAATGTTCGGACGAGTCCTTTAGTTGCAGATTATCGACAGAATTCATATAAAGGTGGTTTTATTTATTCTTTTTCTGCTCAATCTAAATTCTGGGAGCCTTTTAAGGGATTAAAAAGTAACTCAAATTTTGCTCCTATTATACGAGATTTTAATTTAAATCCAGTTCCTTCATCTATTTCAATGCGAATGGATATGGATCGAAGCTTTATTAAAACCCAAATGAGGGATGAAAATTTTGCGCCATCAACTGCGCAATTTGAAAAATATTGGTTTTTTAATCGACAATATGCATTGAATTGGAACCTAACTAAAAGTATTGTTGCAAATTACTCTGCCATGTCTAATTCGATTATCGACGAACCTTTTGGAGATATAAGTTCTCAAAATTGGAAAGATTCAGTAATAACAAATATTCGTAATCTTGGTAGAGCAAAGAACTTTGATCAGCAAGCTGGATTTATTTATCGATTACCCTTACAAAAATCTCCTATTACAGATTGGATGAATTTAGATTATTCACATAAAATTTCATACAATTTTGTTGCTAACAGTTTTGATTTGCGTGATGATGAAGGGTATCTTTTTGGTAATATTATTAAAAATGGAATAGATAGAGGTTTAACAGGAAAAGTAGATTTTGTTGCTCTTTATAATCGAATTAAAGCATTGCGTTGGGCTAACTCTCCAAAACTAATTGGTAAAAATGTAGCTCGTAGCCCTGGAGATGAAGATGAAATAGACATTCCTCAAAAGAATGCTATTAAGAGCATTACTAGATTATTATTAACCTTGCGTGGCATACAAGTTAATTATACAATAAATGAGTCTACTACTTTACCTGGATTTTTGAAAAATCCAGGGATTCTAGGAATGAATGGTCAATGGGGGGCACCTGGAATTGATTTTGTTACAGGTAGTCAAGATTTTGGTATTTTAGATAAGGCAATGAAGGGAGGATGGCTTACTCAAAGTAAACAACAAAATGTACCTTTTACCCAAATATCAAATCAACGATTTACCTATTCAACTCAATTAGAACCGAACAAAGACTTACGAATACAAGTTGAAGGAAATTATACAAAAGGAGATAATTATCAAGAATTTTTTAGACCCGACTCTACTGGAATTTTCAAACATCAATCACCTGTTCGTTCAGGCAATTATTCCATGTCATTCTTGTCATTCATGACTGCGTTTAAAGATCCAACGGAAGTGTTTGAAACTTTTAGAAGTTATCGTTCAGTTCTAATGGAAAGATTACAAACTAGTTACAGAGCAACAAATGGAGAAGGCAAAGGAACCTATAATTTAAATTCTCAAGAAGTATTAATTCCTTCCTTCTTTGCTGCTTATTCTGGGATGGATCCCCAAAATGTTAAATTTTCACCTTTTTATAATATTCCTCTTCCAAATTGGAGGGTTGATTATAATGGATTAAATCTATTACCTTGGATTACAAAGAAATTTTCATCTTTTAGTATTAATCATTCCTATACATCAACCTATTCTGTTGGTAATTTTATATCATCATTAGAATATGGTAAATATTATGAAAATGGTCGATACCTGGAGGATTATCGGAATTTAACCTTACAATCATTGCTGTACCCTTTATCAAGTCGTTTCGAAGAAAAAATCATAGGTGGAGAGAAGGTATATTCTCTTATTCCTGTTTATGTAATGAGTACTATTACATTTACAGAAAGATTTGCGCCATTAATTGGGTTTAATGCTGTAACTAAATCTAAGATTACACTTCGGTTTGAATATGCACAAGATCGAAGTGTAGGCTTAAATTTAGCTAATTCCCAGGTGGCAGAGTTATCTAATAAGGATTTAACATTTGCTATTGGATTTACAAAAGCAAATACTACTTTACCGATTTCAATAAATGGTAAACGAGTTAAATTGCCAAATGATCTACGTTTCAATTGTAATCTTACCATTCGAGATACTCGAACATTGCAGCGTAAATTAGATGCCGAAACAATTGTGACCCAAGGATTTTTGAATTTTCAGTTTAGACCACAATTATCATATAATGTAAATAGTAAACTATCTGTAACGGCTTACTTTGATAAAATGTTTAATAATCCATTTGTAAGTAATTCATTTTATCGTTCAACGGTAGCAGGAGGATTTCAAATTCGATATAGCTTAAGTGAATAGTTATTTAATTAAATCATTTGCAAAAAATCGAAAGAATGTAGAACTTTGTAAAAATATAAATTATGGATTTTAAATCAGACGTTAAGTATTCTCAAGAACACGAGTGGGTAAAAGTTGAAGGTGATGTGGCCATTGTTGGTGTGAGTGATTTTGCACAAGGAGAATTAAGTGATATTATTTATGTAGATGTTGAATCTGCAGGAAAAAATTTAGCTAAAGATGCAGTATTTGGATCTTTAGAGGCAGTTAAAACTGTATCAGACTTATTTATGCCAATTTCTGGTGAAATTATTGAAGTGAATGCTGCCTTAGCAAACAGTCCAGAATTAATAAACACAGATCCATTTGGTGAAGGATGGATTGTAAAAGTGAAACCAACAAATTTGGTAGAAATTGAACAATTAATGGATGTAGACACCTATAAAGGTTTTGTAGGACATTGATCATAAGCCCTGATTTTTCAGGGCTTTTTTTTGAATATATGGCAACAATATATAAATCAGTACTTATTTTAGATTCTACTTCTATTTATTACAAAAAGAAGGTTGATTTACGGATTAAAGATAATGTCCTAATTGAAATATCGGAATATTTAGTTGAAGAAAAGGGAGAGGAGCGTGTTTCTGGTAATGATTTGGTTTTTTTACCAGGTATTTCTGATTTACGAGTTCATAATACTTTACCTGGTGGAGAACATCGTGAAGATTGGAATTCATTAACACAAGCAGCGTTAGCAGGAGGTGTTCAAAATATACAATTGTTACCAACTGGTAATCCTGTACCACAAACGGCTGAAAATATTCTCTTTCTTAAAAATATTGGAAAAAATTTAGGAATAAATTATTTTCCAATGGCTCCTTTAACAATTGATAATAAAGGTGAAAATTTTACAGATCTAATAGATTTGCATCAGGCCGGTGCTACTGGATTTTCTCATGGCGCTGGCGCTCTTGAAAACACTGATTTGTTTGTGAAATGTCTTCAATATCTGATGACAAAACCTGTAACTGTATATTCTCAACCGGATACAGCGGGACTATCATTATTTGGACAAATTAATGAAGGATTACAAAGCACTTTAACAGGATTAAAAGGTATACCTTCTCTTTCAGAAACCTTGTCCATTAAAAGAGATTTAGACCTATTGGATTATGTAATTAAACATTCTTTTGGAAATTTAAATTCAGAATTTGGACTTCATTTTTCATGTTTATCAACAAAAGAATCTGTAGATTTAATTCGCAATGCTAAAGCAAATGGATTACCTGTTACTTGTTCTGTTGCTGTACATCAATTAATTTTTAATGAGAGTATTGTAGAAACTTTTGATACAAATACGAAGGTTTTTCCTCCATATAGAACAGTTGAAGATATTGAAGCCTTAAGTAAAGGTTTGATTGATGGAACAGTAGATGCTATTGTTTCAGATCATCATCCAATTGAAGTTGAATTAAAAGAAGTAGAATTTGATCATGCCTCATTTGGAGTAATTGGTCTACAAACATTACTTCAAGCTTCTTTTGAATCTTTTAAAAGTAAGGATTATCCTAAAATAGCAAAAGCTTTAATCGATAATCCTAACAAGATTTTGAAAATATCTTCAAGTTCATTGCAGGTTAATCAATCCATAACTGGTAGTATTTTGGATTTACAACAAAAATCTACATTCAAACTTGATCAAATTAAAAGTAAATCTAAAAATTCACCATTTAAGGATTTTACCTTTAAATCTTCTTTTATTAAAATATTTCATTCATAAATGAGAGATTGGAATTGGAAATTATTTACTCTATTATCCTTTGCAGTATTATTGCTTAGTGTAGTTTATTGTAGTTTATTATATCAATTAAATATCATTCCACTTGCAGGTAAAAAGGCTCCTACATTTATTTTTGTATTGGTTGCTCAATGGTATTTAATTTATTCATTTTCTAAGAAAAATGTTTTTGAAAAATTACATTTTTTAAAGTTGTTCGCTTATCAATATGCTTTTGTTTTTGCGATTGCATTATTCGGTTCAATTATCCTTTACTTTTTTTATCAATCTAATTTGGGTCAGGAAGTACTTCAAAAGTTTATTCTTCAAAGTATTGCAGAAATACAAAAATATTCTCCTCAAATAGAATCAAGAGAAGGTAAACAATATTTAATTCAGTTAGTGCAAGGGGTACAAGGTATATCACCAGGCAGTATTGCTAAAGATGAGTTTTTTCAGAAAATTGCTTTAACTTTTTTACCCAATCTTTTAATATCATTGTATTATAAAAAAATGTAATATGGATTTTTCAAATAATAAAAAGAGCTATTCATTAATTGCCTTAAAATTTGGGGCTATTAATAGTATTATCAGTTTTATTTTTACTGTAATTACGAAGTATTCTGGATTAATTGATGATTTTGAGGAAACTGTTGGCTGGATAAGTATCATCTTTGGATTATTACTTACCGTATCTATTTTAGTTTTTGGTATTCGAGAATTTAGAGAACATAATAATAACGTTTTGAATTATTCAACTGGTTTAGGTTTATCTTCTTTAATTGGTGCTATTTCCGGAATAATTTCAGGAGCATTTAATTATATCTATTTAGCTTTTATCGACAATTCATCCACTTTAAAACAATTAGAAAAAATTAGAGAGAAATGGGAAGAGCAGGGAATGACTCAAAGTCAAATTGATCAAGCAGAAAAAATGACTACGATGTTTATGGGACCAGGTGCTCAATTCGTTTTACTTGTTTTTTCATCACTTTTATTCTTTTTTCTTTTTGGATTAATTGTTTCAGGAATTATGAAAAGAGAAAAATCTATATTTGAATAATGCTTGCATTAATTAAGAAAGAATTTTTAGGTTTTTTTTCCTCATTCTTAGGAGTAGGTTTGATGTTGATTTTGTTTATCACTCTGGGTTTATTTACCTGGTTTTTTGAAGGAAATTTATTGGATTTTGGCTTTGCGGAAATGAATGTTTTTTTTGACATTCTGCCTTGGTTTTTTTTACTATTTATTCCAGCTCTTACGATGCGGTTATTTGCAGAGGAAAAAGAGAATAATGCATTAGATCTGATTAAAATTCTTCCAATTTCTGCAGAAAAAATAGTTTTAGGTAAAATTATTGGTGCTTTTTCCGTGATTGTTATTATTTTGTTTCCAACATTACTTTACGTTTTATCTATCAAATTGTTGTCGGTTGCTCATGAAATAGATTATTCAATTGTTATAGGGCAATACCTTTCAATTCTTTTATTGACTTATACTTTTGTACAAAGTTCTACTTTGTCATCTATGTTTACCTCCAAACAATCTTTAGCTTTTGTTCTTAGTTTGGTAGTAAATTATCTTCTTTGGGAAGGGGCATTACAAATAGATTCTATTATTCACTTATCTTCTTTAGATTTAAGTGTTATTTCTCTTAAATCTCATTTTTATAATTTATCTCAAGGGGTAATTCGATTTTCTGAAATCTTATTTTTTGTAGGATTAAATGTGATTATTTATGCTCTACAAGTATTAAAGTTTAATAAAGGAACAAGGTAGATTTTAAGATTTTTTAAAGTCGAGAATAGAAATTGATTTTTCACAAAAATCAATTTCTTCTTTTTCATTCGATGCGATAATGATTAATTTATCCCTTTGTAATTTTAATTTTTCAAAAAACCAATCCTTTGCCTTTCGATCTAAATTTGTACAAGGTTCATCAAGTAATAAAATTGGTCGATGTGAAATTAAGGATAAACCTAATTTGATTTTTTGTCTCATTCCAGAGGAATAATTAGAAATTAATTTAGATGAATTAGTTTTTAAATCGATATAATCTTCAAAATCTGATAAACTTATTGGAGTAATATATTTCGATTTTACAGAGAATTCTAATAATTCTTGAAGTGTGAATTCTTCAATTAATTGTACGTATGGAGCTGCAAAAGAGATATATTGAAAAGTTTTTTCTTCCTTAATAAGTTCATTATGATTAAATAATGAAATGGAGCCTTTTGTAGGTAAAGAATAGAAACTTAAAATTTTTAATAATGTTGATTTTCCAGACCCATTAGGGCCTGTTAATGCATAAGATTGACCTTGTTCAAAAACAAAGGAAAAATCAGTATAGATCCATTCTTTTCGAAATTTCTTTTCTAATTTTTCTGTAACTATTTTCATTATCCTTTCATGATGCCTCTTTCGGAGGTACGGATAAATTCTAAAATTTCATCTCTTTCTGGAGAAGCAGGTAAATTAGCTTCAATTTGAATTAAGGCTTCATTGATGTTCAAACCTTTTAAATATACGTAACGATATATTTCTTGTATTTCAGCAATTCTTTCATCAGTGAAATCTCTTCTTCTTAAACCAATTGAATTGATTCCAGCATAAGTAAGTGGTTCTCGACCTGATTTTGTAAATGGTGGGACATCTTTACGAACCAAAGAACCTCCAGAAATCATACAATGTGCTCCAATCTTAGAGAATTGATGAATTGCAGATGATCCTCCTATAATAGCATAGTTTCCAACTGTTACGTGGCCTGCCATTTGTACAGAATTTGCAATAATTACATGATCACCCACAAGACAATCATGAGCAATATGAACGTATGCCATTACAAGGCAATTTTTACCAATAACTGTTTTATTTCTATCAGAAGTGCCTCTATTTAATGTAGCACATTCTCTGATTGTTGTATTATCACCGATTTCTAATGTCGTTTTTTCTCCTCCAAATTTTAAATCTTGAGGTATTGCAGAAATAACTGCTCCAGGGAAAATTCGAACATTTTTTCCAATTCTAGCACCAGGAAATATGGTTACATTAGAAGCAATCCATGACCCTTCTCCAATTTCAACATCTTCGTGAATAACAGTGAATGGATCAACTTTAACATTGTCAGCTATTTTAGCTAGAGGAGAGATAAAGGTAAGTGGGTGTGTCATAAATTTAAGATTTTCTAACTAAACTAGCGGTCATTTCAGCTTCACATACAACTTGTCCAGCTACATAAGCTTTTCCTACCATTTTAGCTATTCCTCTTCTAATAGGGGATGTTAATTCACATCTAAAGATAACAGTATCTCCCGGTATTACGCTTTTTCTAAATCTACAATTTTCAATTCCAACTAAATAAGGCCAATAATTTTCAGGATCTGGAACAGAGCTAAGAACTAAAATTCCTCCTGTTTGTGCCATTGCTTCTACTTGCATAACTCCTGGCATAACAGGATTATTTGGAAAATGTCCCATGAAATAATTTTCATTCATCGTAACATTTTTTACTCCCACTACAGATGTGTCATCCAAATAAATAATTTTATCAATCATTTGGAAAGGGTAGCGGTGAGGTAGAAGCTCATATATCCTTTCATGCGAACATATTGGAGTAGCTTTTGGATCGTATACTGGAACAGAATTCTTTTCTGTTTCCAGCATTAATTTTTTGATTTTTTTAGCTAACTCAACATTTGATGCATGTCCTGGTCTTGAAGCCAAGATTTGTGCTTTAATTGGTCTTCCAACTAGAGCTAAGTCGCCCATTACATCTAATAATTTATGGCGAGCCATTTCATTGTTGTAATGTAATTGTGTGTTGTTTAATATCCCTGCTTCTTTAGAAACAGATATTTTTGGCTTACCAATCACTTCCGCTAAATGAGCCAATTCAGATTCAGAATAATCCTTATCAGCGATAACGATTGCATTGTTTAAATCACCACCTTTAATTAGTCCTGCTTTAAATAAAGCTTCTAATTCATGCACAAAACAAAATGTTCGACACATGGCAAAGTTTTTAGCAAATTGACTTATATGCGATAAATTGGCATGTTGGCTTGATAAAAATTTAGAATTATAATCTACCATTACTGCCAAACGATAATCATTTAAAGGTAATGCTGCTAATTCTATATCTTTAGATGGATCTTTATAACGTACTTCCTCTGTTAATTCAAAAAACTTTCTAGCTGCTTCCTGTTCTTCTAATCCAGCATCTAATAAAGCCTCAACAAATTTCAATGAACTACCATCCATGATAGGAGGTTCTGGACCATCTAATTGAATTAAGATATTATCAATTTCTAGTCCGACCATCGCTGCTAATACATGTTCAACAGTATTAATTCGAGCGCCATTATGCTCAATAGTAGTACCTCTAGAAGTATCAACTACATAATCAACATCAGCATCAGCAATAGGCTGTTCAGGTAAATCAATTCGTTGGAATTTAATTCCATGATTAGCCGGAGCTGGCATAAATGTCATATTGGCCACAACTCCTGTATGCAAGCCCACACCACTTAAACTTACTGATTTAGATATTGTATGTTGTTTGTTATTCATAATTAAATTAATCTTCTTGTTTTTCTAATTGACTTACTTTTGATAAAATCTCAGGAAGTCTACGAATAAATGCATTAGATTTTAAAAATTCATGATTTAAAGTAGCAGGATTGCCTCCTAAAATAAGTCCTGAAGTTTTGAATGATTTGGTTACACCAGACTTAGCTGTAACAATTGTTTTATCAGCAATGTTAATATGCCCAGCCATTCCAACCTGACCACCAATCATGCAATATTTTCCAATTTTAGTGGATCCAGAAATTCCAGCTTGAGCTGCAATAACCGTATGATCTCCAATTTCTACATTATGAGCTATTTGAACTAAATTATCAATTTTAACACCATGGCCAATTTTAGTGGAACCCATTGTCGCTCGATCGATAGTTGTATTTGCACCTATACTTACCTTATTTCCTAAAATGACATTACCAATTTGTGGAATGCCTGTGTAAGTTCCATCTGCTTGTGGTGCAAAACCAAAACCATCAGATCCAATTACTGCATTTGAATGGATGGTACAATCGTTTCCAATTTCAATTCCATCATATAGTACCACACCTGAATATATTTTACAATTTTTACCAATTTTCACATGGTTACCAATTGATACATTACTTGCTATTTGTGCATGTTCACCAATGATCGAATGTTGTCCAATTTTAACAAATGAATCAATAAAGATAGAAGAACCTAATTGACAGGATTCATCAATTTGAGACAATTTGCTAATTCCTGTGGGTGATTTCGCTGTAAATTCCTGATATTTTTGTAATAATATAGTAAATGCTAAATAAGGATCAGCAACGCGAATAAGCGTTGCTTTAGGCTTTGATTTTAATTGTAAATCTGTTGAAATAATAACCGCAGTAGCATCTGAATCATATAAAAATGACTCATATTTTGGATTGGCTAAAAACGAAATGCTCTCTTTACTTCCTTCTTCAATTTTGTCAAACTTTGAAATGAATGCTGATCCATTTCCTTCAACTGTACCAGAAATTAATTGAGCTATTTGATCAACAGTAAATTTCATGCAAGGATGAATTATAAATTGTTTAGCATAATTTGTCTTGCAAATATACGCTCTTTGGACAACAAAAATAGTATTTTTTTACAATCTTACTTAGAGCTTGAATGGTTGGAAGGTCGGAAGCCTCAGTTAATTCGACCACTTGACCCATTTTATCGACTATTTTTATCGTGTTATCGCCTTGTACGTAAGCTGCATTACTTGTACTGCCTTCAATGGTGAAATATGGAATTTCATCTTCATTGATATCCCAACCACGTTTAATCTCATTAATAATTTCACTTTTTCTTGATTTCGGGACTGGTTGAGCACCAAGTTTACAAGTGAAAAGTTTTCTTTCAACAAATTGAGAACATAGATTTCTTAATATTTTATCTTCAGCATGCTTCCAAGACTTTATGGCAGCCCAAATATCATGATCATCTAGTTCGGCAAATGTTTCAACTAAGGTTTGATCTCCAGAAAATTCTTTCCAAGTAAAGTTTCTAGTTAAAAATAATTTTAAGGGTTTTGAACATTCTAAATTTATATTTTGCTCTAAGATATGTTTTGCTCTATTGAGAATTTGAATTAACATGGTTTCTGCAGATATGGCTGTTTTGTGTAAATAAACTTGCCAATACATTAATCTTCTTGCCATTAGAAAGTTTTCTATTGAATAAATTCCTTTTTCTTCCAAAACCAATTGTTCCTCATGTAAATCCAGCATTGATAATAAACGTTCAGATCCAATAAAACCCTCTCTTACCCCTGTATAAAATGAATCTCTCGATAAATAATCCAATCGATCTACATCAAGCTGGCTTGAAATTAATTGATGAAAAAATTTTCGCACATATTGATTCGTGAACATTTCAATGGCCAAAGTAAGTCGTCCATTAAACTCCTTGTTCAATAAATTCATTAATAATAATGAAACCTGTTCATGCTTAACATTTTGCAATAAAGTATATTCCAAAACATGTGAAAAAGGCCCATGTCCAATATCATGTAATAAAATGGCAATTTCTGCGGCCTCTCTTTCCTCTGCGGAAATTGGATATCCTTTTGCCGTTAAATTGTTTAATGCTTGATCCATTAAGTGCATAGCACCTAAGGCATGATGAAATCGAGTATGGTGTGCACCTGGATAAACAAATTCTGCTAAACCTAATTGTTTAATTCTTTTCAGACGTTGAAAAAACCGATGGTCAATTAATTGAAGGATAAATGGATTGTTAATTTTTATAAATCCATAAATCGGATCATTAATGATTTTGGTAGGGTACATATCAAATTCGAAATTTTGCGAAAATTATAAAATTCTTACTACAATTAGCAATTAAAAGCTTTTTTATTTAATTTTGCGACTCGTTAACTATAAGTTAATGCGGACTTGTAGCTCAGTTGGTTAGAGCACCTGACTCATAATCAGGGGGTCCATGGTTCGAGCCCATGCTGGTCCACATATTAAACACTTATCAATATTTGGTAAGTGTTTTTTGTTTTTGCTATTTTAATGATAAATTTAAGCAATGACTACCAACTCAATTCTTTCGATCATTCAAATAGATGAATTTTCATCTACACCTAAATATCGTCAAATAGCCGATTCGATAATTGAGGGAATTCGAAATGGAAAAATTCAACAAGGCGATCATTTGCCCTCTATTAATGAAGTTAGTTTTGAATTTTTTGTTTCTCGTATAACAGTTGAGAAAGGGTATAGTTATTTGAAATCGAAAGGAATTATCAATTCTGAAAGAGGAAAAGGTTTTTTTATAAATGTTAATTCTTTACCAGTCGACTTTCGTATTTTTTTGTTATTCAATAAACTCAGTGGGCACAAAAAAATTATTTATGACTCTTTCGTTGAAGCTATGGGAGCCCATGCGACTATTGATTTTTATATTTACAACAATGATTTTAATTTATTTAAAAAAATAATTCAATCGCGTGACCGCGATTATTCTCACATCGTAATTATTCCTCACTTTATCGAAGGAGAGGAAAGTGCCATTCAATTAATAAATGAATTGCCAAAAGAAAAGTTAATTCTCATGGATAAATTGATTCCTGAAATTGATGGAGAATATGCAGCAGTATATGAGGATTTTGAAAATGATATTTATAAGGTTTTAGTTGAGGCAAGAGAAGTTTTAAGTAAATATCATGTACTTAAAATGATTTTTCCCAAAACTAGTTTTTATCCTCATGAAATTGTGGAGGGATTTTCAAATTTTTGTAGAGACTTTGCCTTTGATATGGAGATCGTGCATTCTGCTGAATCATTAGTTATTAATAAAGGAGATGCCATTATCAATGTGATGGAAGATGATCTAATTGTTGTTTTAGAAAAAATATTAGAAAATAAATTAATATTAGGAGAGGAAGTTGGGCTAATATCTTACAATGAAACTCCTTTAAAACGTTTGTTATTTAAAGGAATTAGTACAATTTCAACTGATTTTGTGCAAATGGGTAAAACTGCAGCTGAATTAATTAAGAATGAAACTAAGGAATTGAAGGAAAATCCATTTCGTTTAATTTTAAGAGCTTCCTTATAACAATCCTTATCAATTATAAGTATAGTTGAGGTTGCTTTTCCTTTTATCTTTGAAAATTGTTTAAACTTATTTTATGGGAGCTATTTTAGGATTATTATTTCACAGTTTAGGAGGTTTTGCCTCAGGAAGTTTTTATATTCCATATCGGAAGATTCAG
>JACCDM011278402.1_pt1 | contig 20592 bp, 15 predicted proteins | sample 7445851 | NCBI WGS metagenome assembly JACCDM01 (sample SAMN15323438, study PRJNA562643) | freshwater metagenome | isolation source: river surface water | place: USA:Blue River Watershed | collected 2017-08-16
AAAGGATTATAAACAGTAGAGGTAAAACCTTGCGGCCCGGACCAAAAATAATTGGCCCAAATAGAATTTAATGTAGTCAATTGCAAGGTATCGCCCGGACAGAGTGGATCATTGAATGTAAAATCAACAGGAGGGCAAGATGCAGTTGAAATAGTTACCTCGTTGTTAGCTGATGTTGGACAGCCAAATGCATCGTAAACATCTGAAGTACCATTGTTAGTTACGGTATTCCCAGATAAAGTACCCGTACCAAATATGTAAGCTTTGTTTTCAAGCGTAGAATCGCATTTGAGAATAAGGCAATCACTGGAGACCTGCACTTGGAATTTTACGAGTACACTATCAGTAGTAGTGTTGATCATGCTACCCCCGGCGCTTGCCGATGCCCCTGTACCAACTCTATATTTCACAAAACGATTGGCGGCATCATATTCAGCTTGGTCATCACCGGGGCCGTCGGTCTTAGGGCCGGCGTTGGGACCATTGAGTACCACCAATGAATTGGGAACATAAGCAGTGCGGATATCAAGTGTGTCGGTAATAAAACAATTGACGGCGACATCCGAACCGATATTTTTTCCTGAAATTGTATATTCTAAGATATCCCCGGGTGTAACAGCCCCCCCATTGAGGTCATTAACAAACACCGTGGCACGTAAATCTGGCTCGTAGATATCGCTAGCAGATGTAATGACGCGTGATAAAATGGTTTCAGAGGTTGTTGTAACGCGGATATTGGCGGAGGTGGCGCCGTTACTCAAGTAGTTTTGCGCCGCATTGTTGGGTATGAATATACTTGCATCATAGCCCAATGTGTTGTTGTAACTCGGGTTTCGGAAGGGTGTGAGTACGCCATTGTAAGCAATGGTACTATTGAACATGTCTGTGGCGGTATGCAAAGCATCGCTTACTTGAACATAGTTTGTGCCTACTCCGTTGAATAAAAGTTGATCTCCGGTCTGTGAGCGGTCTCCGTCATAAGCAATGACGCCTAGCTCGAAAGAAACAGCTCCAGATAATGGCGTCAAAAAGCCAGAAATAGGAATAGTCACAGTATTGGATGAACTACCTTGGCTTACATTCGCCAAACCGTCGAAGACCGTTAAATTTTTATAAGGTTCAGAAATATTTTTGTAGACTACAACGATGGTCCAACCCCCAAAAAGGTTGCTACTATTCACTTGCTGAACTTGATCTGCGATGGTGAAGCGACCTTTGATACCCGCACTTTGAACGATGCTAGTGATGTTTTTAAAACAAAAATAAGAGACCGCTCCGGTGGTATTATTGATCGTTTGGTCTGCCGTGAGTTGTTGGTAAGTGCCATTATTGACCTTCAACTTGATGTTACTTCGGTTGACGTAGTTAGCCGTTGAGGTGGTGATTTTGCCGCCCCAGTAGAGCCCCGCCCAAGTGATTTCAGAACAATTGGGTAGGTTGAGGCTATCACTCGAGGACATGAATGTGGTTGGATCTGTGTCAATGTCTACATAAGACATCGTAAAGCTATTATTTTGCCCCGTACCCGTAGGTGGGGCTTGAATTTGTGCCGCCGTACAACTCGCTGAAGAGTTACAGGTAACAGAAACGTTGGAAATAAAGCGTATGCCCCCTTTTTGTTGGGTTTGATGGCGAATGGTAAAAGGGCTGATTAGTTGAGCAAATGCCGTAGAAAAGCCAAAGCAACATAGCAAAAACGCAAGTAAATAGGAGTAATTCTTGTTTGGGCTAGAGTTGTAGTAGTCTTTCATGCAGGCGTTTGGAGAGTTAACAGCTTGATTATAACGAAAAAGGCCCCCAAAAGGTTGCCTTTTCACATGAATTTAACATTGGCTCATTTAAAGTGGGATATTGCCATGTTTTTTTTGAGGAAGTGCCTCCGCTTTTTTCTCGAGCATTTTGTAGGCACTTATAAGGGCTGCTCTGGTTTCCGAAGGCAATATTACCTCGTCAATAATTCCTCTTTCAGCTGCACGATATGGGTTGGCAAATGTGTCTGCATATTCCGCCTCTTTTTCGAGCCATTTTTCTGCTGGATCAGTTGCAGCTGCAATCTCTCTTTTGAAGATGATTTCAGCTGCGCCTTTCGCACCCATCACTGCAATTTCTGCGGTTGGCCAAGCAAAGCTAAGGTCAGCGCCTAGACTTCTAGAATTCATGACACAATAAGCCCCGCCATACGCTTTTCTGGTAATAACTGTGATTTTAGGAACGGTTGCTTCGGCAAAAGCATAAAGCAATTTAGCGCCATGCGTAATGATGCCACGCCACTCTTGATCAGTGCCAGGCAAGAAACCCGGAACGTCTTCTAGTACCAATAGTGGAATATTGAAGGAATCACAAAAGCGCACAAAACGCGCTCCTTTTCGAGAGGCGTCGATATCGAGAACCCCCGCCATGGAAGCGGGCTGATTGGCAATAATTCCGACGGTTCTGCCCTCGAGTCGGGCAAAGCCCACTACAATATTTTTGGCAAAATCTTCGTGGACTTCTCTAAAGCTGTTGTCGTCAACTAAGCAGTCAATGACCTTTTTGATATCGTAAGGAATATTGGCATTATCGGGCAAAATTTGCTCAATTTGCTTGTTCTTGGAAGCCTGAAAACTGAAAACCGGAGTATGAGGAGCCTCTTCGTTGGCATTTTGCGGCAAATAAGTGATGAGGTCTCTGGCTTTTCGGATGCAATCGACATCGTTACCAGCAGTAAAATGATTCACACCTGATTTTTCGGCATGGGTTTTAGCACCACCGAGGTCTTCCGAACTCACTTCTTCATGGGTAACTGTTTTGACTACATTTGGGCCCGTTACAAACATGTAAGAGGTTTCCTCGACCATAAAAATGAAATCGGTGAGCGCCGGGGAATATACAGCGCCGCCTGCACAGGGGCCCATGATCAAGGAAAGCTGAGGCACGGTTCCTGAAGCGCGCGTGTTTCGAAAAAAGATATCGGCATAACCGCTCAGAGAAACAACACCTTCCTGAATGCGGGCGCCGCCTGAGTCGTTCATACCAATGATCGGCGCACCATTTTTCATGGCCATATCCATAATACGGCATATTTTGGCGGCGTGAGTTTCGGATAAAGAGCCGCCCAAAACCGTAAAGTCTTGAGAATAAACATAGACCAAACGACCGTGAATAGTACCGTAGCCGGTAATGACACCATCGCCAAGATATTTTTGTTTGTCGAGGCCAAAATTGGTGGACCGGTGTTCAACAAATGCCCCTATTTCTTGAAAGCTGTTTTCGTCGAGTAAAAGCGAAATGCGCTCGCGAGCCGTGAGTTTACCTTGTTGGTGTTGTTTGTCAATGCGTTCAGCACCACCACCTGCGTGCAAGGCTTCTCGTTTGTCGCGTAAAATTTGTTCTTTTCCCATAGTTATCGTGAAGAACAAAAATACAGAAATTAGTCCTTTAAAAAAGCAGCTTTGTGCTCATAAACAATCAATAGCAGCCAAGCGCTCAAAAAGAAGCCGATTTCCGTGGGCTCCGACCACTGAAAAATGGCCAAACACAAGCACATCAGCATCATTACAATAGTGGCTGCTAAGAGGCGAGAACCTAGTTTTTTCAATTGAGTTTGCGCCTGATAAGTGCCAGTCAATAGGAGCTCCATGCGCTCCCTGGAACGTTCCGTATAGATGAGCAAAGGAATCAGAATTAAGCCTTGTGGGATGAAAAAATCAGCGTACCAAAAAAACGAAGAGAAGGCCGTTCCAAAACGCCAAGTAGGATCGCTCAGTACAATGTAGAAATGGCTAATGACCAAAAAACAGATGTAAAATAAAGCGGGGCGCAACAGCCAGTCTGCCCTCCTGCTCTCTCGCCTTATAAAAGCATAGGCAAGTCGGATACTTAGATCGAAGATGATGAATAATAAAATAAAATAGAGATCCCAATCCCAAAAGAGAAATCCCAAGAGTGGCAATAAAAAATCACCTAAAATTTCACTGATTAGTTGAACTCTTTTCATATGCGTTTGCGCAGTACTTTGACCCGGTCTTTTGATAACTCATAAGTAGAATCAACTTTTAAGGCTTTGGCATAACTAAAGAGCGCGTTGGCAAGGTCGTTACGGTCTTCGTAAAGCAAGCCCATATTGTGATAAGACGGTATGTGTTGCGGATTGACTTTCACTGCTTTTTTGTAATAAAACATGGCGCTATCCGGCTGATTGAAAGTGAACTGAGCGAGATAACCCAAATGGAAAAAACCATCGGCAAAAGTAGAGTCAACTTTTGTCATTTTGCGATACAAGCGCTGGGCCGCGGCTTCTTGTCCGAATTTTTCTTTTGCAAAAGCGAGTGCGTAAATTACTTCCGTGTTTTTGGGTTGTAATTGATAGGCCGTCATGTATTTTTCGATACAAATCGGGTTGTTTTCGTATTCATACAAGGAGCCCAAATAGAGGTAGGTCAAGTAGTAATTCGGATCTTGTTGGACGGCTGTTTCGTATGATGAAATAGCCAATTTGACGTTGCCCTCGAGTTTGTAGATCGTCCCTTTTAAAATATAGGCATCGCGATACGTTTTGTCGATGCGCAGTGCTTGGTTGATGTATTTAAAGGCGTTGTCGTGGTCATTGAGTAAAACAAGTGTATTGGCCAAACCGACGAGTGCGGCCACATTTTTTGGCGACTTCTTGACCAAGTTGCGGTACATGGTAAATGCACGAAAGATATCGTCGGCGCTACGGTTACTTTTGTTGATGAGGCACTCGGCATAGAGGGTGCGCGCTTCCGTGTTGTTGGAGTCGAGCCTGAAGGCTTTGGCGCCAAAAGTAAGGGCGCGGTCAAAAGCGAGTGAATCCATCAGCATATTGCCCTTTTGGACAAGTAATTCAACAGAATCGGGATGAGCCACGAGTAATTGGTCTAGGCTTTGTTTTTTGTCAGCGGAATTTTTGGTGTCGCCACAAGCACCCAATAAAATTCCGGTCAACACGAATAAAAAGAAAATACGCATAGTGCAAAATTAAGATTTTGAATTGGATTGTTTCTTCCGTAATTTTGTAACGTAAACTCAAGCCATGAAGCGTAGTATTATTCTCCTTGTTATTTCCGTGCTTTTAAGCACCCAACAAATTGTTGCGCAGGGTTGTTCACAATGTAAAATGCTCGCCGAACAAGGCGGAGGCCTAGACGAAAACAGCTTTGCTAGCAACATCAATGGCGGCATCCTCTACCTGATGCTCATCCCCTACCTCATCTTGATTTTTTTGTTTCGCAAACCCATTCTCCATTTTTTGAAAGGGTTTTTCAAGGCCAAAGCCTAATTCCAACTCACCACAATTTTTCCGGAGGTTAAGCCACTCCCTAATGCCTCGTGTGCTTTGGTAAAATCTGACATCGGATAAACCGTAATCGGAGGTAATTGTATGGCCCCATCTTTATACAAGCGCAACATTTCTTCCATGCTCTTCTGAATCACACTTGGGTGTGCGTCGGCAATCTTCAGCATATTCACACCTAAAATATTTTTAGATTGCATCATCAGACCGATCGGCAAAACAAGCCCCATCTCCCAAAGAAAAGAAAGTTTACCAAAAAGTCCTTTACGGGTGGCTAAATCCGCTCCTCCAAATAAGAAAAGCCTGCCACCGGGCCCGAGTAATTTAAGATCTTGTTTCGCTGTTTGGCCACCAACGGCATTGAATGACGCGGAGAGCTTTTGATCTCCGAGATGCTTTTGAATGGTTTTGAAATAATCTTCTTTTTTGTAATTCACAATTAAATCTACTCCCAAAGATTCCAGATACGCTTTCTTCGAATCGCTGCCAACTTTTGCAAAAACCGTTGCGCCTTTTCGTTTGGCCAACTGGACCAAAAAACTGCCCACACCACCGGCAGCGGCATGCACCAACACCTGATCATGGGCTTGAATTGGCGAAAGCACCTCCGCCATGTAATGTGCAGTTACTCCTTGTGTCGCAAATGGGAGCGCTTCATGCGCTGGCATGTCTCCAATCGATACAATCGCATTTGCCGTTGTTTTGGCATGTCGGGCATAAGCTCCAAAGCGTGTGAAAGCCAAGACGCGTTGGCCAATTAGTTGTGCATCTACTGCAGCTCCAACTTCGGTGACGCGCCCAACTAGTTCATAACCGAGTACACAGGGTCTTGGGGGCGCCTCCCGATACAATCCTAAACGCGCCATTACGTCGGCATAATTGAGTCCGAAAGCTTCAGATTCAATCAAGACCTCATCTGCCTTGAGCGTTGAGAGTTCTATCGGAGCGAGCGCAAAAGCTTTGGTTGCAGCGCCGATATCGACTAAAACAAAGCCTTCTGTCTGCATTAGAAACGCGCGGTAAAGCCCCCCATTACTTGGAAAGGCTGTACGGGATAGCTATACCAGCGGTTGTAGCGTTGTGCAGCCAAGTTGTTGGCTTGCAAGAACAATGAAATGCGCGGGGTGTAACGGTATTCCAATCCTAAATTGACATCTACAATTGCCCCAAGATCTACGTAAGACTGGGTGCCTTCTAACTTGGCATCTGGTGCGCTACTTCGAACGAGTGCTTTTCGTCCAGTTTCTACGTTGGCATCCAACTGAGCATAAAACTTATCGTATAAATTGTAGGCCCCTCTTGCCGTAAATTGCAACACGGGTAAATTCCAAGCATAAGCATTGTGGTACAACTGGTAGAGGTTGTAGCGTCCCATGACATCAATTTTCAATTTTTCTGCAGCTTGGTAACTCAAAGCGCCTTCAAAACTGGTCTGATTGAGTGTGTCGTAGGTAACTGTAAGATAGTTATCAAAAGCAGGTAGCGTATCAGTGATAAAAAAGGCTTTGTTCTCGATGTGCAAGAAATGAACGCCCACATTGAAACTGAGGGTCTTGCTGAGACTGCCTTTAAAACCGCCATAAATGTCATAGGGGTTGTGCTCGTTGCGGAGCGCAACATTGGTTTGTATAAACGGGTTCACTTGCGTCAGGCCTTGTAAAGTAGTTTGTTTGAGTCCGCCGCGCAAACCGATGTAGGGAATAAAAATGTTGTTAAACATGGCGTACTTAAACTCTGCATTTGGATACACAAAAAAGTCTGTTCCTAACTGCGCGATATCAGCAGTGATGGTCACGCCGAGCTCTACCTTCAGGCGATCTGATAACGCTTGTGTCCAGACACCAGGCTTGAAATCTATGATGGTGTTATTCACTACGAATCCGGTATCCCCCACTTCGTATATGCTGTCTAAAATTCCGCGTTTGTAACCATTGTAACGGACCCCGAGGTCTGCATAAAAGTGCTCGTTTTTGTAGTTATACCAACCGCGTGTTTGAAAAGCGAAGTTGTCTTCTTTACTGCGCCAAATCTTAGTAGAATCCGAAGGGAGGGTCGTGAAATGCTGATAAGCAGCCTTGAAAGACAAATTGAGCTTAGCTGAATCGCCACGCAACCAAACGTGCTCTACCGTTCCTTTCATCAATTGAAAACGCTGAGCAATGCTATCTGCAGCAATAGTGTCGATCGGAATGCCATAGTAATGAAACCCATTGTTGCTGTAATTTGCATCTACCTTGAGCTGATAGTTGCGTTCATTGAGTCCAAAATAGGCATTTGCTGAGGAGCGGTCGTATTGTGCGGGAGCATAAATGGTTTTTGAACGGTCTTTAATGTCTCCAAATGAACTCAGATGCTTGAGATGCGCCCCATAAACCAAGTTTCTCGAACGATCAGAGGTATAGTAAATTTCACCCATTGGCATGATGACAGAACCAATTCCAGCTTTTACATAAAACGGATAAAGCTTGGCCAACTTTTCCGAAGTTTCAACAGTTGCTGCCTGGATGGTATCGAGTAAAATTTCAGTCTCAGCCTGAAAAAACAACAAGGGATAATCTTTGACCGGCGTTGCTTTCACAGAGTCAATGATTTTCGGGTGTTCGAGGATGCGACTCGCCGGTTCTACTTGCTGATTGGTAATGGTGTAAACGGTAATGGTTTCTCCTTGCTGGGCCCACATTTGGAGCCCAGTAAGCGCGAAAACGAATATGCTGATCAATCCTTTCATGGCTTACTCTTCGTTGATTTCAATTTTCATTTCTGGTTGTGGGTCTTCATTGGCAGGCGGGTTCTTGAGCTGCATGAGCTCATCCCAAAGGTCTGATGCCTCTGCCAAAACACCATCTTGCTGATCGGGATAAAAATCCAATACCGATTTGAGTGTTTGCTCGGCCTGAAAAAGATCTTCGCGGCTGATGTGCACCCTGGTTTGAATCAGTAATCCTTTTGCCACCCAGTAATTATAACTCGGCTTCATTTTGAGTAAAGCCTTCACTTCTGCCTCTGCCTCGTCATACATTTGCTGACCAAAATAGATATCGGCAAGAATGTACTTCGCCTCGGAGCCCATTGATGTGGTGGTGTTTTTGACCAACCACTCCAGAGATGGTTTGGCTGCTTCAAATTGTTTGAGGTGATAGTTAGACAAGCCCGTAGCATATTCAGCTTCTACCTTGAGTTGAGGCGTTAGGGCAGCATTCTCTAGGACAAAACTGGCATTTTCTTTGGCCAAATTATAATTGCCTTGCATAAATGCGCAGCGCATGATCCCTAGCTTGGCATCGAAAGTACTGGTTGGCTTGCTTGCCGTCGCTTCCATTTTTTGGTAAAATTGCAGCGCCTTTGCATAGTTCTTTTGCAAGTAGTAATAAGCTGCAGTTTTCGTAGCTGCATATTCTGCATAGGTCGTAACATTCGTGCCCAAATACTTTTCAAATTGGGCAATCGCCGCACTTGAATCTTTGGTCTTGAGCAAGCTGTTTCCTAAGTAAAAATAAGTCTCATTGACATAGCGGCCATTAGGGAACTTTGTGAGGTAGATTTCGAATTTCTCGACAGCCTCCCTGTAATTGGTGTCTTGGTATGCGGCAAGTGCCGGCGAATAAAAGATGTTTTCTTTTTCTTCAGTAGAAATATTCGCACATGGATAGCGATCGATGACCTCGGATGCCATATCGGGTTTTTTCTGCGCGTTATACACATCGATGAGGTTCATGACCACTTTTTTACACACTTCTCTCTGCTGCTCGTAACTTGCCAAGATTTCAAGGTAGGCTGCCTCTGACTTGGTGTAATCCCATTTTTTATAGTAGATATCTGCAACATCTAACTTAACATCAAGCAAATAAGGAGATTTTGGGAATTCTGACAAGAAAGATTGGTAGGTGGTAAGCGCGGCATCGTAATTCAATTGAGACATATAAGTTCTCGCTAATTCGTACTGCGCATTCATGCGGTATTTAGAAACTGGCGCTTCTTGGAGTAATTTACTGAGCGTCAATGCTTTTTCGTTGAGCTGACCGTTAAAACCTTGCGCTTTGGCTAAATAAAACAAAGCTTTGTCGTTCAGCGAGGAATTGAGATTGTAGGCCTGCTGGTAATATTGGATGGCCTGTAAATTCTGTTTGTTCACGTAATAGGCGTCGGCGATGCGGAAGGTAGCATCGATCACTTTATTCGCTTTGTTTGGATTGAGTTGAAGATACGTCCTAAACGACTGAATTGCTTCTTCGCGTTTGCCTTGCTCTAGATAAGCATAACCGATATTGTAATAGGCATCTACTTTCTCAGGTAAGGAATTGGAGGCAGGTGAATTGATGAAGTCGCGGTACATATTGATGGCCGCAGATAAATCATTTTTTCGAAAAGAAATATCTGCCATCCAATACCGAGACAAAGCCACCATTTGCGGGTCCATGGGATAGGTATCTACACGCTTGAAGGCGGTGTATGCATCGGTGAGTTGGCCTTTTTGAAAAAGTTCCACACCGTAATTAAACGCAACGGTCTGATAGACTTTTTTGAGCTGCGCGTCTTTAGAAGGCAATTTTTCAATTGACTCGAGTGCCTTGGCAAAATTGGAAGTATTCGTATATACATTCACCAGGTATTGATAGACATCTCGTTTTCTTTTAGAGTCAGGATATTGGCTCAGGTAGTTTTCAAAAGCCCGAACAGATTCGTCGTAGGGGTTGATGTCCACTTTGAAAGACAACACAGCAAACTGAAACAAGGCGTCTTCTTGAATTTGTGGAATGAAATTCATCTCGGCTGCACGCTCAAATGCGCTGCGCGCTGGTAAGAGTTTGTTGAGTTGTAAATAGGCATCGCCAATTTGATACATAGCAATATGCCCGAGACTGTCCTTTGCTCGGGTAACGCGGTCAAAATTTTTGATGGCTTTCTCAAATTGTTTGGATTTATAATATGCAAATCCCAATTCATAGTAGTCGTCGCGGGTTCCGCGGGCATTTTGGTGATAGCGCTCTAAAAACGGTAAAGCTAAATCGTATTTGCCCAATTGGTAATAAGCGTTACCTATGATGTGCTGAATATCGAACTCATTATTGACAAAACCACAATTCAAGACAGTTGGTGCAAAGTCAATTACCTCTTGAAACTTCTTTTGTTTGTATAAAATTTGTGCGATGTAATAAGGGACAACCCCACAAAAGGTCGAGTCTTTTTGCAGCGCTTGAAAGCCCTCCAGTGCTTCTTGCAAGGAAGAGCGCACATAGCTGATGTGGGCGTAGTAATACAGCGCCGGCTTGGCATATTGGGTTGTGCCGCCTTTGATTTCTTTAAATGCCAAATAAGCAGCGTCTTGGTCTTCATTTTGATACGCGGAGTAACCCAACTTGAACAAGACCTCCTCTTTTTGCTCGCTACTCAGTCCACTCAAATTAATTTGAGCAAAAGCAACCTGCGCATTCAGATAATCCTCGGATTGAAAAAAATAAGAACCAACGCCTATCGCGATATCGTTCCTGAAATTGTTCTCGGGGTATGTTTTGTTGAATTGCTCCAATAACGGAATGGCATCGTTGTGATAGAGTTTCAGAGCCGACATGCCTTCGTAGTAATACGCCTTGATCAGGTAGGGGTCGTGCTCGTTGCGCTTTTGGGCGCTACAGGCATTGATAAACACCCTGAACTCCTGTTTGGCTGCGCCATACTGAGCTTTGGTAAACAATTCTTCAGCATTGAAAAATGCTGCATTCTCTCCGCTATATTTAACGGACTCCTGTGCCCAGAAAACTACTGGAAAGCACAAAAGGAAGACAAGATAACGCAAGTTACGATTCATAGAATGTAAAATTAACGGGGGGCAGGCCCAACAAGACGCTTCCCTTCAAAAGTTTTAAACCTGAATTTGTTAAGATAAAATCGCAGCTTTTGACAAATCGTTACGACATATTAAACACATTTGTCTAAAATTAGAACTCGTGTCAAATGTCATCACGCTGTCCGCAGCCAAAATTTACCAACAAGATCAACTCATTTTAGCTGATGTTCAGTTAGAGCTGGCCGCCCAATCCTTTGCCTACTTAATCGGAAAAACAGGAAGCGGAAAGAGTAGTTTGCTCAAAACACTTTACGCAGAAATCCCGCTGCTGGAGGGAGAAGGTGAAGTTTGTGGCTACAACCTCAAAGGACTCAAGCGCAAAGACATTCCATTTTTACGCAGAAAAATAGGGATTGTATTCCAAGACTTTCAGTTACTCAGCGACCGAAATGTCATTGATAACCTCAAGTTTGTGTTGGGCGCTACGGGCTGGAAAGACAAAAAACTCATGGAGCAACGCGCGCTGAATTGTTTGCAACTTGTAGGCATCGAGCAAAAAGCAAATTCGTTCCCGCATATGTTATCAGGGGGCGAACAACAACGCGTTTCTATTGCAAGAGCATTGCTCAACCAACCAGCGCTTATTTTAGCAGACGAACCCACAGGAAACCTCGATCCTGAGACCTCTAAAGAAATCATGGAGTTGCTCTTAGCAGTTGCCAAAGAGGAGAACACCGCCATTCTTATGGCTACCCACGACATGCAAATGGTAAAACATTATCCAGGAAGGATTTTAGAAGTAGTGAACGGGCAATTGGTCGAGAAACCTACTTTTCAGGACTAGAAAGCTCCCCTACAACAGACGTTCGCAAGTACTGAGCGCGCGCAGCCTGCTCTACGTTCGCCAAAGCGAACATACATTTGGTGAGCGCAGCTTCGGCAGTTAAATCTGCACCACTAATGACTCCGATTTGTTCAAAAAATGTGCTGGTCTGGTAGGCTCCTTGACGCACCGCGCCACTCTGGCATTGTGTGATATTCAAAACCAAACCCCCTTCTTGAATAAATGCGGAAAGTAGTACCTGAAAAGCGTTGTCACTGAAAGCGTTGCCCGCACCAAATGTTTCAAGGATAAGGATTTTAACTTTTGGGAATGACAAAGCCGACGCGTAAAGTTCAATAGGCATACCGGGAAAGAGTCGCCAGATGAGCACCTCATTGCTGAGCGCCAATTGAGTTTTCAATTCCGGGAGCGGCGTTCTAAACAAGCGTTCTTTGTACCATTCAATTTGAACGCCCGCTTTGGCCAAAAGTGGATAATTTGGTGCGGCAAATGCCTCAAATTGGTGAGCTGAAATCTTTGCACTGCGGTTGCCCCTGAACAAAGCGTATTCAAAATAAACGGCAACTTCCTGCAAAATAGGCTCACCTTGGGCATCTGTAGCCGCTGCCATTTCAATGGCCGTAATCAAGTTTTCTTTGCCATCGGTGCGAATAATCCCGATCGGGAGCTGTGAACCTGTAAAAACAACAGGTTTTCTGAGACCCTGTAGCATAAAGCTGAGTGCGCTGGCGGTGTAGGCCATTGTGTCCGTGCCGTGCAAGACTACAAAACCGTCAAAATGGGTGTAGGCCTCTGAAATCCAGGAAGCCAATTGTTGCCAATGCCGAGGACCTATTTCTGAGGAATCTAGTGGCGTATCAAAACTCTTCACTTCGATGTCAAGTTCGAAGCGCTTGAGTTCTGGAATTTGGCTGTAAAGATGTGCAAAGTCAAAACTTTCAAGGGCGCCAGTTTCCGGATTGGTGATCATGCCAATGGTTCCGCCAGTATAGATCAAAAGTATCCTACGCATGCTCGAAAGTAAGGAATTTTTCTAAAGCAAATAACCGAATGGCATTGTCCGAAGTTAGCTTCTCGATTTGCGCCGCGCTGAGTCCTAATATTTCTTGAAGTTTACTCACCACCTCAATAAGGTAACTGGGCTCATTTCGCTTGCCCCGATATGGAACAGGTGACAAATATGGAGCATCGGTCTCTAACAACAATTTATCTTGCGGAATTGCACTTACAACCTCAGCCAAACCTGCGTTTTTGTAAGTGACTACACCACCTATACCAAAGTAAAAATTTTGGTACTTGAGTATCCTTTGAACTTGTTCTTTACTGCCGGTAAAGCAATGAAAAACACCGCTGAGTTCGGGTGTCCATTCACCGTCGAGCACTGCAAATAATTCTTCGAATGCCTTGCGGACATGAATAGCGATTGGCAATTTGAGTTTTTTTGCCCATTGTACTTGGGTGCGAAACACTTCTTTTTGCGCTTCGAGAAAGGTGTCGTCCCAGTAGAGGTCGATACCAATTTCCCCGACTGCGCAATAGCGTTCCGGGGCGGCAAAAAGCTGGGCCTCAATTGCAGCTAATTCAAGTTGCCAGTTATCCTTTACGTAGGTCGGGTGCAAACCCATCATTGGGATGCAATTTGCGGTGGTTGAGGCCAAGGTTTCCAATGCGCCAATGCTTTCTGTATCGATATTGGGTAAAAGAATAGCCCCGACGCCAACTTGAGAAGCGCGGTTCAATACTTCGAGGCGATCGAGGTCAAATTCTTCGGCATACAGATGTGAATGCGTATCGATGATCATAGCGCTGCAAGGTGTTGTTCCCAAGCCCATGCATCTCTGAGCGCATCTTCGATACCTAAACGGGCCTTCCAGCCAAGCAATTGCTCGCCTTTAGTTGCATTGGCATAAATTTCGATCACATCACCAGCTCTTCTTGGACCAATGACATGAGGCAAAGCCTGACCTGTAACGCGTTCAAAGGCAGTCACAATTTCAAGTACAGAGGTGCCGGTGCCGGTGCCAATATTTACTGCTTCTAAAAGACCTTCTTGTTGCTTAGACAAGAAGTCTAGGGCTGCAACGTGTGCCTCGGCTAAATCTTGCACATGGATGTAGTCTCGGATGCAAGAACCATCTCGAGTGGGGTAATCATTGCCAAAAATGGTCAGGTGTGGGTACTTTCCTATCGCTGTTTGGGTTACAAACGGCAATAGGTTATTGGGTTTCCCGATGGGGAATTCGCCAATTTGTGCAGAAGGATGTGCCCCTACTGGATTGAAATAGCGAAGGTTCATGAGTTTGATTTCGGGTGCACTGCGGTGAAAATCGGCGATGATTTGCTCGCCCATCCACTTGGTGTAGCCGTATGGTGACTCAGGTAATTGCTTGGGGGTGGTTTCACTGACTTCTTTCTCTCCTTTGGGCTCGCCATAAACTGTACAAGACGATGAAAACACAAAATTCTTAACCTGATGCGCCTGCAACAATGACAGTACGTTGATCAGGCCAACTAAATTATTTTGATAATAGTCTAGTGGCTTATCTACAGATTCGCCAACTGCTTTATAAGCAGCAAAATGAATCACGCCCTCAAAGGTGTATTTGTCGAACAAATCTGTTAAGGCTTGCTTATCGCAGATATCTATAGGGTACAACAGCGGATCATGACCTAAAATAGAACGCAGACCACCTAAGACAATTTTATTCGCATTGCGAAAATCGTCGGCAATGACGGGCGTATATCCCTGTTGCTGGAGCGCTACGACGGTATGAGAACCGATATAGCCTGCACCACCTGTAACGAGTACGTATTTATTCATAAAACAAAGTTAGGAGAATCCGTTGGTTGTTGAACAGCTTTGACTTAAGTTTGTTAGTTAGTGTATGAAACTCCTTTTTGTTTTTATATCACTCGCCTTTCTGGGCGTAACTTATGATCTAGAAGTCCAGGTCGAAGGCATTCCAAATACGAAAGGAACGCTTTTTATTGGCCTGTTCAATTCAAGTGCCACCTTCCCAAATTATGGCAAACAATACAAAGGCGTTGTGGTGACTCACGAGGGAAAGAGCCATGTCTATAAGTTTAAAAACTTACCCAAAGACACTTATGCACTCGCTATTTACCACGATGAAAACAAAAATGGTAAACTCGATAAAAATTTGTTTGGCGCGCCAACAGAGGCCTACGGGTTTTCTAATAATGCACGTGAAACTTTCTCCGCGCCTAGTTTCGAGGCTGCGAAAGTGGTGTTGGACAGAGATAAAAAATGTCAGATTCGGATCAAGTAAATTCGATCAAAAGCGCGCCTTTTTCTACGACATCTCCCTCTTGAATAGTGATGGCAGAAACCACACCGATGCCTTCTGCCTTCAGCACATTTTCCATTTTCATGGCTTCGAGTGAGAGCAACGGTGCACCCGGCTCAACTTCTTGACCTACCTCCACATGAATTGCGGTAACGCGACCCGGCATAGGCGCTTGCATTTCTTTGAGTTTGCGTAGTTTGGGTTGGTCGAGGCCCAAAGAAGCAATAAGTGAATCCAGCGGATGTCCTTTTTTGACCTGAAACGTGCGGTGATTGATGCGAATCGTGAGCTGCCCCGTTTCTGAATGGTCTGCTACGAGTTCGCCATGGTATTTTTTACCATCAAATTTGAGTTCAAAAAAGCGGTGATCAAACCATTTGACCGCTGCACCACTCAGGGTTTGCGTTTCTTTGTCGTCGATGAACCATTTTTGCATGGGCGTTATTTTGAAAGTTGAATAGCGGTGTCGGCTTCGGCTTCTATCTCTTCTGTTTTAGGGCTCGAAAGCGCTTCAAAAATGATGTCGTTGGCCAAAACTTCTGTACAAATATAAGCTTTATGCTCCTTGATGGCCGCTTGAATGGCGGCGGTAGTATCTATCTTTACTGTAATGCGATCTGTGACATCAAAAGCACACTCTTTGCGCATGTTCTGAATACGATTGACCACCTCTCTTGCCATTCCTTCGGCTTTAAGCTCCGGGGTGATAGTGACATCTAGCGCCACAGTAAGGCCGTTTTCATTAGCCACCAGCCAACCAGGGATATCTTGAGCTTGGATTTCAAAATCGCCGAGGTCTAAAGCAATAGCTTCTCCGTCAATTTGGCCATTCCAGCCTTGATTTTGCTCAATTTGTGCAATTTCATTTTGTCCGAATTGTTGAACGAGCGCACTGATGGCCTTCATTTGCTTACCGTACTTAGGGCCAATTGTTTTGAAGTTCGGTTTAATAGATTTGACTAAAATACCAGAGTCGGTGAGCAATTCGAGTTCTTTGACGTTCACTTCAGAGCAAATGAGATCGGTGACGTGTCGGAAATTGGCCGCCTCTTGTTCATTCAGGACTGGAATCATGATTTTTTGCAACGGTTGACGCACGCGAATGTGTTGTTTTTTACGAAGGGCTAAAACCAACGAGCAAGTTTGTTGTGCCAATTCCATTTGAATTTCTAGGTTGGGCAGCATTTGATTGGCATCTGGCTTTGGGAAATCTGCTAGGTGAACCGAAGCGCGCGCACCACGACCCGTTACTGAATTCAAATCGGAATATAATTGATCCATGAAGAATGGTGCAATAGGCGCCGCAAGCAATGAAACAGTTTCAAGACAAGTGTATAGCGTTTGATATGCGGCGAGTTTGTCTTGGGCGTCGTCGTTTTTCCAAAAACGGCGGCGACACAAACGCACATACCAATTGGAAAGTTGTTCAGTAACAAAATCTTGAATGGCGCGACCTGCTTTTGTAGGCTCATATGAAGCGTATGCTGCGTCTACCTCAGCCACCAAAGTATGGAGCTTGGAAATCACCCATTGGTCGATTTCAGGCCTTTTGGAAAGTTCGATACTTGCCTCGCTGAAATCAAAACCGTCAATATTCGCATAAAGTGCAAAAAACGAGTAGGTATTGTACAGCGTGCCAAAAAATTTGCGCTGTACTTCGGCAATGCCTTCGAGGTCAAATTTAAGGTTGTCCCAGGGTTGTGCGTTGGTGATCATGTACCAACGAGTGGCGTCTGGGCCATATTGGTCTAGGGTCGTAAATGGATCAATGGCATTGCCCAAGCGCTTGGACATCTTTTGACCGTTTTTATCGAGCACCAAACCATTGGAAACTACATTTTTGTAGGCTTTAGAACCAAAAACCATAGTGGCAATAGCGTGAAGCGTGTAAAACCAACCGCGGGTTTGGTCTACGCCTTCTGCGATAAAGTCGGCAGGAAAAGCTTGGTTGTCATCGATAAGCGCTTTGTTCTCAAAAGGATAATGAAGTTGCGCATATGGCATGGCGCCGGAATCGAACCAAACATCGATGAGGTCTGCTTCGCGTTTCATTGGCTTACCGCTCGGAGATACTAAAATGATCGGATCTACTTTGTGCTTGTGGAGGTCAACAATTGCGTAATTTTCTTTGGAAAAATCAGTTGGGTCAAAAGCAGCAAAAGGATTTTCTGACATCAGGCCAGCAGCAATAGACTTGTCTATTTCGTTTTTGAGTGTCGAGATCGAGTCAATACAAAGGCGCTCGTCACCTTCTTCCGTCGACCAAATGGGGATGGGAATTCCCCAATAACGCGAACGAGAGAGGTTCCAGTCATTGGCGTTCTCGAGCCATTTGCCAAAACGGCCAGTGCCGGTTGCCTCTGGCTTCCAGTTGATTTCATGATTGAGCGACACCAATAGCTCTTTTTGGTCGGTCACGCGGATAAACCAGGAGTCTAGAGGATAGTAAAGTACTGGTTTGTCGGTACGCCAACAGTGTGGGTAAGAGTGCTCGTATTTCTCGACCTTAAAAGCTTTTCCTTCTTCTTTGAGCTGTATGGCAATCTGGACATCTACAGAGCGTTCTGGCTCGGTTCCGGCGTCGTAGTATTCGTTCTTGACGTACATGCCTGCGTATGGACCTACTTCAGGTCTGAAACGGCCTTGGAGGTCAACGAGCGGAACGAGGTTGCCTCGCTCGTCGGAGACGAGCAGCCCGGGCACACCCGCCTCTGCTGCCACGCGTGCGTCATCTGCACCAAAAGTGGGAGCGGTATGCACAATTCCGGTGCCATCTTCGGTCGTGACGAAATCTCCACCAATGACACGAAAAGCCTCTTGTGGGTTCTCTGCCGGCTGTGCAAAAGCCAATAATTGTTGGTATTTGAGGCCGATGAGGTCTTGACCTTTGCAGGTGCCTATAACAACGTAAGGAATTTGTTTGTCGCCGGCCGTATAATTTTGGAGTTCAGCGACAGTGTCTACTGCTGCAAAACCTTTAGCAAATTGATAAGCGACCAAATTCTTTGCAAGAATGACCTGAATGGGCTCATAGGTATATTGGTTGTAGGTGGCTACAAGCGCATATTCGATTTGAGGCCCAACGGTAAGCGCTGTATTGGATGGAAGCGTCCAGGGTGTGGTGGTCCAGGCGAGTAAATGTGTTTTTTGAGTGAAGTTGGCTGCAAACGGCAAACTTTGACCAGCCAAGGTTTCAAACATAGCTACAATGGTAGTGTCTTTGACGTCTTTGTAGCAACCCGGTTGGTTGAGTTCGTGCGAAGAAAGGCCGGTCCCCGCTTTCGGAGAATACGGCTGAATGGTGTACCCTTTGTATAAGAGACCTTTGTTGTAAAGTTGAGCCAACAACCACCAAACGCTCTCCATGTATTTAGGAGACTAAGTAATGTATGGATCTTGCATATCGACCCAATAACCCATTTTCTCGGTGAGTTGATTCCAGATGTCGGTGTAGCGCATAACCGCTTCTTTACAAGCTTCGTTATAGGCGTCTACGGAAATTTTAGTGCCGATATCTTCTTTAGTGATACCGAGTTCTTTCTCTACACCAAGTTCAACAGGCAAGCCGTGGGTATCCCAACCGGCTTTGCGATGAACTTGCTTGCCTTTGAGCGTTTGATAGCGACAAAAGATGTCTTTAATGGCGCGCCCCATGACGTGGTGAATACCGGGCAAACCATTGGCCGATGGCGGCCCTTCATAAAAGACAAAAGAGGGCGCTCCGTTGCGCTGAGCCACCGATTGCTGAAAAATGGATTCCTTTTGCCATTTTTCAAGAACACTGGCTGCGACATTGGGAAGGTTTAATCCTTTGTATTCAGGATATTTTGCTTTCATGAACGTTTGCTTTGTAAAGTCGCGAATTTACGACAAATCGGGCTATTTTTGCAAGATATGACCCTCAAAACTAGGCTGCATCAACATTTATTTCAAACACTCGAAAGCCGCAAATCTGCACTTCAAGTTCAGCGCAGCCAATTAAGTCTAGAAAGCACCGAAAGCGGAAAAGGCGCTGCCGGCGACAAACACGAAGTCGGAATCGCCATGGCTCAGATCGAAATTGAAAAACTCGACCAGCAAATTGCATTGGTGCAACAACACCTCAGTGCCCTCCAGAAGCTTGACGCATCCTCGACCCATCAACATATTATGAGTGGTTCACTTTTTGAAATTGACAACAACTGGTACTATTGTTCCGTACCTTTTGGTCAAATTCAACTGGAGCAAAAAACTTTTTTTTGCATGAGTGCCGAAGCGCCACTTTTTCAGGCACTAAAAGGAATGAAAGAACAGCAGAGCGCTACTTTTAACGGGCGAAATTGGAAAATCACCAAAATTTACTAATGAGCAGCCCACAAAAAATTGCCATCATAGGCGGTGGTGCCGCCGGTTTTTTTGCCGCTATTGCTGCCAAACAGCATTGGCCAACTGCCGAAGTTTGTATTTTAGAAAAAAGCAATAAGTTTTTAGCTAAAGTTAAAATTTCAGGGGGCGGGCGTTGCAATGTCACCCACCATTGTCCTGATATCAACGAACTTTCCAAAGCCTATCCGAGAGGTGGCGTGCAGCTGCGCAAAGCTTTTCATCAGTTCAATGCAACAGATACCATCTCTTGGTTCGAGACGCGTCGTATTCCGCTCAAGACCTATCCCGACGGCTGTATATTTCCTTTAGCCAATGACTCTCAAGTCATTATAGATTGTTTTCTGAATACCTGTAAACAACTGGGTGTCAAACTGCAAACCCAACAGCATATTTCCAATATTGTCATCAATAGTGAAAATGTATCCATTCAAAACAATGAAGAAATACAAATCTATGATCAAGTCATTATTTGCGCTGGCGGGCACCCCAAAAGAAGCGGTCTCCATTGGCTTGAATCTATTGGCCTGGAGATCATTGAACCACTCCCCTCTTTATTTACTTTCAATATGCCTAAAAACCCGATTTGCGCCCTCATGGGAACAGTTGTTCCCAATGCAACGGTCAAAATTGAAGGCAGCAAATTAACTGGACAAGGGCCTCTACTCATTACGCACTGGGGCATGAGCGGCCCAGCAGTTTTATTGCTCTCGGCTTGGGGAGCGCGCTTGCTTGCCGAAAAAAACTATCACTTCTCTATTTTGGTCAACTGGCTCGATCAAAAAAAGGAAGAGTCATTGCGCGAAGATCTTGTACATACCATGACAGCACACGGCGCAAAAAAACTAAGTAATTGGAACCCTACCCCACTTACCAATAGACTATGGAACCACTTGCTGGAACGTGCCGAAATTTCTTCTGATCAACGCTGGGCTGAAATCGGTAAAAAAGCAATCAATAAATTAGTCAATACCCTGCTCAATGACCGCTATGAAGTGCA
>JACCDM010302420.1_pt1 | contig 20584 bp, 16 predicted proteins | sample 7445851 | NCBI WGS metagenome assembly JACCDM01 (sample SAMN15323438, study PRJNA562643) | freshwater metagenome | isolation source: river surface water | place: USA:Blue River Watershed | collected 2017-08-16
ACTTTTTGTATTTTATCGTGTAATACTTGGCGCAAATGCTGTGTATCTCGACAAATAATTTTAGCAAAAATACTATAGATTCCAGTTGTATAATGAATATTCACGACTTCTGGTATGGCCTCCAATTGTTTTGCAACATCATTATATAAAGAGCTTTTATCTAGATAAATTCCCAAAAATGCAGTAATATCCCAACCTATTTTAGAATAATCTATTAACAATTGTGCACCTTTTACAATACCAAGACTTTCCATTTTTTTCATTCGCACGTGAACGGTACCACCAGAAACATCTAATCTTTGACCGATTTCAGTATAAGGTAAATTTGCATCTTTTATTAATATTTCAAGAATTTTATAATCCAAAGGATCTAGCTCTAGCTTCTTTTCCATTTAATATTTTTAAATTTTTATGTAATTTTTTAAAAATTTATCAAATAATTGATATTTTTATTAAAAATTTTTGAATTTTTAAAATTAGTCTTTTATATTTGCATTGTAATAGTTACAAAGGTAATTATTTATGTATATTGTAGGGTGATGAAATTGGCAGACGTGCCCTCCTGTCTCGGGGGTGGTGATAAGGGATAAACACGGCATAATGGGTTGACCACTAAAGTTAGTTCTGTGTCGCGGCTAACCGCACTATGGAGGTTCGAATCCTTCTCCTACAGCAATTTAATTATTTGATTTTTAGTTTGTTGATGAAGTGTAATGTTAAAAGCAACCTGATTTTTGGGTTGCTTTTTTTTTATTTATTAGGATTTTCAATATTTACTCTATAATTTTAGTAGATTTTAAAATTAAACAAATAAAAATATGTCATTACGTTTAGGAGATATTGCACCAAACTTTAGTGCAGACACCACGCAAGGTCCAATTGATTTTCATCAGTGGATTGGTGATTCTTGGGCCTTATTGTTTAGTCACCCTGCAGATTTTACACCAGTTTGTACAACGGAATTGGGAAAAACAGCCTTGTTGAATGGAGAATTCACAAAACGAAATGTGAAACCAATCGCAGTTTCAGTTGATGATTTAGAATCTCATAATAAATGGATTCCGGATATTGAAGAGGTAAATAATGTTTCAATGAATTTTCCTATTATTGCAGATCCTGAAAAGAAATTAGCAATGTTGTATGATATGATTCATCCTAATGCATCAGAAAAAGCGACAGTTCGTTCCGTTTTTATTATTGGTCCTGATAAGAAAATTAAACTAACATTTACATACCCTGCTTCTACAGGAAGAAATTTTACTGAAATTTTACGTGTAATAGATTCTCTTCAATTAACTGCTAATTATCAAGTGGCTACACCAGCAGACTGGACATATGGTGAAGATGTAATCATTACTCCTGCCGTAAGTAATGAAGATGCAATCACTAAATTTCCAAAAGGATTTCAAGCCATAAAACCTTATTTAAGAAAAACACCTCAACCAAATTTATAATTTTTTGTAAATTTGTAAAGTGAGAAATAATTCAAATTTTGTACAAAAAGCCATTAAATATAGTATACTATGTTTATTGGCTTTTATAGTTTCATGCACTCATCAAAACAAAAATCAATTTGTCTATTCTGAAACTGCTCAAATTGATCTACCAACAGAACATTCAATACACGGAATCGATTTATCTCATTACAATGGAGAAATAAAATGGTCGAATTTATCTAACGTGGATTTATTTGATACTGTTTCGATTAAATTTATTTATGTAAAAGCTACAGAAGGTAGACAATTAGTGGATAAAGATTTTCAATCTAATTGGAAAAAGGCCAAACAAAAAGGATTTATAAGAGGTGCATACCATTTTTTTGTACCAAATAGAGATCCAATTGAACAAGCAGAGAATTTTTGCAAAACAGTTAAATTAGGAAATGGCGATCTACCACCAGTTTGTGATTTTGAATCTAATACAACAATCTCAAAAGATAAATTAAAAGAGAATATTCAAATCTTTTTGGATAAATTGCAAGATAATTATGGTGTAAAGCCCATCATTTACACAAATAAAAAATTATATCATAAATTATTTAAAGAAGATTTTGCAGATTATCAATATTGGATTGCTCATTACGATACACAGCAATTCGACGAAAGTATAGAAAATATTATTTTTTGGCAACATAATAAAGATGGAAGGTTGCCAGGACATAAAGGATATTATGATTATAATGTTTTCCTAGGTAATGAGGAAGATTTTAGATTATTACAAATAAAATAAATATGTTAAACACAGTAAATTTTACAGCAACACAAGCATTTAGTCAATTAAAAAATGATTTTGAAAGATTAAACAAAACGCATTTAAAGAGTTTGTTTACGGAATCTGATCGTCAAAAAAAGTACAGCATTTTATTTAATGATATTTTTGTAGACTATTCTAAAAATATTATTGATCATGAAACTTTTCTGCATCTTATTGAATTGGCTAACCAAGTTGGTTTAAATGATGCAATTAAAGCTCAATTTACTGGAGATGTAATCAATCAAACTGAGAATCGTGCAGTATTGCATACTGCATTAAGAAAGAAATCAGGTGAAAGTTTAGTTATTGATGGGAAGGATATAATGCCTGAAATCCATTCAGTGAAAAAACAGATGAGAGATTTTTCAGAAAAAGTTATTTCTGGAGAATGGAAAGGTTACACAAATAAAATAATTACTGATGTAGTTAATATTGGTATTGGTGGATCTGATTTGGGTCCAGTAATGGTAACAGAGGCTTTAAAAGCATATAAAACAAGATTGAATTTACATTTTGTTAGTAATGTAGATGGTACTCACATCGCTGAAACTTTAAAGAAATGTAATCCTGAAACTACCCTATTTCTAATCGCTTCAAAAACATTTACCACACAGGAAACAATGGCTAATGCTTTTACTGCTAGAAATTGGTTTCTTGAAAGTTCAAAAGAAGAATCAACTGTTTCAAAACACTTTGTTGCATTATCTACAAATTCAATAGAAGTAACAAAATTTGGTATTGATCCAAGTAACATGTTTGTCTTTTGGGATTGGGTTGGTGGAAGATATTCCTTGTGGTCTGCCATTGGTTTATCCATCTGTTTAGGAATAGGGTATGAAAATTTTGAAGCTCTTTTAAATGGAGCCAATCAAATGGATGAACATTTTAAAACCGCTTCATTTGAACAAAATGTACCTGTGATTATCGCTTTAATAGGGGTTTGGTATGTGAATTTCTTTGGTGCAGCATCGCATGCAATTTTACCATATGATCAATATATGCATCGATTTGCCGCATATTTTCAACAAGGTGATATGGAATCAAATGGTAAATCTGTAGATCGTAATGGTGCTAGAGTAAATTATCAAACGGGGCCAATTATTTGGGGAGAACCAGGAACCAATGGTCAGCATGCATTTTATCAATTAGTACACCAAGGTACACAAATGATACCTGCTGATTTTATTGCTCCAGCGCAAAGTCAAAACCCAATTGGAAATCATCATCAATTATTGATGTCGAACTTTTTTGCTCAAACTGAAGCATTGATGAATGGGAAAACAAAAGAGCAGGTCATTGTAGAACTAGAAAAAGCTGGATTAAATTCACAAGCAATAGATCGTTTGGCTCCTTTTAAAGTATTTGAAGGAAACAAACCAACTAACTCTATCTTATTAAAGAAATTGACTCCAGAAGTTTTGGGTTCATTAATTGCAATGTATGAGCACAAAATATTTGTTCAAGGAGTTATTTGGAATATTTTTAGTTACGATCAATGGGGTGTCGAATTAGGTAAACAATTGGCAAATTCAATATTACCTGAATTAGAAAATGAAAAAACTATTGATTCGCATGATAGCTCAACAAATGGTTTAATTAATTTATATAAAAATTGGAGATAGTTATTTTAGTTTTTCGATAAGTTCCGAAAGGGAGAGCAATTGTTGTTCTCCTTTTTTCATGTCCTTAACATTTAATTGATTTGTGGCTAATTCGGTATCACCAATTACTGCTACAAATGGAATCTGCTTTTTATCGGCAAATTCAAATGATTTTTTGATTTTCCCAATTTCAGGATACACTTCAGCAGAAATACCTTCTTTTCTAATTTGATTAACATATTTTAAACAAGCTAGTTGTCCTGCTTCATCAAAATAGGTTAATAAAATTTTAGATGCAGAGGAATTAACTGTAGGGAACAGATTCAATTCATCCATCACATCAATGATACGTTCTATACCAAAAGAAATTCCTACCCCAGACATATTTGGTAATCCGAATGCTGCAGTTAAATTATCATATCTTCCTCCTCCTGCTATTGAGGAAGTAAATTCACCTTCTGCTGCTTTACCTTCATAAATAAGTCCAGTATAATAACTTAATCCCCTAGCTAATTTAAAATCAAAGATGATGTTATTGTTATCAAAACCGTTTGATTCAATAAATCGAAGAACTTCCTCTACCTCTTTTACCCCGTCTGTACCAGAAGGAACATTAGTAAAAAATGTTTTTAATTCATTTAATTTTTTTTGATTAGTTCCATTTAGAAACAATAACTTTTGTAGTTTATTACAGTCTTCCGATGTAAAACCAGTATTTATAAGCTCTGTTTCTACTTTTTCCCAACCAATTTTATCTAATTTGTCTAATATAACTGCAAATGGAGTAAATAATTCTGGTTTATTAAAGGCATCTACGATTCCATTTAATATTTTCCTTGAATTGATTAATAAATTAGCTTTAAAGTTTAAAGACGAAAAAACTGCTTGAAATAAATTTATTAAATCAGCTTCGTTTAATAATGAATTAGAACCAACTATATCTGCATCACATTGATAGAATTCACGATATCTACCTTTTTGAGGTTTATCTGCACGCCAAACTGGTTGAATTTGATATCTTTTAAATGGAAATGCTAAATCGTTTCGATTCATCGAAACGAATCGAGCAAATGGTACTGTCAAATCATATCTTAATCCTTTTTCAGAAATCTTAAAAGTAACTTTTTTGAAACCTTCCTTAAGTTGTGAATCATCTAAACCTTGAGTAAAATCTCCTGAATTTAGAATTTTGAATAATAATTGATCCCCTTCTTCCCCGTATTTACCTGTCAAAACATTTAAATTTTCTATCGCAGGTGTTTCAATGTTTTGGAATCCAAATGTTTCAAAATGTTTTTGAATAATTGAAAAAACATATTTCCGTTTGGCCATTTGAATGGGTCCAAAATCTCTAGTTCCTCTTGCGTTGCTTGGCTTTGACATATTCTAAAAAAAAACAAAAATAATATTATTGACTTAGATATTTGAATATTTCCAAATAATTTGTACTTTTGCACACCAAATTATAATTCCCATGGCTGTAACAAGATTAAAACGCAAAGACAGAAGAAATAAGGCAGTAGCTAATAATAAGGTAGCCGCTATCAAGAGATTAACGCAAACTCCAGAGATCAAATTGATAGATATTGAGGCGATCAAGGCTAGTTTTGCTAAGTAATATTATCTTCTTAAAGATTTTAAAAACCGGTTAATTCCGGTTTTTTTATTGTCAAAATTTTAGCATATTTGATAAAAAATAATGCATATGAAACAATTAACCTATCTTTTTGTTCTAGGATTGTTAACTACCGGAACAGCAGTATTTGCACAGGATCATCGTCATGTTCAAACAAACCCAACAAAACCTGATGTTACTGAATATTGGGATCCAGAAGTAAAATTAGTAACTCCAGGTCCTATCCCATCAGATGCAATTGTTTTATTTGATGGAAAAAATTTAAACAATTGGGAATCTATTAAAGATGGTGGAGAAGCTAAGTGGAAGGTTGAAGATGGAAAAATGACTGTTGTTAAAGGAACTGGTCATATTTCAACTAAGCAAAAATTTACTGACTATCAATTACATATTGAATGGCAGTCACCTATAGAGCCTGAAACGTTGAAAAGTCAAGGTAAAGGTAATTCTGGAATATTTATGCAGGGAATGTATGAAGTTCAAGTTTTAAATTCTTATCAAAACAGAAGCTACAGAAATGGACAAGCAGGTGCAATTTACAAGCAATCTGCTCCTTTAGTAAATCCAATTCGTCCAATGGGAGAATGGAATGTATATGATATTATTTACACAGCACCTCGATTCACTGTTAATGGTGGTATTGAAACTCCAGCTTATGTTACTGTTATTTTTAATGGAGTTGTGGTACAAAATCACACAAAAATTCAAGGTACAACAGAATATATTGGTCAACCATTGAACCCTGTACATGGTCCAGGCCCTATTTCTTTACAAGATCACGGTAATGCAGTTAGTTTTAGAAACATTTGGATTCGTGAAATGTAGGAATAAAATTGTAAATTTGAAGGAAGGTTTCATATGAAGCCTTCCTTTTTTGTTTTATGAAAAAAATTATCTCTTGGGTTTTGAGGAATATTCCTCGAAAATATATTCAATTAGTAGCACATCAGGCTTTAAAAGTATATTCAATTTTATTGAAGGGAAATAAAGTAGAATGTCCTGTATGTGAAAATACATTTTCAAAATTTTTACCATATGGAAGATTAGATCCAAGGGAAAATGCACTTTGTCCTTCATGTCTAAGTTTAGAAAGGCATCGTTTGATGTATATATTTCTTCAAAAAGAAACGAACTTTTTCACTTCCAATCCAAAAGTATTACATGTTGCACCTGAATATTGTTTTATAGAGCGATTTGAAAATTTATTGCATGATCAATACATAACAGCTGACATTGAGTCTCCATTAGCAAAGGTTAAAATGGATTTGCATCATATTCCATTTGAAGACAATTCTTTTGATGTGGTATTTTGCAATCATGTATTAGAGCATGTTAAAGATGATTTTCAGTGCATGAGAGAGATAAGAAGAGTATTAAAGCCAGACGGCTTTGCCTTGTGTCAATCTCCTCAAAGATATGATTTAGCAACAACTTATGAAGATCCCACCATTGTTGATCCAAAACAAAGGGAAATTCATTTTTTACAAGATGACCATTTACGCATTTATGGACGTGATTATGGCGATCAATTGGCAAAGTCCGGATTCAAAGTAATTCCATATAATATTGTAGAAAAAATTGGATTAGAGGCTAGTAAAAAAATGTGTCTGCCTTTAGAAGAAACCATTTATTTATGTAAAAAATAATGAGATATACACCTCTATCATCTGAACTTTATCAAAAAAATAGAGCGAAGCTTTATTCAAAGCTCCCTCCAAAGTCAATCGTATTAATAGCATCGAATGACATCATGCCAACTAATGCTGATGGCACAATGGGTTTTGTTCAAAATTCTGAATTGTTTTATTTAAGTGGATTGGATCAGGAAGAAACTTATTTATTACTTTATCCAGATGCTCCAGAAAAGCAATATCAAGAAATAGCTTTTGTAAAAGAAACTTCTGAATTGATTGCTATTTGGGAAGGTAAAAAATTTAATAAAACGGAAGCTTTTAAATTATCTGGAATTAAAAATATTCAATGGAATTCAACCTTAAATCAATTTCTAAAGACTTTAATCTATTCCGCTGAACATGTATTTGTTTTAGAAAATGAACATATTAGAAATAGTTCAGAAGTTGAAACTCAAAATGACCGTTTTATTAATTCTTTAAAAAATCAATTTAAAACAATTGATTTTAAACGCCTTGCTCCTATTACAAATGAGATTAGGATGTTTAAAGAGCAAGAAGAGATTTATCAAATGCAAAAAGCAATTGATATTACGGAAAATGGATTTCGTCGTATTTTAGGATTTGTTAAACCAGGAGTAAAAGAATATGAAATTGAAGCGGAATTCGCTCATGAATTCATTTCTTCTGCTTCAGGTGGATTTGCATATACTCCTATAATTGCTTCAGGTGCAAATTCATGTGTATTACATTATATAGAAAATGAAAATATTTGCCAAGATAGTGAAATTCTATTATTAGATGTTGGGGCAAAGTACGGCAATTACAATGCCGATATGACAAGAACTATTCCAGTAAACGGAAGATTTACTTCAAGACAAAAAGAAGTATATCAAGCAGTTCTTGATGTTTTGAAATTTGCCACAAAAATTTTAAAACCTGGAATTTATTGGGTTGACTATCAAAAAGAAGTAGAACAATTTATGGAGGGTAAATTGATTGAATTGGGTCTATTTACAATGGAAGATGTTGCTAAACAAAATCCTTCTGCCCCTCTTTTTAAAAAATATTTTATGCACGGTGTGGCTCATCATCTAGGAATTGATGTTCATGACGTATGGAATAAATATTTGCCGATTCAAGAAGGAATGGTTTTAACTTGCGAACCAGGTATCTATATTCGTGAGGAAGGATTGGGTGTACGATTAGAAAACAATTTATTAGTAACAAAGGATGGAAATGTTAATTTAATGGCTAATATTCCAATTGAAATTGATGAGATTGAAGCACTTATGTGTAAGTAATAAGTAATAAGTAATAAGTAATAAGTAAGAAGATAGGAAAAGTAGATTAAATATATAAATGAAGAATATCCGTAATTTTTGTATCATAGCCCATATTGACCACGGAAAGAGTACCTTGGCTGATCGATTAATTGAATTTACCAATACAGTACAACAAAGGGACATGATGAACCAATTGTTGGATGACATGGATTTGGAAAGAGAGCGTGGAATAACGATCAAGTCTCATGCCATTCAAATGACATATAAAAAAGATGGAGAAGAATATACTTTAAATTTAATTGACACTCCTGGACACGTTGACTTTTCTTATGAAGTTTCTCGTTCAATTGCTGCATGTGAAGGAGCATTATTGATAGTAGATGCAAGTCAAGGTATTGAAGCCCAAACAATATCGAATTTATATTTAGCAATAAATCATGATTTAGAGATCATTCCTGTTTTAAATAAAATTGATTTACCTGGTGCAATGCCAGAAGAAGTTTCTGATCAAATTATTGATTTAATTGGGTGTAAAAAAGAAGAAATTATTCATGCTTCCGGAAAAGAAGGGATTGGTATACAAGATATTTTAGATGCAGTGGTGGCACGTATTCCATCACCTAAAGGTAATCCAGAAGGGGAACTACAAGCATTAATTTTTGATTCAACTTTTAACTCCTACCGAGGAATTGAAGTAATATTCCGTGTTTACAATGGAGAAATTAAAAAAGGAGATAAAGTAAAATTTATGAATACTGGCAAAGAATACTTTGCCGATGAAATTGGTACATTAGGCTTGGAACAAATGCCTAAACAAATTATTAAATCAGGTGATGTAGGTTATTTGATTTCTGGTATAAAAGAAGCCAAAGAAGTAAAAGTTGGAGATACAATTACCCACGTTGCAAATCCTTGTACCACGGCAATTCAAGGTTTTGAAGAAGTAAAACCAATGGTATTTGCAGGAATCTACCCAGTAGACACAACAGAGTTTGAAGATTTACGTGATGCAATGGAAAAATTGCAATTAAATGACGCTTCATTAGTTTGGGAACCTGAAACGTCTATGGCCTTGGGCTTTGGTTTTAGATGTGGCTTTTTAGGAATGTTACACATGGAAATTGTTCAGGAGCGTTTGGAAAGGGAATTTGACATGACTGTTATTACAACAGTTCCATCAGTTAAATTCAAGGTTATGACTACAGCTGATGAGGAAATTTGGGTCTCTGCTCCTTCTGAATTACCTGAGGTAAATCATATAAAATTTATTGAAGAGCCTTATATAAAGGCTCAAATTATCACAAAATCTGAATACACAGGAGCAATTATGAGTTTGTGTATGGATAAGAGAGGTTTATTGAAAAATCAAATTTATTTGACAACTGATCGTGTAGAATTACAATTCGATATGCCATTGTCCGAAGTTGTTTTTGACTTTTTTGATAAGCTAAAAACTATTTCAAGAGGTTATGCATCACTAGATTATGAGTATAAAGGTTATGAGGAAGGAGAAATGGTAAAACTGGACATCATGTTAAATGGTGAAAAGGTAGATGCTCTATCTGCTATTGTTCATCGTGATAAAGCTTACGAATGGGGTAAAAGATTATGTGAAAAATTAAGAGAATTATTGCCACGACAACAATTTGAAATAGCTATTCAGGCAGCAATTGGTCAAAAAATTATAGCTAGAGAAACAGTTAAGGCATTGCGTAAAGATGTATTAGCAAAATGTTATGGTGGTGATATTTCAAGAAAAAGAAAATTGTTAGAAAAACAAAAGAAAGGTAAAAAGCGTATGCGTCAAGTAGGAAACGTAGAGATTCCGCAAGAAGCATTCATGGCAGTCTTAAAATTAGATTAATAAATAATTTAAAAAAAGTTTTAAAAACAGGCGTTTAAGCCGTAATTTTGAGTTTTATAAAATAGATACAATGGCTGAAGTAATTAGAATGCCCAAGATGAGCGATACCATGGTTGAAGGTGTGATCGCAAATTGGTTAAAAAAAGAAGGTGATGTAATCAAATCTGGTGATATTATAGCTGAAGTTGAGACTGACAAGGCTACAATGGAATTGGAGAATTATGAAGACGGCACCATTTTATATATTGGCGTAAAAGCTGGAGAAGCAGTACCTGTTGATGGTATTATTGCCATTGTTGGTACTCCTGGTGAGGATTATTCAGCATTATTAAGTGGTTCTTCTGCTCCTGAAGTTCCGACTTTAACACAAGAGGTAAAAGTTGAGGCGATAGTAGAAACAAAATCTGATGTTTCGTCAAATGCGCCTTCAATTGATTTAAGTTCTATTCCTGCTAAAGCTGTTCGTATGCCCAAAATGAGTGATACGATGGTTGAGGGTGTAATTGCAAAATGGTTAAAAAATGTAGGAGATATTGTAAAATCTGGTGATATCATTGCTGAAGTAGAAACTGACAAAGCTACAATGGAATTGGAAAATTACGAAGATGGTACAATTTTATATATCGGTGCTAAAGAAGGTGAAGGTGTTCCAGTTGATGGTGTGATTATGGTTGTAGGTGAACCTGGTACAGATTATGCTCCATTACTTACTACGGCTAGTTCAGTTGTAGTTGCTCCTGCAAGTTCAGCGAAAGTGGAGAATACAGTAAAAGTAGAAGATAAAAAAGAACCAGTAAAAGCGGTTAGTGAAAACAAATCAATTGCTACTACTTTAACTGGAGAGTTAAAAGCTTCTCCCCTTGCCCGTGCAATGGCAAAAGAAAAAGGATTTAACTTAAATTGGATAAAAGGGACAGGTGAAGGTGGTCGTATTGTAAAATCTGATATTGATAATTACAATCCAAATAATGGAGGTGGTGCAACAGGTGTCTTTGTTTCTGGAGAAGAATCTTTTGAGGATATTCCTAACTCACAAATGCGTAAAACAATTGCAAGAAGATTATCTGAATCGAAATTTTCTGCACCAGAATTTTATTTAACCATGGAAATTAACATGGATAAGGCAATTGAAGTAAGAAAAACTTTGGTTGATACTTTACCTGTTAAAATTTCATTTAATGATATGGTGATAAAAGCAGTTGCCTTATCTTTAACAAAACATCCTAAAGTTAATTCGTATTGGATGGAAGATCGAATTCGTGTAAATAAACATGTACATATTGGGATGGCTGTAGCAGTAGAGGATGGTTTATTAGTACCGGTAATTCGATTTGCAAACGAAAAATCTATAGCTCAAATTTCAACAGAGGCAAAAGATTTAGGTGGTAAAGCAAAAAATAAGCAATTACAACCAAAAGATTGGGAAGGAAATACATTTACTGTTTCAAATTTAGGTATGTTTGGAATAGATCAATTTACTTCAATTATAAACTCTCCTGAGTCATGTATTTTGGCAGTTGGAGGAATTAAGGAGACTGTTGGTGTTAAAAATGGTCAGTTTTTTGCAACAAATATCATGAAATTAACATTAACGTGTGATCATCGTGTAGTAGATGGAGCAGCGGGTGCAGCTTTCCTTCAAACTTTAAAACAATATCTCGAGGATCCAATTAGAATGTTTATTTAAAATTATTCAAGCCTCGAAAATTCGAGGCTTGCTTTTTTAATCCAAATAAAATGTCAGATAGTATAATACGAGTAGCCGTACAAAAATCAGGTAGATTAAGTGACGATTCTTTAAAATTATTTAAAGAATGTGGAATTAAATTTGAATCTGGAAGTTCTAAATTAAGATCTGTATCATCTAACTTCCCAATTGAATTTTTATTTTTGAGAGATGATGATATTCCAGGATATGTTGAGGATGGTGTTGCCGATATTGGAGTAATTGGTTTAAATGTATTGATGGAAAATGAAAAACAAGTTTCTATTATTAAAGAACTTGGTTTTTCTAAATGTAGACTTTCATTAGCAATACCTAGAAATGAAACATATAAAGATTTAAGTCATTTTGAAGGTAAAAATATAGCAACTTCATATCCTAATTTGACCAACAAGTTTTTGTTATCGAAAGGTGTGAGTGCACAGACCCATGAAATATCTGGATCTGTAGAAATTGCTCCTAGTATCGGGTTAGCTGATGCGATATGTGATATTGTTTCTACAGGTGGTACATTGTTAAGTAATGGTTTAAAAGAAGTAGCTGAGGTTTTTAATAGTCAAGCTGTTATGATTTCAAACACTAAGCTTTCTTCTGACAAAAAAAATACTATTGATAAGTTATTATTTCGTATAGATTCAGTTCAAAAAGCACAGAATGCGAAATATGTTGTGTTAAATGTACAAGAGCAAAATATTGAAAAAGTAAAGAGTTTGTTGCCTGGAATGAAATCACCTTCGGTTGTACCTTTAGCAGAAGAGGGATGGTATAGCATGCATTCTGTCATTTCAGAAAATGATTTTTGGGATATCATAGAATCTTTAAGAGGTGCAGGAGCACAAGGGATTTTAGTTTTACCAATTGAAAAAATGATTAATTAAAATGTTAAAAACCATTTTATTTCCTGAAGTAAAAGATTATCCTTTCATTTGTGAACGTCCACAAATTAACGCAACTTCCTTGGATCAACTAATGGTTGAAATTTTCGAAGAAGTAAAAATTAATGGTGACCAATCATTATTTGAGTTCACTCAGAAATTTGAAAATAGAACAATTGATACAATTTCTTATTCCGATTTTGAAATCGAAGAATTAGCTGGACAAATTACTTTTGAGTTAAAATTAGCAATTGAAACTGCTTATCAAAATATTTATAAATTTCATGCTTCTCAAAAACATGAATTTAAAAAAATTGAGACTTCTTCAGGTGTTTTATGTTGGCAGAAAAGTAGTCCAATTGATAAAATAGGGATTTATATTCCTGGTGGAACTGCTCCCCTATTTTCAACTATTTTGATGCTCGCTATTCCTGCTACTATTGCAGGATGTAAAGAGATTATTTTAGCTACTCCTGCACAACATCCAGCAATTTTTTATACTGCTAAGTTATGTGGGGTTACTAAAATATTAAAAATTGGTGGTGCGCAAGCTATTGCAGGCCTTTCACTTGGAACAGAATCTATACCTAAAGTATTTAAAATATTTGGACCTGGTAATCAATATGTAACGGCAGCAAAAATGTTTGCAAATCGATTAGGTACAGCAATTGATATGCCAGCGGGTCCATCTGAAGTAGCAATTTTTGCTGATCAAACTGCAAATCCAGATTATGTAGCATCAGATCTGCTTTCACAAGCGGAACATGGTTATGATTCACAGGTAATACTTATCACAACGGATGAATCAATAGTAAAACAAGTATCACGAAGTTTGAACAGTCAATTAGAGCTATTACCTAGGAAACAATTTGCTCTTAAATCATTAGAAAATTCAAAAGCTATTGTAGTAAAAAATAAAAAAGAGGCTCAAGAACTTTTAAATGAATATGGCGCAGAACATTTAATTTTATCATGTGAAAATGCTGAAGAATTTAGTGATAAAATAACCAATGCAGGTTCAATCTTTTTAGGTCATTTTACACCTGAATCTGCAGGTGATTATGCTTCAGGAACTAATCATACTTTACCAACAAATGGATTTGCAAAAGTTTATTCAGGTGTTAATTTAGATAGTTTCACAAAAAAAATAACTTTACAATCAATTTCTAAAGAAGGATTAGAGAAGTTAGGACAAACTATTATAACTATGGCTGAAGCTGAGTCTCTTCAAGCTCACGCTAACGCTGTTCGAATTCGATTACAATAAAATGGATTTTAAACAATACATATTACCACATATTTGGAATTTAAAGCCCTATTCTTCAGCTCGTGATGAATTTAAAGGTAATGAAGGTATTTTTTTGGATGCTAATGAAAATCCTTTTGGTTCTGCAACAAAAGAGCATTGGAATCGTTATCCAGATCCTTTACAATTAGAAATTAAAAAAGAGCTTTCTGTATTAAAAAATATTTCAGATGAAAATATTTTTATTGGAAATGGATCTGACGAAGCTATTGATTTATTAATTAGAATGACTTGTAAGTCAGGCGAACATAACATCATTATTTGTCCTCCAACTTATGGCATGTATGAAGTTAGTGGAAATATCAATGCAATTGATATTAAATATGTACCATTAACGTTGAATTATCAATTAAATATTCCAGAAATAATAAAGGCTATAGATTCCAAAACTCGTATGTTATTTATCTGTAGTCCAAATAATCCAACAGGAAATAAAATTAATCGTAAGGATATCTATACTTTATTAAATACATATCAATCGGGCTTTGTAATTGTTGATGAAGCTTATATTGATTTTTCAGATGAGCCTAGTTTTATTGAAGAATTATCATCTTATCCAAATTTAATCATCTTACAAACCTTATCTAAAGCTTTTGGATTAGCATCATTAAGATTAGGTATGGCATTTGCTCATAAGACGCTTATTTCGATATTAAATAAAATTAAGCCGCCTTATAATATTAGTGGTGCCACACAAGAACAAGTAAAGTTAGCCTTAAAGAATATTGATTTTGTAAATAAATCTATTTCTGAAATTAAAATTCAAAAAAATAAATTAATTTCAGTGTTAGAAGAATTAAACTCAGTTGAGCAAATTTTTCCTTCGGATGCAAATTTTATTTTAGTGAAATTTAAAAAAGCACAGGAATTATTCAACTATTTAATTTCTCAAAAAATTATTGCGAGGAATAGATCTAATGTAGCCCTTTGTGATAATTGTATTCGTATTACCATAGGTACAGCTGAAGAAAATAAAGCATTGATACATCAAATAATTTCCTTTTATCAATAAAAAGATGTTTAAAAAGATTATTACAATTATTGTCTTCTTATTAATTTCTCTATTAGGTTATTCTCAACAAAAAGAATGGGGATCAGGTTTAAGAATTGGAGAACCAGGTGGATTTATGATTCGTAAATATCTGAAAAATGGTGTAAATGCTTTAGAAGTAAATATGGGTACTTATGGAGGATTATGGGGTACAAATCGAAATTATAAAGCAGGTACTTTTCAAAATATTGGATATAGTATTAATGCCATGTACTTATGGCATCATCCTACCATTTTAAATGCAAATGTTCAAACTTATTATGGAGTTGGACCTCAATATTCTGTTAGAGATTATTATGCACCTGGATTATTAATTGCTAATGAAGTAAGAAAATCTATTGGTGGTGCCGTGATTGGTGGTGCAGAATACTTTCCTATTGATGCTCCTAATTTATCATTTTTTGCAGAAATAGGTTTTTATTCGGAAATAAGTCCGAACCCATTTTTCACTCATGTACAAGGTGGATTTGGAGCAAGAGTTAACTTTTAGGGGATGTAGCTCAGTTGGCTAGAGCGCTTGCATGGCATGCAAGAGGTCGTGGGTTCGAGACCCATCTTCTCCACAAAAAAAGCGCTTATCAGCGCTTTTTTTATAGTCTATCTTTAAAAGATTCATATCCGAACCTTTTAAATAAAATAAATTCTTCGTTCAAATTAATTTTCCCAATACTAGGTAAATTAACGCCATTAAAAGTAGTAGTTTTAACCATTGTATAATGAATCATATCTTCTAAGATAATTTCATCACCAATTTGTAATGGTTCATTAAATGCATAATCTCCATAATAATCACCAGCCAGGCAAGTCATTCCACCAAAACGGTAATTATACATACCATTTAAACTTTCCATTTTAGCATGCCTAATTTTAGGTTTATAAGGCATTTCTAATGTATCAGGCATGTGAGCTGCAAAAGATGTATCTAAAATAGCTACTGTAATACCAGCTGAATCAATTATATCTAAAACGGTTGATTTTAAAAATCCAGTTTGCCATCCAATTGCTGATCCTGGTTCTAAAATAATTTCCAAATTAGGATATTTCTGTTTAAATGTTTTTAAGACTAAAATTAAATGTTCAACATTGTATCCAGAACGTGTGATTAAATGACCTCCTCCTAAATTTAACCATTTTAGTTTTGGTAAAAATTCACCAAATTTTTCATCAATTTTTTGTAGAGTCCTTTCTAAAACGAAAGAATCATTTTCACAAAGAGTATGAGAATGTAGGCCTTCAATGTGATCTGGTATTTCATCTCCAAAATCTAATCTTCGAACCCCTAACCTACTTCCAGCTATACATGGATTATACATATCCGTTTCAATTTCTGAATACTCAGGATTAATTCGAATACCGCATGATATTTGTTTTGAAACAGCTTTTGAAATATATTTTTGATATTGATTTAACGAATTAAATGTTAGATGATTTGCATATAATAACATTTCATCAAATTCATTTTCGAGAAAGGCAGGACAATACACATGTGCTTTGGTCTGCATTTCTTCAACTATTAGCCTTGCTTCATGCAATGAACTTGCAGTAGCACCTGCTAAATATTTTTTTAATAATGGAAATTCATGGTAAAAGGAAAAACCTTTTAATGCACAAATAATTTTTATATCTGCTTCCTTTTGAACCCTTGCTAATAGCTCTAAATTATGTACCAACAATTTCTCTTCCAATACAAAGCAAGGTGAAGGAATCTGTGGATATTGAATGTACATTCTAATATTCGTGAGGTAATGGAATATTTTTCAATTCGTGCCACGGTAAGCCATGAATATTTAACAAATCCATAAATGGATCTGGATTAAATTCTTCCACATTATATACTCCTTTCTTAAACCACTCTCCTGAAATCATTAAGGCTGCTCCAATCATTGCTGGAACTCCAGTCGTATAACTTACGCCTTGAGCTTGTACTTCTTTATAACATTCTGCGTGATGACAATTGTTATAAACATAATATGTAGTATCCTTTCCTTCCTTAATTCCTTTTATTTGACAACCAATAGAAGTTTGACCAGAATAATTCTCCCCTAAAGTACCTGGTTCTGGTAATACTGCTTTTAAAAATTCTAAAGGAACAATATCTATTCCATTAAATTTTATTGGAGCAATGGAAGTCAAACCTACATTCTGTAATACTTCTAAATGTGTTAAATATTGTTGACCAAAAGTCATCCAGAAACGTGCTCTTTTTAGCGTTGGAAAGTTTTTTGTTAAGGATTCTAATTCCTCATGATATAATAAATAGGATTCTTTAGGTCCAATATTGGGATAATCAATTGGCTTGTGAATAGCCATTGGTTCAATTTCAATCCATTTTCCATTTTCCCAATATTTCCCCTTTTGAGTAATTTCTCTGATATTAATTTCAGGATTGAAATTTGTTGCAAAAGCTTTACCATGATCACCAGCATTACAATCGATAATATCAAGGTAGTGCATTTCATCAAAATGATGTTTATTTGCATATGCTGTATAGACTCCTGTTACACCTGGATCAAATCCACAACCTAACAAAGCCATTAGTCCGGCCTTTTTAAATCTTTCTTGATATGCCCATTGCCATGAATATTCAAATTTTGCTTCATCTTTTGGCTCATAATTGGCAGTATCTAAATAATGAATACCAGCCTCTAGACAAGCATCCATTATTGGCAAATCTTGGTATGGTAAAGCAACATTGATAACCATAAATGGTTTCTCTTCGTTTAATAGCTTTACTAATTCAGGAACATTATCAGCATCAACTAGACGCGTTTTAATTTCAGTAGGTAAACCAATATTTTTTGCTTCCTGCGCAATTGCATCACATTTTTTTAATGTTCTTGAAGCCAAAACTACTTCGGAGAAAAATGCTGGATTCATTGCACATTTTTTTGCAACTACATTACCAACACCACCTGCTCCAATTATTAATACCTTTTTTGCCATATGATTTTTAAAAATGAATGCAAAAATACAATTAATTCAGGAATTGGGAAAATGCAAAAAATTAATTTTTATAGGGTCGAATTATCTTATATAAAGCATTTGTCCAATATTTATTGGACAAATTATCTTCTCTAACTCCTTTTGAACTTGAAGCATGTAAAAATTGGACATTAAATCCTCTTTTTGTGCTAGTAACTATTCCTGCATGATTAACAATTATACTATTGTTTGTTTTAAAAAATATCCAATCTCCTACTTGTATATCATTCAATGAAACAGGAAAACCAAAATTTGACTGATCTTTTGCTAAACGTGGAACTTCAAACCCTTCAATCTCATACATTTTAAAAAGTAATCCAGAACAATCCATACCCTTTTCATCCATCCCACCGGTTTTATATGGTACTCCAAGAAATTTTTTTCCATTTCTTAAAATTGCTTCTATTTCATTTAAACTAAAATTTGATTCAATAATAGTTTTTTCTAAACCAACGAATTGTTTTACCTTATGCCATATCGTACAAGACGACATAAAAAATAATATAAACCCAAAAAGAATTAATTTAACCTTATACATCTGCAACTCTTCCCTCTTCAAAATAAACCAATTTTCCTTTACATGGAATATATCCTAATTCATTCATTAATGATTTATATGATTCAACTTGTTCAATATGTTTTTCAGAAGGTTTTCCAGTTTTATAATCAATCAAATAATAAGTGTCGTTCATTTTAGAAATTCTATCAGGACGATACATCACACCATCCTTTGTAATAATTTCTTGTTCATTTAAGATAACCTTATTCATTTCAAACAAATACCTATTATTAGTATTTGTTAACAATTGAATAATTGATTTTATAGAATCATCGTTTTTTTGATTTTGAATAAACTCTAACTTTTTTAATAACACATTAATATCATTTTTAGCTATTAAATCATGTATCATGGTTCCAAAATCTCTTTTCTCAATAGAATCGGAAAATTGCTCTTCGAAATTTCTATTATGCCTTAATTTTATGGCATCTTCAGTCTTTCGATAGGCCTTTATCGTTTTTAATTGATTTGTTGAGTATTTATTTTGAACGACATTTAAATCTTTAGGGCTTGAAAAAACATATTCAATACAATCCTCTTTTTCCGTAACAAAAGCATTTGATTGTTTACAATAATTATAAATTAATTTCGAAACAGAACCATCATAATCTGAAACAATTCTTGTTTCAGCATCTTCTTGCACATGTTTACTTAATATGTATAAATCAAATTTAGGTCTAGTCGTAGCAACATATAACATATTTAAAGACTCTAAAGTAGATAATTGTTCTTCCTGAACTAATTGCTCTTCTAAAGAATTAAATCCTTCATAATTTTTAGATTTCAATGGTAAGTAATGCGTTGAAAGAAATTTATTATTCACTTGCAACTCGTTCAAATCAGAAATTTCGGAAAAATCTAACCATTTATTTCCTTTTAGTGGATTAAGAGACCAATTAGCAAATCCTAGAATTACAACCGGATACTCTAAACCTTTGCTTTTATGTATTGTAGAAATGGAGATAGCATCTAATTCATTATTGCCATTAATTGAAAATGTATTTTTGTTTAGTTCAAAATAATTTAAAAAATCACTCAATGTATTTGACTTTGTATTTACATATTCTTCCAAAATATCTAAAAATTTTAGAAGATAAGGGATTTCTAATTCAACCTTCATTAACTCATAAGCAGCAATTATTTGTTTTATAAATTCTAATAAGGGAAAATCATTTTTAAGTAATTCAAAATTGATATTGTTTGAATTTAGATTATGCAAGTTTAAGGTATTGCAAAGAGATAAATAATTAAATCTTAATTCAAATTCTCTTAAACGAGAATTTGAATCTATTTTTGCCTTTATAAAACTTAATATAAACCGAATTGAAGGAGAATAATACAATAATAAAGAATCAGATGAGGTTAAAGGTATTCCAAGTTTTTTTAATTCAATAGCCAAATAATTAGCTTCTCTATTACCTCTAGTTAGGATGGCAATATCTTTATAGTTGAAGTTATTTATGATTGATTTTTCAATAATCTGTATAACTCGATCTAAATTCCATTTTTTCTCTTCTTCTTGCTTAAATTTATTTTCTAAAGAAACATTATAAAATTGACAACTAATAGTTGAGCGATTAATAATATCGGACTTAGGTGTTTGAATTAAATGATTACCATAAACTTGATCTATTAAAGAAAATTTATCTTTTAAGTCGTTTTGATGTAACCACTCATATAAAGAATTATTAAAGACTACAATTTCATGAGAGCTTCTATAATTATCTTTTAAATTTTCAGGTGATACGTTTGAAATTATTTCTTCAAATCGTTGAAAATCGTACGATTCTTTGTCAATTCGTTTATCAATAAAAGAA